>Ga0209161_10000597_pt1 | contig 29207 bp, 23 predicted proteins | sample GraSoiAngelo_155_FD_186169 | JGI IMG/M metagenome (GOLD analysis project Ga0209161, IMG submission 186169) | Grasslands soil microbial communities from the Angelo Coastal Reserve, California, USA - 14_1009_13_30cm (SPAdes) (version 2) | ecosystem: Environmental > Terrestrial > Soil > Grasslands... | reverse complement strand
GTCGTAGAGCGCCCGCAGATCGCGTTCGAGCGACGCGTATTCTTCGCCGACGCGCCGCGTCTCCATGTAATTCCCGCTCTGCGCGATCTGGCTCACTTTCTCTTGAAGCTGACGCAACTGAAGCTCCATGGCCTCGATGCGGGCCTCCAGCGCCCGCATCCCCTCGATGCGTCGAACTGCCGATGCCCTGTTGCTTCCTCGCCCTGTGGCGGCGGGGGTCCTGTCCCGGCGCCGGGATCGCTCGCTCCGCGCACCCTCCCCAGTACTCCGCGACCGCTTCGCAGTCGCGGAACTGGGTCCCCGGGGCACCCGCGCGTCGCGAGCGACTCCCTGCGCCGTGCCACCCCCGGCGCTCGGGTCGTCCAGCTTTGGCATCGGAAGCTCGACACCCGCAGAGCGCAGGCGTTGGAGGCCGGACCAGTTGCCCTCGAAGCGCTTCAGCACGCCAGCCTCGATCGGCCAGATCTCAGTCGCGAGCTTGTCGATGAAGTAGCGATCGTGGCTGACGAAGAGGATTGCGCCCTCGAATCCGCTCAGGACTGCCTCCAGCTGCTCACGAGCGACAAGATCGAGATGGTTCGTCGGTTCGTCCAGCACAAGAAGATTGGCCTGGCGTGCGGCAAGACGTGCGAGCGCGAGACGAGACCGCTCCCCACCCGACAGCACCCCCACGCTCGTGAATACGTCCTCGCCGCGGAAGAGAAAGCGCGCGAGATGATCACGAGCTTCGGCGTCACTCATTCCGCTCGCCACCTTCATCGCATCGAGCACGGTGTCGTCGCCGCCTAGCTCCAGCTGCGCCTGCGCGAGGAAACCCACGCGCGCGGTCGGCGCGGATTGAACGTAACCTTCGAGCGCGGTGAGGTCGCCGACGAGCGTGCGCACCAACGTGGTCTTCCCTGCGCCATTCGGCCCGACGACCGCGATGCGGGCATCCCGGGCGATGCGCAGCATCCCGGTGCGGACGAGCGGCTCGCCGTAACCGACCGCGAGCGGGGTGGTCTGCACCACCGTGTCACCGGCCAGATGCGCGGCCTCGAGGCGCCAGCTGTGCTGCTGCGCGCGCTCCGGAGCCTCGATGCGCTCCACGCGCGCGAGCTTCTTCGCGCGGCCACGCGCTTCTTTCGAACGCTGTCCCGCGCCGTAGCGGCGAATGAACTCCTCCGTCCGCGCGATGTCCTCGGCCTGGCGCGACGCGGCCTTCTCGGTCGCCGCCTCGCGGTCGGCGCGTTGCCGGGCATAGGAGGAATAGCCGCCGCGGTACTCGACAACGCTGTTGCGCTCGAATGAAAGTGTTCGACTCGTGACGCGATCGAGGAACCACCGGTCGTGGGAGGAGACCAAGATGGTTTCGTCCTGCTCGATCAGGAATCGCTCCAGCCATTCGAGGGCCGCGAGATCAAGATGATTCGTCGGCTCGTCGAGCAGCAAGAGATCGGGATCTTCGAGCAGGAGCCGCGCGAGACCGAGCCGCGTGCGCTCCCCACCTGAGAGCGTGCGCACTTCCCTGTCGCGCATCCCGCCGAGCCCCAGACCGGCGAGGACTCGGCCAACGGTCGCGTCGAAGTCGTACCCGCCCGCGTGATCGAAGCGGTGTTGCACGTCGGCGTACCGCTCGAGGAGATCCTGGTCACCGGTTGCCAGCCGTGGCTCCAATCCGAGCATTTCGGCTTCGAGCTCGCGGAGGTGCGCCGCCGCGCCGCGCGCATGCTCCTCGACGGTCCCGCTGGCGTCGGCGAGCACCTCCTGCTCGAGGAAGCCGATGCGCGTGCCGCGGGCGAGCGCGACATTCCCCGCATCCGCCGTGTCGAGACCCGCCGCGATCCGCAGGAGCGTCGTCTTGCCGACGCCGTTTGGGCCAACGAGACCAACGCGGTCACCGTGCGCGAGGCGGAACGAAATGTCGCTGAAGACCAGCCGCTCGCCGAACCGTTTCGCAACTGCTTGGACCGAGAGGACGCTCATGGCATCCGGGGAAGCCAACGCGGCACGCTCTCGCGGTACGACCGGTATTCGTCACCGAACGTCCGCTCGAGCGACGGCTCTTCCCACAGGATCACGAAGAGATGCCAGATCACCGCGAGGGCGGCAAGGTAACCCAGGAGCGACAGCGAGCCGAAAAGGATCGCCTCTCCGAGTACGACCGAGCCGACACCGAGATACATCGGATTCCGCACGAGGCGATATGGCCCGCTCGCGACGAAGCGGCGTGGCGCGTCCCATGGCGCGAGTGTCCCGCGACCACGCGTCGCGAACTCGAAAACGCACCATGTGAAGATCACCAGCCCGAACCCGAGCGGCAGGAGCCCGACCCAGGCAGCACCGTCCGGTCCCGACGCTGGGCCGAGGATGAGCCACGGGATGAGCACCGCGGCAACGCCGGGGAGGACGATGACCGAGACAAGCGAACGGATCACGATCTGAAGGCTCACGCGAACCGACCTAACGGCGGGGCGACCGCTGGCAGCGCGGGCAATGGAACGTGCCGCGGCCGCCCACCACGGTGCGAACGATCGCGCGGCCACACCTCGGGCAGGGCTCTCCGGCGCGAGCGTAGACCTGGAACTCGCGCTGCATCCGGCCTTCGTTGCCGCGAGCATCGACGTAGTCGCGACGCGACGCGCCGCCAAGACGGATGCCCTTCCGGAGCGCCCAGCGGATCGCCTCATGCAAACGCGCGACCTCGGCGGCGCGCAGCGACCCCGCCTTTCGGAGCGGATGGATGCGCGCACGCCATAGCGCCTCGATCGCGTAGATGTTCCCGATGCCGGCGATCGCGCGCTGATCCAGCAGCAGGACTTTGATCGCCACGCGCGGCCGGCGCCGGAGGAGCGCACGAAACCAGGCCACGGTGAAGCCGCGGGCGAGCGGTTCTTGACCCAGGGATGAGTGCAGCGGCACCCGGGGCCCGGGGGGCGAAGCGCCCCGACTCTCCAACGTCGCTGCGTCGACGACCGTCATGCGCCCGAACTTCCGCGTGTCGGAGAATCGGAGCGCGGTCCCGTCTTCGAAGAGGATCTGACCGCGCACGTAGCGCTCATCGACATCGTCGACGCCGTAGAGGAGCTTGCCGGTCATCCGGAGCGAGACAACGAGCGCCTCACCGCCGTCCAAGTCGAAAACGACGAACTTCCCGCGACGTCGCACGCTGCTGATCCGCCGGCCCCGAAGCCGCGCCGCTACGACCTCGGCCGGCTCGGGCTCGGTCAGACGGACCCAGCGGGACTCGAAGTCGCTGATCGTCCGGTCCACGACGAGCTCCCTGAGCTGGCGCGCGATCGTTTCGACCTCGGGTAGCTCAGGCACTGGCGGCGGCCACGACCTCCAGCCGTTCCATCTCATCCCAGTTCGGTCCAACGCGGACGTCGACGACGAGCGGCACCTCCAGCTGATACGCGGCGCTCATTTCATCGCATAGAAGTCGGGCCATGCGCTCGACCTCGAGTCGCGGGACTTCCGCGACGAGCTCGTCGTGCACCTGCAGCAGGACGCGCGCGTGCAGATCGCTGTCGTGGAGCGCTCGGTGCACCCGCGACATGGCGATCTTCATGATGTCCGCGGCGGTCCCCTGGATGGGCATGTTGATCGCCATGCGTTCGGCGGCGTTGCGCACGGCGTTCACCGGACTCGTCATGTCGGGGATGTAGCGCCGCCTGCCGAGCAATGTCTCGACGTAGCCCTGCTCGATACAGAAGGCCTTCGTCTCGAGGATGTACCGGCGGACCTGCGCGTAGCGCTTGAAGTACTCGTCGATGAAGCGCTGGGCTTCCTCGCGGGGCATCTGCATCCGCCACGCGAGGCCGAAGTCGCTCATTCCGTAGATGATCCCGAAGTTGAGCATCTTGGCGACGTCGCGCTGCTGACGCGTGACGTCCTTCTCCTCGACGCCGAAGCCAGCGGCCGCGGTGCGGCGATGGACATCGGCACCGGAGCGGAACGCATCGAGCAGCGCGGGATCCTGCGACACGTGCGCGAGCACACGCAGCTCGATCTGCGAGTAGTCCGCGGCCACGAGCACCATGTCCGGCGAGCCGGCGACGAACGCGTGGCGGATCCGGCGTCCGAGCGGCGTGCGGATCGGGATGTTCTGCAAGTTCGGCCCGCGGCTCGAGAGCCGTCCCGTAGCGGCGACGGTCTGGTCGAAGGTCGTGTGGACGCGCCGTGTCTCCGGATCGACCAGTCCTCCGAGCCCCTCGGCGTACGTCGAGCGGAGCTTTTCGATCTCGCGGTACTCGAGGATCTTCTCGATCACCGGATGCGCGCCGCGAAGCTCCTCGAGCACCGTCGCGTCGGTGGAAAAACCCGTCCCGGTGCGGCGACCGCGGGGCAGCTTGAGCTCTTCGAACAGGAGCGACTGCAGCTGCTTGGGCGAGTTGATGCCGAAATCGTGGCCCACGGCGTCGTAGGCCTCGCGCTCGATTCGCGCGACCTCACGCGCGAACTCCTCCCCCAGCGAGCGCAGGTACGAGAGGTCCACGGCGATCCCCGCTTCCTCCATTTCGACGAGCACGTCGACGAGAGGCAGCTCGACGTCGCGGTAGAGCCGCTCGAGGCCGAGGCGCTCGAGCTCAACAGCGAATTGTTCGCCAAGACGCGCCGCCGCCACCGCGCCCGCGCCGGCACGGGCCACCCGCTCGTCGAGCGTGGGTGTGCGCAGCGGATCTTTGCGGTCCGGCACCGGCAGGATGGGGACCTCCAGCTTCAACCGTTCGGCGGAAAGATCCTCAAGCGCGTGGTATCGGCGGCTGGCGTTGACGAGGTAGCTCGCGATCATCGTGTCCATCGCGAGTCCGGCCAGATCAGCGCCGGCGCGCCGTAGAGCGCGCCGTGCGGTCTTCGCATCGTGTGCGGTCTTCGGGATCGTGTCGTCGAGGAGCACGGCGACGATGGGCGCGGGAACGCCGTCGGGAGTCGGCAGGTACCACGCGCGATCGCCGAGAGCGAAACCGATCCCGACGAGCGCCGGATGGCGCCCGGAGATGTCGACGTCGGCGTGGAGGGCGAGAGCGCCGGCCGCCCGCACCGCGCGCGCGACGGCGTCGGCATCTGCGACGAGGGCGGTGTCCACCGGCGGCGCGACGGTGGGCGCAGCTTCGAGGCCCAGCTGAAGCTGCCCACCGCGGGCCACGGCAGGCCGCTGGCTCGGCGCTGGCGCGGCGAGGTTCTGGTCCGCCGGCGGCAGTCGCGGCACGAGGCTGCGGAACTCGAGGTCGCGGAACAGCTCGAGAACCGCGGCACGGTCATACGTTGTGCGTCTGGTGCGCTCGAGCTCGAGCGTCACAGGCAGCTCGGTCACGATCGTCGCAAGCTCCCGACTCTTGAAGACCTGGTCCTTGTTTGCCGCCAGCGCTTCACGCAGGCGCGGCGTGTACCCGCTGAGATCGGCGTATACGCCTTCGAGGTTCGTGTGCTCGCCGATTAGCTTCGCCGCGGTCTTGTCGCCCACCCCTGGGACGCCGGGGATGTTGTCGGTCGTGTCACCCTTGAGCGCTTTGAAGTCGACCATCTGGTCGGGTCGCAGCCCATACCGCTGACGGATCATCTCCTCGTCGTAGATCACGGTGTTCTGGAAGCCTTGTCGCGTGGTCATCAGCTTCACGCGTGGCGACACCAGCTGCAGAGGATCGAGATCGCCGGAGACGATGATGGTCTCGAGGCCTTTGGCTTCGGCCTGCCGCGCAAGCGCCCCGATGACATCGTCGGCTTCGTAGCCCGGCAGCGAGTACATGGGTACGCCGAATTTCTCGAGGAGCTGCTTTACCCGCTCGAACTGCGGCCGCAGCTCGTCAGGCATCGGTCGGCGCGTGGCCTTATACGTGGGCTCGCGGTCGTGCCGGAAGGTCGGAACCGGCAGATCGAACGCCGCGGCGATGTGCTGCGGCGTGGTCTGCTCGAGCGACTTCAGAAGGATCGAAGCGAAACCGAAGGTGGCGTTCGCGAGCTCGCCCTTCGTCGTCGTGAGCGGCGGCATGGCGAAGAACGCCCGGTAGATGAGGCTGTTCGAGTCGAGGAGGACAAGACGTTCGGTCACGTAACGAGTATCGCCGTTAACGCGCGCGGAGCCTCCGCTGTAGCACGAACGCGAGCGCGCCGAAGCCGACCGCGAGCACGAGCCAGATCCACGGCGACGGGCCGAGCTGCGGACGCTCCGGAGCGCTGTACGCCACGACCACCGGGCTGGTCGTGACGTTCTCTCCGCGCTGCGCGGCTGGGGCAGCGGTGCCTGTGACCGCCTTTGTCGCGTCGGTCTGAAGGGAGCGCTGCGCCTCCGGCGCCGGCACCGGCGTCGGGCTCGCGTTTACGGCGAAGCCCGCGGCGGGCGAAGCGGATGCGGTGAGACTGGTCCGCTGGTCGGCAGCTCCGGTTGGACCCGCCGCACCCGCGGGACCTGCCGGGCGTTCCCTCGAGGCATTGGACACCGGCGCGAACGCGGGCGCCGCGGCCCCACCGCCGGTGCCGAACGGCAGTGCGCTCATGACGGCTGATGCGACGAAAAGGAAGAGCGCGGCGCCGCTCGCCAGGGTCGCGAGCGTCCGCATCGGCGCGAGCCAGAACGGCGCGGACACGCGAGGCACAAGTGAGCGCGAAGGCACCGGCGCCGGGAGCGCCGCGATGAGGCGGGCCGTGTCCCGAAGCTCCGCGAGGCGGGTTCGGCACACTGCACAGCTGCCTAGGTGCGTCCCGACTGCCGCTTTCGCGGAGGAATCGAGCGCATCGTCGATGTACGCGGACAGCTCGACGAACGGATGCACGGTCCTAGCCTCCTTTCCTTACAACGTCCGCCGCGCCCGCCGGTTCCCTCATCCGGCCGGCCCCTTCCAGCCCCGGGCCACGAGCGCGTTCCGCACCGCAAGACGCCCGCGGTGGATGCGCGACTTGACCGTGCCGATCTCCACTGTGGTGATCGAGGCGATCTCTTCGTAGGCGAAGCCCTCGACATCACGCAGGAGAAGGGCCGCACGCTGCTCCGCGGGGAGAGTGGCAAGAGCCTCCTCGACGATCACCAGCGCCTCGCGGTCCGCAGCGATGTCCGTGAGATCGGGGCCGGGAGCCGCGGGTTCCGCCCATGATCGATCGTCATCATCCTCGGCCGGGGGATCAAGCGGCAGCTCGGGATGCCTACGACGCGATCGAAGACGGTCAAGCGCCCGATTTGTTGCGATACGAAAAATCCAGGCGCGAAACGAGCTGCCCTCGAAAGACGTGAGCGATCGCCACGCCGCCAGGAGCGCGTCTTGCACCACATCCTCGGCGTCGGCCTGACCGACCATCCGCACCGCATGCCGATAGAGCGGCCGTTCGACGTCTCGAGCGAGCTGCTCGAAGGCGCGCGCGTCGCCCCGACGGGCCCGCTCCACAAGCAGAGCGCTCGCCTCGGCGGAGACACCCTTCATGAGGGACCGCTCGCGGCCTCAACACCGGTTCGGTAGATTGCCCGGTGCTCATGCCAGACGACGACGTCAAAAAGAAGGTCGTCGTGATCGGCGAGGACGACGAGCCGATCGCGACGCTGCTTCGTGACTCGATCAACGACGAAGACGGATACCAGGCGGTGGTGGTGTCGGACGGCGCTCTGGTGCTCGAAACCGTCCGTCAGGTGCACGCGGACCTCCTCATCCTCGACATCATGATGCCGGGGCTGAGCGGCTTCGAGGTGTTCGATCGGGTCCGGGCCGACCCCGAGATCCGAGAGATGCCCGTCCTCTTCGTGAGCGCCGCGTCCCCGCAGTTCGAGGCGGAATTCACGGAGCGCGGCATCACCGACATTGTTTCGAAGCCGTTCGACCTCAACGATCTCCTGGACAAGGTCCGCGTACTCTGCCCGAGCGATGCCCGAGGCAAGACCTAGCCCGCGGAACCGCGCGCGTTACGCACGTCTCGCGCGAGTCGCCGCCCAGATCGTGGTCACAGTCGGAGAAGCCATTGCCGTAGAAGACACGGCGATCATCACACGCAAGCGAGGCCGCTCGAATTTCGCCACCGCGGCGGATCACGCCGCGGAAAAGGCGATCGTCGCGAAACTCGCGGACTTTGACCGGAGCATTCCTGTCCTCGCCGAGGAGAGCGTGCGCAAAGAGCTGCCCAGCGCCGAGCGCCTCTGGGTCGTCGACCCGATAGACGGAACGCTGAATTACTCGCGGGGGATTCCGTTCTATGCCGTCGTGATCGGGTATGTCGAGGATGGCCGGACCCGCGCGTCGGCGATCTGCGCTCCGCGCACGCGCGAGACATTCGTCGCGTCGGAAGGAGCGGGTGCGACCTTGAATCGAGCCCCGGTACACGTCTCAGACGTCAGGCGCCTTTCGAGCGCGCTGGCTGTCGCGGCGCTCTCGTACCGGGTCATGAAGGACCGTCGGCCGAGGACTGTGGCGCTCGCGGCGGCGTGCGCTGGAATGCGTGACGTCGGCTCCGCGGCGCTGGGGATCGCGTACGTCGCCATGGGTCGCTTCGACATCTTTGCCCACGAGTACCTCTCACCGTGGGACGTGGCCGGTCCCGCGCTTATCGCGCGCGAAGCGGGCGCGGCGGTGCTGTCGCTCAAGACCGGCCGCGACGCCGCGTGGAACGAGCGTCAGATCATCATCGCGAACCCGACCCTCGCGCGCGCGGCGATCAGCCTGCTGATGAAACCTAGAATGTGAAATGCGCCGGAGTGATGAAACTGGCAGACATTAGGGACTCAAAATCCCTTGGGCCGAAAGGTCCGTGAGGGTTCGACTCCCTCCTCCGGCACCGATCTAAAGCGGCAGTTTCACCCGCACGGTCGTTCCTTTGCCGTCACCGGCGCTCTCGAGCTGCAGCGATCCACCGTGTCCTTCGGCGACAAGACGCGCGACATAGAGACCGACCCCCATCCCTGCGAACGTCGAGGCGCGCCCGGTCCCACGGACGAACGGCTGCCCGAGATTGGGCAGATCGGCAGCGGCGATGCCGATCCCCTCGTCAGAGATCCTGATCTCGGCGGTGCCGTCGCGCCCGTCCAGTGCGACACGGACCTCGCCCCCGGACGGTGAGTACTTCACGGCGTTGCCGACGAGATTCATCAGGAGCTGCTCGAGCCGGTACTGATCGCCTCGGACGCGAAGACTCTCCGGCGCCTCGACCGTGAAACGGTGTCGGCCCTCTTCCTCCGTCGCGTCCACGTACCGCTGGACGACATCCCGCGTCGTCACGGCAAGATCGAAAGATGCCGGCTCCATGTGGAGACCGCCGCGCTCCGCACGAGAGACGGACAGCAGGTCGTTCACGAGTCCGTTCATCCGATCGACCTGACGCTCGATCGCCGCGAGATTCCGGTCCAACGACTCCAGGTCGAGCTCGGCGCCTTGCTCGCGCGATCGGCGCATCCGCGAGCGCACCAGCTGTGCGAGCGCCTTGAGCGGCGTGAGCGGCGTGCGCAGCTCGTGCGAGACAATCGAGAGGAACTCCTCTCGCTCGCGTTCGGCGGCGTGGATGTCTGTAACGTCGTGCACCGTCATCACAGCTCCGATGACTCCTCCATCATTGCCGTGGACCGGAGCGGCGTTGACGGAGAGATCGCGTCGCTGCCCCGTGCTCTTCTGTGTGATGAAGAACTCGCCGGCGCTCGTCTCACCGCGTAGTGCCCGATCGAGCGGATAGCTGCCGGCGGGCACGCTTTCCCCCGTCCGAAGCACGCGCACGTCGAGGGCATCGCGAAGCTCGGCCAGCGAGCTCATCGTGCCGATGCCAAGGATGGCCTTCGCGCCCGCGTTGGCTTCGTACCGGCCATCCGGCCACGCGATGATCACGCCTTCACCCAAAGAGTCGAGCAGATGCCGCTGCAGCTCCCGTTGTTCCAGGACGTCCGCGAAGAGCCGGGCATTGGTGATCCCGATCGTCGTCTGCGCAGCGAGGAGGTGGGCTACCTCGACGTCGTCCTCGTCGAACGAACGGTTGGCGTCCTTTGTGTAGATGGTCAGCGCACCGATCAGCTCGCCTTCACGGACAAGGGGGACCGCGAGCGCCTTCGCGAGGCCCTCCGCGCGAATCAGCGCCGCATCGCCGAGGGGTCCCTTCCGCAGGTCGAGGATGACGTGCTCGTCCGGCCCGCGGTAGGCGGCTCGGGCACGATCCATCGGGATCCGTTGCCGCGCGGCGTAGCTCTCGGAGAGGCCCTCCTGCGCGCTGATGACGAGGGCATCGCTCGTCTCGTCCCGCAACATCAGCGAGGCTGCCTCGGCCGATTCGAGACTTCGCGCCGCGCGCACGGCGGTCCGGATGCGATGGCCAACGTCGAGCGACCGCGTCATCTCCGCGGTCGCGTCGTGCAGCCTCCGCAGCCGCTCCCGACTTGCCATCTCGCTGGACGGCCGAGGCACGCCCTGTGCCACCCCTCACTGGGCGACCCGTCCGCCAAGGGCCGAGGTCAGCGCGGGAGGACGATCTCCACGACGTCGCCGCCGACCTCGCGGGCGACCGCTTCGGCCAGTTCACGCGACGGTTTCGCCCGGAAGGAAGTCTGCACCCGCCGCATCCCGCCACCACTCCGGGGAAGCTCCAGGACGACCTGAGACGTGCCGGCATACCCCGCAAGGACCACCTGGATCTTTTGGAAGAGCGCGATGGACCGGTCATAGTCCAGGACTTCCCGGAAGCGGATGAGGAGTGGAGGAGGCTCGTCCCGGGGAGGCTCTAAAGGGGACGACGACGGGGGTGGCTCCTCGGAGGAGTGCTGGACCGTCCGTAGATGAGGACGCTCCTCGTGACTGCCTGGTCCATTACTCCGACGAGGAGTCACCCCCGTCGTCGGAGGGGTCGGCCCAGGCGAGCCGTTACCGTTCCGTTGCCCAAACTTCGCCCGCTTCGCGAGGAACTGTCTCCGCTCCTCGGCTACCCGCTTGATCTCGGCGATCCCCGCGTCGTCGAACCGCGCCGCATGCTCGCAGAGCAGCTTCGGGTCCTCATCGCGCTGTTCGACGCGCGCGAGGACCAGGAGGATCTCATCGGTGTTCCAAAGGCTCGCCGTCCCCTCGTAGGTCCGCGGAAAGACCGTCACCTCGACGCTGCCGGTCAGGTCCTCGACCTGGGCGAACATCATCAGCTGCTTGTTCTTGGTGATGTGTTTGCGCGCGCTCGTCACGACGCACGCGATCGTCACGAGATCCTCGCCCGCATCGCGCAGCTCCGCGAGATACGCCGTCACGACGTCGCCCATCTTCGGGGCAAGCGCCTGGAGTGGGTGCTCGGAAAGGTAGATCCCGAGAAGCGCCTTCTCCCAGCCGAGTAGCTCCCGGCGCGGCGCTTCGCCGCCGGCGAGCGGGCCGCCCAGGACCACCGTGCCGGCGAGGTCGAAGAGGCCGACCTGACCACTCGCGCGGTCGCGCTGCTCGCGCTGGGCGGTCCCGAGCGTCGCGTCCAGATTGTTGAGCTGCGCTTGCCGCGGCCCGAAGGGGTCGCACGCGCCGCACTTGATCAGTGACTCGAGGACACGCTTGTTCGCGCGCTGCAGATCGATACGCGCACAGAGGTCGTCGAGCGAGCGGAAGCGTCCACCGGCCCGACGGGCCTCGATCAGCCCTTCGACCGCGCCCTCGCCGACGTTCTTCACCGCGCCGAGTCCGAAACGGATGCCCTTCGGCGTGATCGCGAAGTCGAGCTCCGACTCGTTCACGTCTGGCGGCAGCACAGCGAGCCCCATGCGCCGGCACTCGGCGACCGCGATCGCGATCCGCTCGGGCGTCCCCATCTCGGCGGACAGCACCGCGGTCATGTACTCCGTGGTGTAGTTGGCTTTCAGGTACGCGGTGTGGTACGCGATGATCCCGTAGATCGCCGCGTGCGCGCGGTTGAACCCGTATCGAGCGAACGGTTCGAAGTCCTTCCAAACCGCCTCGATGACGTCGGCGTGCACGCCGTTGCGGATCGCGCCCGACACGAACTTCACCTTCTGCGCGTCGAGCTTCTCGCGGATCTTCTTGCGGACGGCGTAGCAGAGGACATCGGCCTCGGCGAGCGTGAAGCCGGCGAGCGCCTGCGTCACAGCCATCACGTCCTCCTGATAGACCATGACGCCGTACGTCGATTTCAGCACCGGCTCCAGCGTGGGATGCGCGTAGGTGACCGGCTCCTCGCCGTGCTTGCGGCGGATGTACGTAGGGATGTAGTCCATCGGACCGGGCCGGAAGAGCGCGACCATGGCCATGACGTCCTCAACGCGGTCGGGCTTGAGCTCGCGGACGTACCGGCGCATCCCGGCCGACTCGAGCTGGAACATGCCGGTCGTTTCCCCGGATCCGAGGAGCTCGAATGTCTTCTTGTCATCGAGCGGGATGTCCTCGCGTTTGATCGATATGCCCCGGGTCTGCTCGATGAGGCGGAGCGCGTGTTCGAGGATCGTGAGGTTCCCGAGACCCAGGAAGTCGAATTTCAGGACGCCGAGCTTCTCGAGCTGCTTGTCCTCGTACTGCGTCTGGAGCGCATTCGCATTGCCCTTCGAGCGCTCGAGCGGCACGAGCTGGGTGATCGGCTCCCGCGAGATCACGACTCCCGCCGCGTGCGTCCCCGTCGAGCGCACTAGTCCCTCGACCTTCTCCGCCAGATCGAGGAGCCGCCCGATGTGGGCCTCCTGCTCGAGGTCGCGCAGCTCGCCCGACATCCGCCTGGAATCGGTGAGGGTCGTACCGAACGGGATCGTCTTCGCCACTCGGTCGGCCTCGCCGTACGGCATCCCGAGCACGCGCGCGACGTCGCGGACGGCCGCGCGCGCGAGCATCGTGTTGAACGTGCCGATCTGCGCGACCCGGTCGGCGCCGTACTTCTGGGTCACGTACTGGATGACCTCGTCGCGCCGGTCACCCATGAAGTCCACGTCGATATCCGGTGGTGTGAAGCGCTCGAGGTTGAGGAACCGCTCGAAGATGAGCCCGTACTTGAGCGGATCGATGTCCGTGAGATCGATCGCGTAGTTCACGAGTGAGCCACCGGCGGACCCGCGGACCGCGGTGAGGATCCCGCGCTCCTTCGCGAAGCGGATGAAGTCCTGGACGATGAGGATGTACCCCGTGTAGCCGGTCTTCGCGATGACGGCGAGCTCCTTGTCGATTCGCTCGCGCACCTCTGGCGTGAGGGCGCCGTACTTCGCGACCGCGCCGGTCTCGGCGAGCATGCGCAGCTGCTCCTCGGGCGTCTTGCCGGCCGGGACCTCGAAATGCGGGAGCCGAAGCTCACCGAGGGGTAGCCGCAGATCGATCTTTTCGGCGATGCGGACGGTGTTCTCGAGGGCTTCGGGATCGTTCGGGAAGAGCTCGGCCATCTGGGCCGCACTGCGCATGTACAGCTCAGGGTGGTCGATCATCTTCAGGCGATCTGGCGTGTCGATGGTCTTCCCACTCTGGATGCAGACCATCACGTCCTGCGCCTCGGCATCCTCCGCGCCCACGTAGTGGATGTCGTTCGTCACGACGAGCGGGATGCCCGTCCTGCGCGACACCTCGCGTACGCCGTCGTTCACCCGCTCCTGTTCGGCGATGCCATGCGACATGAGCTCGAGGTAGTAGTTGCCTTCGCCGAAGATCTCACGATGCTCCTCGGCGACGGCGCAGGCCGCGTCGACACTTTCATCCATCAGCGCGCGCGCGAGCTCGCCCTGGAGACACGCGGAGAGGGCTATCAACCCTTGACCGCGCTCGCGGAAGAGCTCCTTGTCCATGCGCGGCCGGTAGTAGTAGCCCTCGAGGTGGGCCGCGGTCACGAGCGCCACCAGGTTCTGGTAGCCGGTGAAGTCCTTGGCGAGGAGCACGAGGTGGAACGGCTTGCCGTGGCCTTCGGATCGCGCGTCGCGGTCGAAACGGCTCTTCCGCGCGACGTACGTTTCGATGCCCACGATCGGCTTGATGCCGGCGTCCCGGCAAAGCGTGTAGAAGTCAATCGCCCCGTAGAGCGCGCCGTGATCGGTGAGCGCCAGAGCGGGCATATCGAGCGCCTTCGCGCGGGCGACGAGGTCGGAGAGCCGCGACAGCCCGTCGAGCAGGCTGTACTCGCTATGGGTGTGCAGATGGACGAACTGCTTGGCGATGACCTGCCCCACGTTGCCGCTCGGGAAGCGCGGCGGTTCAGGACGAGTCTATGGTCAGAACGGCTTCAGCACCATGAGGACGAGGATGAGCCCGAAGCCGACGAGCTCGCCCCAATGCGATCGAGCGACGACGGGGTCCGCGAAGGCGGCCCTCAGGCTGGGCGTGAGGTCGCCGCGAACCGTCGCATCCTCCAGCGCCGCGCCGAAGGTCCGCCCGCGCGGAAGGAACACCGTCGGCACGAGCGCAAGGGTGGCGGCGAACAGAAGCAGTGAGACAAAGATCCATGCCGGCTCGTTCTGCAGCGGTCCGAGGAGCGGAAACCCGCCCGCGAGCGCCGTGGCGATCCCCGAGATGAGAACGGCGCTCGAGCCGGGAATGACCATGGTCGTCTCGAAGCGGCCCGCGAGATCGGCGAATGCGCGCGTAAGCCGGATCTCCGTCGCGCGAGTAGCGGCACCGAGCGCGTAAAAGCGCCGAGAAGCCCACCGAACATCCAGATCACACTTGCGACGTGAATCAGCTTTAACAATCCGAAGAGCGTCACGGCCGTGACTGCTTCGTGACGTTCACGACCACCGCACGGTGATCTGACGCGGCCAGCGCCATGACAGTGTGCGGGTTCGATCCGATGACGCCGATTCCCCAGAGATAATCGATCCGCTTGGGTGGGTCATCCATCGTCGTGGTAGGCCCCGCCGGCTCGGCGAGGTCACCAAATCCGGCCTCCCCGAGAAGTCCCATCTCCAACTCCGATGGCTCGGCGTTCATATCCCCGGCGATGATCGCTATCTTCTCACCGTCCCACTCACGGAGGATCGACCGCACCTGCTCCTGGCGGATCGCACTCGAGTCGGCGATGTCGTCGAGGTGCGTGTTGATGATGAGCACGTCGCCGATGCGCACGCCGACCGCGCCCCGGGGCTGATGCCGCAGCGAGGGCTGAGGCGCGAAATGCACGCGCTTTACGTCTGTCATTGGAAAGCGGGAGAGAATCGCGTTGCCGTAGAGGTCGCCGATGTTCGGCGCGAAGACGTACGGCATCCCAAGGCGCTCGGCGAGCACGCCGAGCGCGTCATGCTGCTCGTCGATCATCCAGCCGCGAACGACCTCCTGGAGCAGAAGGACGTCGGGCGATTCGTGCGCGATCACGTCGACGATCTGATCGAGCGACGGTGACTGCACGGCGTTGAAGCCCTGATGGATGTTGAAGGTCATGACCCGGAACGTATTGCGCGGGTCCACCGACGCGCCAGGCGCGGGCGTGAGCAGGAGCGCCGCGAGGGGCACGCCGACGACGAGCGGTACGAGCGCGATCGCGAGCATGCGCCACGGTGGCAGACCCGCCGCCGGCACGATCAGACCCGCGACGACGACGAGCGCCACCGCCGCGTATACCGCCGGAACGTACGCCCAGAACGCGTAGAAGCCGAAGGTGGTCCCCACGAAAGCGAGCCACCCGAGGGCGAAGGCGAGGGTGACCGCCAGTGGCGAGCGCGCCGGTACTACGGGCGCCGCGGGAAGAGCCGCGGAGGCCAGCAGTACGCCCGCCCCGAGCACGAGTCCGCCCACCAAAGAGATCACGGCTGCATGGACGTACCAGACAAGGGCGGCACCCAGCGCGCAGAGGATCGCGGCGACCATCCCGCGAGGAGCAGGTCGCGAGAGGATCAGCGCACCCGACGCGAGCCCGAGCGCCACGAGGACCATCCCGAGCTCCGTGCTGCGGGCGGGCTCGGGGCCGAGACCGAGCTGGCTCGCAAGGGCGACCTGGGCCCCGTTCGTGCCTCCGGTCTCCGCCACCATGAAGACCGCGGGCAAGGCGAGGAGCGCGATCGATCCGCGAAGACCGGGTCGCGTCCACGAGCGCTCGCCGCCGAGAGCCGCCACGCCCGAGGCGAAGAAGACCAGCGCGGCGACGAGCGCGAGCGGGGCCGCGACGGTGGGCGTGACGTCAACGACAGGAACGGAGTGGAACGCGGCACGGAGCGCGAGGTCGACCGCGAGGGCGACGGGAATCGCGATCGGTAGCGGCGAGGATCGATCCGGCGGCCGCGAGGAGTGAAGGAGGCCGAGCCACCACATACCGGCGGCGAGGCCCACGACCGAGAGCGCGAGGTCGGGGACGTTGCTCCGCGATAGCGTCGCGAGGAGCGTCGCAAGTCCGAGGATCGCGCCGCTGACCGCGACCGATCGTCGCGGGCCGAGGCGCCAGCCAAGGAGCGGCGCCAGGAACGCCGTAGCGAATGCGGCGATCGCCATGATGCCAAGGGTGCTGTTCGGCTGCCCGTAGAAGGTCAGCTGGAACGCGGACGCGAACGTTCGGATGTCGGCAATGAGGAAGAGGACACCGAGGACCGCGAAGGTCACCTCGCCGACCATCGGCGACCGAGTATGGGGCTAGCTGTTAGTGCGCCAAGCCTCCGTGAGTCGCGATGCGGTCTCGTCCACCAACCCACGCACCATCACGATCGTTCTGAAACCGGGCTCGTCGGCCATCGGGCCCACCACCAGCGCGCCGACGACGTCCCCGGAGACGGAGATCGGGATGATCGTCGACCGCCCGCCCTGCACGAGACGCTCGAGCGTCGCGGCCCCGTCGGCATCCCGCAGCGGGTGGACAAGCTCGTCGAGGGTGGGCGATGTCACGATGCGCCCCTCGCGGCATGCGCGCGCGATCGCGTTGTACCGGTCGGCGAGCTCGATCGTGAACCTGCCCGCCGAGATCCCGAGCGCGTAGTCGAATTCACGCGCCGCGGCCGACGTGCTGATGAGCTCACCGCGAAGCACGCCGGCGGCCGGGTCCACGCCCACCATGAAGGTGGTCGGAAGGCCGATCTCGGCGCACTTCGCGAGGAGGTCCTTGAGGATCTCGTCGGTCGTTGGGGCCTCCGGCTCTGCGGGAGTGGAGGACGGAGCCGCGGCGGCCGGCGGGAGGACGACGGCCGCCGCGGACTCCAGAGGGGAGAGACTTGGTTGGAAGCGGGTGGCACGCCGAACAGCGGCGAGCCGATCGCTCGAGACCTCGATGACGCGGAGGACGAGCCGAGTGGCGTGGTCGGAGAACCCGCTCTCGCCAAACACCTGCAGCGTCGTGACGCCGAAGACCTCGTCGGCAGCGACGAGCGGGTACTGAAGGACCGATATCTTGCGCGCCTCGACACCTTCCGGCCCGCGCATGCCGATCTCGCGGATGTACGAATGCCAGCGCCGATCGTGCCGTGCCGCATAGCAGTCCGGACCATCATCGACGGCCTGCCGGCCCATCTCGGCGGACTCGGGATCGGCCCCCACCACCTTGTACCGGTAGGCGACTTCGCGTCGCACGGCGTTGAAGAGCGTCACGGAAAAGCCGTCGACCCCCGCGATCGCGGTGACCGCGTCGCGCAGGACCCGACCGATCGATCGTGCATCGGTGAGGTCGTCGAGTGCGCGCGCGACCTCTTCGACCACCTGGCGGTCGCGCTCTTCCTGCTCATCTTTCGGATCAAGGACAGCTTCGGGGGGCAGAGCCCCCCGGCCACCGAAGTCCGGTTGGGATTCCGGCTCGGGCTCGGGCTCGTTGGGCACCACCACGAGACGCCGCGGCTGCTCCGGTTGGGCGGTCGTCGCGAACGTCGCGAGCGAATCGCTTCCCACCGCCGCGGCGATGAGCTCGCATGAAAGATCGAGCGCCTCGCGAGCCTGCGCCGTGACCACTTCGCGCGTGATGAGCGTGCCGAGGAGCACGCCGACCGTGCGCTCGCGAGCGACGAGGCGCGAGATGAGGAGTCGCGGCGGTATCCCCACCCACTCGGCTTGGTAGGGCACCGGCCAGTCGAGAAGGATGGCGCGGTTCGCCGGGAGTGTGTCGTCGGGAAGCTGCAGATTCAGCAGCCGACGGTCGTGCAGCCAGGGCATACGGCCTACCTGTGCTTCGACCGAATCGCCGGCCGCGGGCTGCCGGACCACCGCCGCCCCGATGAGATAGGGGACGCTGTTCAAAAGAATGCGAAGCGTCGCCTCGATCGGCGGCGTCATCGGGACGATGGACAACGGAGGAAGGTCGAGCCGAGGCGATTCGGCCGCCTGCTCCATCGGAGCCGCGGTCGGGGTCGCCTGCATCGACACTCGCCGTGCGCCTCCCATGTCTCCTCCCGTTGTTGCTGATCGATTTGTAGGACGGCGCGCGCTCTCTCCCATCACCCGACGGGACTATCTCGACCGCGGGGGAGTACTGACGTACCGGGCGGGGGATGTCGGGTTTGACGGCGCCGGGGGCCTGAGGGGGCCAGAGCCCCTTACTCGCTAGTGAGCCCCGGTCCCGCCGTCGACCAGCAACAGCTGGCCGGTCACGAACCCGGCTTCGGTAGACGCGAAGTACACGACCGCCGCGGCGACGTCCTCGGGCGTTCCGAGCCGGCCGAGCGGCGTGCGGGCGACCTCCCGCTCCCGGAAGCTCGGGTCGCGACTCATGCGCTCTCGGGTCAGGTCGGTCTCGATAAGGCTCGGACCAACCGCGTTCACGGTGATGGCCCGCGGTGCGAGCTCGAGCGCGAGCGACTTCGTGAGCGTGACCACGCCACCCTTCGCGGCGCTGTACGCCACGCGCTCGACGCGGCCGAGCACGCCGTAGATCGACGCGACGTTGACGATGCGGCCGCCGTCCGAGAGGAGCGGAAGCGCCGCCTGCGTCACGAAGGCCACCCCTTTGAGATCGGTATCGACGACCGTGTCCCAGCTCGACTCGTCGAGCGACTCAAGGTCTGTCGGGATGTTCGTTCCGGCGTTGTTGACCAGAATGTCGAGGCTTCCCCACTCACGCCCCAGACGCTCGAAGCAGACGCGGATCGAAGGAGCGTTGCGAACCTCCAGCAGCAGCGCGAGCGAGCGGCGCCCCTTCGCGCGGATTTCGCGCGCGACCGGCTCGGCATCGTCGCCCTTCCGCGATGTGATAGCGACGTCAGCGCCCGCGTCGGCCAGCGCGAATGCGATCGCGCGCCCGATGCCGCGGGATCCGCCCGTCACGAGGGCGCGCTTGCCCCCGAGGTCGAATGGTCCTGCCACTCCCGCGTGGCAGGATACGAGGCGATGCGGACGGCCTCCGTGCAGATCAACGCGCCATCGGGCCAGGCCTTCCCGGAGATCCTGACACCCGAGGCGCTCGATTTCCTCGCGCGGCTTCACCGTGAGGTCGAGCCGGTCCGGGTGGGGCTTCTCCAAGATCGCGCGGGAGTCGCGGAGCGTCTTCGGTCCGGCGGGACGTTCGAATTCCGCGCCGACACCCGTCAGGTCCGCGAGGGCGACTGGAAGGTCGCAGAGGTGCCGCCAGATCTCCGCGTCCGTAAGGTCGAGATCACCGGGCCAACGGATCGAAAGATGGTGATCAACGCCCTCAACTCCGGTGCCTCCGTGTATATGGCGGATTTCGAGGATGCGAACACGCCGACGTGGTCGAACCTCATGGAGGGCCAGCAGAATCTCATCGACGCGATCGAACGGACCATCTCGTTCCAGAACCCCGACGGAAAGAAGTACTCGCTGGCCGAGAAGACCGCGACACTCGTCGTCCGGCCGCGCGGATGGCATCTGGTGGAGAAGCACCTCCACGCCGAGGGCGTATCGATCGCGGGCGCCGTCGTCGACTTCGGCTTGTACGTGTTCCACAACGCCCGCCGCCTGCTCGAGCGCGGGACCGCGCCGTACTTCTATCTGCCAAAGCTCGAGAGCCATCGCGAGGCGCGTCTCTGGGATCAGATCTTCAGCTGGACCGAGGACCAGCTCAAGCTCGACCACGGAACGATCAAGGCGACCGTACTGGTCGAGGTGCTGCCTCTGGCGTTCGAGATGGAGGAGGTCCTGAGCGAGCTCCGCGATCACAGCGCGGGTCTCAACGCCGGCCGCTGGGACTACATGTTCAGCATCATCAAGAAGTTCGGCGACCGCAGGGAATTCATCCTGCCCGATCGCGCCCAGGTCACGATGACCGTCCCGTTCATGCGCGCGTACACCGAGCTGCTCGTCAAGACCTGCCACAAGCGCGGTGCGTTCGCGCTCGGCGGGATGGCGGCGTTCATTCCCAACAGGAGGGACCCAGCGGTCACCGAAACGGCGCTCGCGAAAGTGCGCGACGACAAGACGCGGGAGGCGAACGACGGTTTCGATGGGACGTGGGTCGCGCATCCCGATCTCGTCGAGACCGCGATGACGGAATTCGATCGCGTCCTTGGCGCGAAGGAAAACCAGCTCAGCCGCCAGCGCCCGGAGGTCAATACGACGGCGAAGCAGCTGCTCGACGTACGGATCCCCGGTGGGACGATCACCGATGCCGGTCTGCGGACGAACGTGAGCGTGGGCATCCAGTACATCGCGTCGTGGCTCCGAGGAACCGGGGCCGCCGCGATCAACAACCTCATGGAGGACGCCGCGACCGCCGAGATCTCACGCTCGCAGGTCTGGCAGTGGATCCACCACGGCGTCTCGCTTTCCGAGGGACCGCGCGTGACGCCGAAGCTCGTTCGCGATGTTGAGCGCGAGGAGCTCGAAAAGATCAAGAACGCCGTCGGCGCGGACCTCTTCGCGAAGGGTCGTTATGAAGACGCGCGGAAGATCTTCGAAGAGGTCGCGCTGTCAGACGAGTTCCACGACTTCCTGACGATCCCCGCGTACGAGTTCATCGATTGATCACGCGCGCCGCGTCAAGCCACTGTGGCCGCTAAGGTCTCTCAGCCGATCGTTCCAGGATGATCCGGCGGATCACCGCGCCGCTCGCCTTTCCCTTCATGCGACCCATCACCGGACCGATAAGCCCGTCCAGCGCGCGCTCGTTCCCTTTCCGGTAGTCCGCGATCACCTTCGGATTCGCCTTGATGACCTCGTCCACGGCCGCCGCGATCGCGCCTTCGTCGCTCGTCTGCGCCAGGCCGAGCGTGTTCACGATCGCCTCTGGATCGCCGCCGCTCTTCCACATCTCCCCGAAGACCTGCCTCGCGGCGGTGGCGCTGACTTTCTCGGTGGAAACGAGCCGCACGAGCACCGCCAGCTGTTCCGGCGCGACACGCGCGCCCTTCGCGTTGCCACCGTCCCGCTTCAGCGCGGCGGTGAGCTCGCCGGTGACCCAGTTCGCGACAGCCTTCGCGCTGGTAGGTTCGACGCCGACCGCCGCTTCGAAATAGTCGGCGAGGGCGCGGTCCGAGACGAGGATCCGCGCGGCGTATTCAGAAAGCCCGAACTTCTCAATGAACCGAGCGCGGCGCTCGGTCGGCATTTCGGGGAGCGCGGCGCGGAGCTCGGCGACCCGTTCGGCCTTCGGCTGGAGCGCGACGAGATCGGGCTCGGGGAAATAGCGGTAGTCCTCGACCTCTTCTTTGCTCCGCTGCAGGTACGTGCGGCCGCGCTCGGGGCTCCACCCCACGGTCACCTTGCCCGTCCGCGTCCGGATCTCCCCCCCGCTTTGCCACTCCTGCCAGAGACGGTCCGACTCGTACGCGACGGCGCCACGAAGGGCCTCGTAGCTGTTCAGGTTCTTGATCTCGCTCTGCGGCGGCCAGAGCGTCTTGCCGCCTTCCTGAAAGCGGATCGACACGTTGACGTCGAAGCGGCCCGCGCCCTGCTCGAGCCGCATCTCGGAGACGCCGGAGTAGACGAGGATGTCGCGCAGGGTGCGAACGTAGTGCTCGGCTTCGTCGGCGGAGCTCATGTCCGGATCGGTGACGATCTCGAGGAGCGGGACGCCGGAGCGGTTGAAGTCCACGAGCGTGTAGCGCCGTCCGGCATCCTCCCCATGCTTCAGCGTTCCGGTGTCTTCCTCGAGATGCGCGCGCCGGATGCCCACACGCTTCCCGCTCTCCAGCTTCAGCCAGCCGTTCACCGTCAGGGGCAGGTCGTACTGCGAGATCTGATAACCCTTCGGCAGATCGGGATACATATAGTTCTTGCGGTCGAACTTGGTGTGATCGGGCGTCTCGCAGTGCAGCGCGAGCCCCGCCGTGATCGCGAGCTCGATCGCGCGGCGGTTCGGCACGGGCAGCGCGCCGGGAAGCCCGAGGCAGACCGGGCAGACGAGCGTGTTCGGCGGCGCACCGAACCAGCGCGCCTTGCAGCCACAGAACATCTTCGACTCGGTGTTGAGCTCGACGTGGGTCTCGACCCCGATGACGAGCTCGTACGGTGTGGGGCTCACGGCACTGCCGGCGCCGAGGTGCGCTCGGGGGAGACGATGAGGCGGCTCAGGTTGACGATCACGCGGTCCTCGCTCACCGACACAAGATATCGGTCGAGGCCGCGGGAAGCTCCGTCGCTCGAGTTGCCGCGCGTGTCGAACGTAAAGAACAGTCCGCGGCCGGCCTGCGTGCAAACCGCCTGGTAGCCGACCTTTCCGTTCACGATGGCGTCCCGGATCAGGCACTCCGGCTGACCAGGCTGGGGGGACCAGCGCGCGCGGACGGCGATCACTTCGGCGCGGTCGACGCGCACGAGTAAGAAGCTGCGCGCCTCGTCGATCAGAGGCGGACCGATACGATTCGGCGGCGCTCCCGCCCCGCCGACGTACGGGGGCAACACGCTGAGCGGCAGCACCAGGCGATCGCCGGGAACGAGCGCCGGCGGCTTCGCGATCTGCGGCGCGACCTCGAACGCCGCGACCACGCCGACCAGCACCAGGCCGAAGAAGAGGAAGAGCCCGATCAACGCGAACTGCTTCCACACCGGCGTGGGATCGAGCGACTCGGGGCCGGCCCATAGCTCAGGCGGCTGGTCCTCGTAGATCGTTCCCATCTACGCGACCAGCGTTCGAACGCGACGCTGGGCGGCGCGGACCGCGCCGCGCACGAACGGCCGCTCGTCCGTGGCAAGAAACTCGAGGATGTCGGGGGCGCGTAGAGCGAGGCGCGCGCCGCTCGCGGCCGAGAACGTCATCGCGACGTTCCAGCGCACGTTCTCGTCCTCATCCTTCATCCACGTCCGGAGCCGTGCGAGCGTCGCATCGGGATACGAGCGCACGAACTGATCGCCGAGCGCGAACGGCCCGAGGTTCTTGCGCACGTACTCCTCATGGTCGCGAAGGGCGGGCTCGATCAGCCCGAGCAGCGGCTCGGCCCACTCCTGACGCCGCGTCCGTGCCGCGTACTTGGCAGCCACCACCACCGCGCGCCTGAGGCGGCTGTCCGGCCCGCTCACCCACTCGCGGGCCAGAGGAAGCGTGTCCTCCCACGACTCGACGAGGAGGCGGCCCAGGAGCGCTGCGGCGGTCTCGCGCACCCCCCAGTCGTCGTCGCGCGCAAGGCGGTAGGCCATTCGCATGAGGTCGCGCGAATGACCCTGAATGAGCGGCGCGGCGATCAGCGCGGCGAGCTCCTTATCGACGCGCCGGGGATGGGCGATGAGGCGCTCAGCCCAGTTCAGCCGGACGATCGGCGCCGGTCCGATCCGGTCGATGATCTCGACCGCGCGGTCGAAGTTGTCCTTGCGGACCCAGCCGTTGATGCCGGACTTGCGAAGGGCGTCGGACGCTCCCAGCGGATCTCCCACTGCGAGAGAACGCTCGAACCGCTCCACCCACACCTCGTCCGGCGGCGGGTTCTCGGGGGCAGGGGCAGGGGTCCGTGGGCGCGAAGCGCTCGCCCCTCGGATCTGGGTCACGCTCGTCCGACGAAGCGTGCGATCCGGTCGCACGCCTCCTCGATCTTCTCGAGGCTGGTCGCATAACAGGCGCGCACGTGCCCTCGTCCCCGCTCCCCGAACGCGTTGCCGGGAACGGTGACGACCTTCTCTTCGACGAGGAGGCGCTCCGCGAACTCGTCGTCGCTCATGCCCGTCGAGGTGATGTTCGGGAAGCAGTAGAACGCGCCACGCGGCTCGAAGCATTGGAGGCCCATCTCATTGAACCGGCGCCACATCACCTTGCGGCGGCGGTCGTACTCGCCGACCATCCGTCGGACCTCGTCCTCGCCCGTCCGCAGCGCCTCGAGCGCCGCGTACTGCCCGGCGGTGGGCACGCACATCACCGTGTACTGGTGGACCTTCATCATCTGCTCGATGACCTCGGCCGGCGCGCAGGCATAGCCGACCCGCCAGCCCGTCATCGCGTACGACTTCGAGAAGCCCGCGAGGTAGACGGTGCGCTCACGCATTCCCGGCAGCGAGATGATCGAGCGGTGCTCGCCGCCGTACACCAGGCGGTCGTAGATCTCATCCGCGTAGACGAGGAGGTCGTGCTCCTCGGCGAGCCGGGCCAGTCCGTGCACATCGTCGTCGGTCAGCACGCCGCCGGTGGGGTTGTTCGGGAACCCGAGCAGGATCGCGCGCGTCCGCGGTGTGATCGCGCGCTCGACGTCCTCCGGGCGTAGCCGGAACTCGTGCTCCTCCTCCGTCGCTACCGGCACCGGAACGCCCCCGGCGAGCACGATCCCTGGCACGTACGCGACATACGAGGGGTCCGCGATGATCACCTCTTCGCCGTCATTCAGCGTCGCACGTAGCGCGAGGTCCACAGCCTCCGACACGCCGACGGTCACGAGGATTTCGCGGTCGGGGTCGTACGTGACGCCGCGAAGCCGCGCGGTGTGCTCGCTGATCGCCTGGCGCAGCGGCTGGATGCCGTAATTCGACGTGTACTTGGTCCGGCCCTCTTTGATCGAGCGGATCGCGGCCTCGCGGAAGCGCTCGGGAGTGACGAAGTCCGGTTCGCCGACCCCGAGCGAGATCACGCCCTCGACCCCCGACACAAGGTCGAAGAAGCGGCGGATACCGCTGGCCGGTATGCGCTCGACCTTCCTGTTGGTCAGCGGACGTCCGGTGGCCTTCATGCCGCCTTCACCTCCGGTCGCGCGAGATGGTGTGGCGTGGCGCGCTCGTACGCCGCGGCGACGCGGAACATCGTGCGCTCCTGGTACGAGTTGGCGATGACTTGGAGGCCGACCGGTAATCCCTCGGAGAGCCCGCACGGTAGGGAGATGCCGGGGAGACCCGAGATGTTCACCGGGAGGGTGAAGATGTCGTTCAGGTACATCGCGAGCGGATCATTCACTTTCGCGCCGATTGCGAACGCAACGGTCGGCGACGTCGGCGTGACGAGCGCGTCAACCTCTTCGAAGACGCGGTCGTACTCCGCCTTGATCAGCGTGCGGACCTTCTGCGCCTTCACGTAGTACGCGTCGTAGTAGCCCGCCGAAAGCGCATACGTGCCGAGGATCATGCGGCGCTTCACCTCGGCCCCGAAGCCCTTGCCGCGCGTGCGTTTATAGGTCTCGAGGAGATTCGGCCCCTCGACGCGCAGGCCGTAGCGGACGCCGTCGTACCGTGCGAGGTTCGACGATGCTTCCGCCGGCTGGATGATGTAGTAGACGGCGAGGCCGTGGTCGGTGAGCGAGAGCGAAACCTCCTCGAGCTTGGCGCCCTCGCGCTCGAGCACCGCGAGGGCCTCGCGGACGGCCCGCTCGACGCCCGGCTCCATGCCTTTGATGGAGAAGTACTCCTTCGGCACGCCGAGGCGCAGACCCTTCACGCCCTTCTCCAGATCGGTGCGCAGGTCATCGTTCGGGAAATCAGCGACCATCGTCGTGTCGTTCGGGTCCTTACCGAATATCGCCTCGCAGACGATGGCAGCGTCTTCGACCGTGTTCGTGAACGGTCCGACCTGATCGAGCGACGACGCGAAAGCGACGACGCCCCAGCGCGGCACGCGCCCGTACGTCGGCTTCATACCGACGACGCCGCAGAGCGCGGCCGGTTGCCGGATCGAGCCACCGGTATCGGTGCCCAGCGCAAAGAGCACCTCGCCGGCCGCGACGGCGACCGCCGAACCGCCGGACGACCCGCCCGGTACGCGTTCGAGGCGCCAGGGGTTCTTGACCGGCCCGAAAGCGGAGTTCTCATTGGACGAACCCATCGCGAATTCGTCGAGGTTGGTCTTCCCGATCATGACCGCGCCCCGCGAGTCGAGACGCTCCACGACCGTCGCGGAGTAGGGCGGAACGTACTGCTCAAGGATCCGTGAGCCCGCGGTCGTCGGGATCGCCTTCGTCCCGATGATGTCTTTGCACGCCCACGGGATGCCGGTCAAGACGGGTGCACCGCCGGACTTGAGCATCCCGTCCGCGGCGCCCGCCTGCGTGCGCGCGTGCTCGTCGCAGAGGTGCAGCCACGCGTTGTGGCGATCGGCGTGCGCGCGCGCGAGCGCGGCCTCGGCCAGCTCGACCGCGCTCGCCCGGCGTGAGCGCAGCAGCTCCGCCGCGTCGCGGATCGAACGCGGCAGCTCCATCAAGGCCTTTCCTGATCAATCTCGCGGCCAGGGGCAGGGGCCCCTGGGCGCGTAGCGACCCGCGGAGACACGCCTGCGGCCGCGAGGACTCGCTCGTCGCGGGTGAACCGCTCCTCGCTCAAGGCCTTTCCTCGAGCACCTGCTGCACGCGGAAGAACTCACCATCGCGGCCGCCGCGCGGCGCGTTGGCGAGGGCTTCGTCCACGGTGAGCCCCGGACGAGCTTCATCTTCGCGCATAACATCCAAAACGGGCAGGACGGACGCGGTCGGCGACACCTTCTCCGTGTCGACGTCCTTCAGTCGCTCGACCGCCTGCAGCACGACCGACAGCTGCCCGGTGAAACGCTCGACCTCTTCGGGAGTCAGCGCGATGCGCGCCAGTCCGGCGGCCTTTTCGACGACGGAACGATCGATGGCCATGAGCGAAGTCTAGGGGCCGAAGAAACGAGCGACGAGCCGCGGACCGAGCAGGAAAAGGCCGATCGCGACCGACGCGATCGCGCCGACGAGCACGCTCGCGGCGGCGACATCCTTGGCCGCCTTCGCGAGAGGATGCTCATCGGGCGATGCGAGCGCGACGGTGATCTCGACGGCGGTGTTCATCCATTCGAGGCCGATGACCAGCCCCATCGTCAGGGCGAGCACCGCCCATTCGATCGGGCCAAGCCCGAGCCAGATCCCGACGACCGCTGCCGCGGCGGCGACCACCAGCTGAATCCGAGCGTTGCGCTCGCTGCGGATGACGTAGATCGCGCCTTCGAACGCGAAGCGGAACGCGCGAACGAGCGCCACACTCGTAGTGTGCGGGACCCAGGGATCCTAGCCGTCGACTCGGTCGCGAGACGCATCAACCGCGAGAGCTTTCTGCTTCTCGGGGGGACTGCCGCGCTCCTCATGCAGGTCGCGCATCCGCTCGTCGCCGCCGGCGTGGATCAGCACTCGGATTTCAGGCGCGCGCCGCTGCCACGCCTGATCCGCACCGTGGACTCCACTCTCGCGATCGTCTTCGGCGACCGCGCGCGTGCCGACCGCGCGCTGCGTCGCATCGACCGCGTGCACGCGCACATTCGCGGGAAAGCCCAAGACGGCAGGGCCTATGTGGCTCGCGACCCTCGACTGATGTTGTGGGTGCAGACGACCCTTGTTCTGACATCGCTGCGCTGGTACGAGATGGTCATGGGTCCGTTCTCAGACCGTGAGCGGGAGTCCTACTGGGAGGAAGGGAAGTTCTTCGCGGGTGAGCTTGGGGTTCCCCATGATCTCTTCCCGTCTACGCTCGCCGATCTGATCCGGTACGAGAAGCTCATGTTGCGGACCGAGGTCGTGCCGGACGCCACGGCGATCGGCGTCGCTCGCGATGTCATCCGGCCATTCGGCTGGCTTCCGAATCTCGCGTACTGGCCCAACGACGCGATCACCGCCGGACTTCTGCCTGAGAGCCTTCGCGTCGCGTTCGGCCTCCGTTTTGGACCGGCCGAGCGGCGATGCTTGAGAGCTGTGACGGTTGCGGTCCGCGCGGCCCGACCCGCGCTACCTCGGTGGATCACGGTGGTGCCGCAGGCACGCCGCTACGAGGAGGCTTTCGCGCCGCGGTGAAGATCGCGTTCACGGTCGCCCTGGCGATCCTCGTCGGAAGCTGCGGCGGCACCGCGGCGTCGACCCCTACGCCGAGCGCCGCTTCCAAGGTTCCGTGTGGACCGACCGAGGTGTTCACGCGCCACGAGCACGCTCATCTCACCATCGTGGTGCGCGGCCAGCTGCGCGTGGTGCCAGCGTTCATCGGGATCACCGCCACGTCGATCTGCTGGCTGCATACCCACGACACGAGCGGGATCATCCACATCGAGGCCGGCGACAATCGGCAGCTCACTCTCGGCGACTTCTTCTCCGTGTGGGGCAAGCCGCTCAGCAAGACCGTGGTCGCCGACGATCGCGTCTCAGACGGCGAGTCCGTTCAGGCAACGCTAAACCAGAATCCGTACGCCGATGCGCCGGAGTCGATCGTCCTTCACGACCACGACGACATCGACCTCGAGCTGGGCCCGCCGCTCCCGACCGTCGCGCCGTACGTCTGGCCGCCGGGGTATTAGCGCGGAGTTCGATGCAGCGGGCGGCTAGCGCTCTGGGGTCACGCCCCCGCGAGGTTGCCGCCCGGGTCGAGCGAGACGAAGTAGCTGTCGCAGGCCATTTCGATGAGGTCCGGCGTGAGCTGCGCCGGCCGCCCCAGGAACCGCGCGGTGTCGATCAGCTGCTCGACGATGTCGCGCGGGTGGCAGCTCCGGAGCCCCAGGTTCTTCTTGCGGTAGTGCGCCAGGATCTGGCTCATCGCCTCGGTCTTGTACTCGATCCCCTTGCGCGTGCAGATGCGCTTGAAGATCTCGTCGTACTGCTCGACGGACGGCGCCTCGATCCCGATCTTGTAGCGGATGCGGCGGAGGAAGGCCTCGTCGACCAGGTCCGCCGGGTCGAGGTTCGTCGAGAAGATGATCAGCATGTCGAACGGGATCTCGATCTTCTTGCCGGTGTGAAGCGTCAGGTAGTCGACGCGCTTCTCGAGCGGGACGATCCATCGGTTCAGCAGGTCCTTCGGACTGACGCGCTGCCGTCCGAAGTCGTCGACCATGAAGATGCCCCCGTTCGCCTTCATCTGGAATGGCGCCTCGTAGAACTTCGACGTCTCGTCATAGATGAGGTCGAGCGTCTCGAGGGTGAGCTCGCCGCCGGTCATGACAATGGGCCGCTTCGAGACGACCCAGCGGTGATCAAAGCGGAGCCGCTCGGCGACGACCGGGTCGAGCGCGACGCGGTGATAGACCTGGTCGTAGACCTTGACGACCTGCTGGTCGACCTCGACCGCGTATGGCAGCACCACGTCGCCCTTCATGAGTGATGCGAGCACTTCCGCGATCGTCGTCTTCCCGTTGCCCGGCGGGCC
>Ga0209161_10000594_pt1 | contig 29267 bp, 31 predicted proteins | sample GraSoiAngelo_155_FD_186169 | JGI IMG/M metagenome (GOLD analysis project Ga0209161, IMG submission 186169) | Grasslands soil microbial communities from the Angelo Coastal Reserve, California, USA - 14_1009_13_30cm (SPAdes) (version 2) | ecosystem: Environmental > Terrestrial > Soil > Grasslands... | reverse complement strand
TGGAGCGAGCTCGCGTCCGATGCGGGTTTCGCCGAGACCCGACGCCTCGCAGCGGTGCCAAGTCGATTCCTTGGCCGGATCTATTCCGCTTTGAGCCTCGCGCCGTAGTCACGAACGCTAGCTTCGGCGCATCGCTCGGATCTTCACCGTACGCGTGTGGTCGGCCGTCGGCGCTCTGGTCCTCGCCGCGGGCACGCCGTACTGCTCGGCCGCGCTCGGTTGGGCGGCGACGCAGGACGACAAGTTCATCTACGTGCGCGAGGACGTCGCGATGGGTGTCATCGTCTCGTGGATCGGCTGCACGATCCTTGCGATCGCCTTCGTCGTGTGGATGTGGAAGCGGCTCCGCCGCCGGAGTCCGGCCGCCGCCTAGTTAGCGCGCGAGCTCGAGCGCGGTCGCGAGGGTGAGCTTCGCGGCCTTGAGCCAGAGACGTTTGTTGGTGACCTTGTCCGGCGTGTCGTTCACCGTGTGGAAGGCGTAGTTCCCGGGGTAGGTCGTGTCGCTCTCGCCATAGCGCTCGACCACTGCGATCGACGGGATCCCAGCCAGGCCGAAGGGCGCGGCGTCGAGGATCGTCGCACCGCTCGTCGCGAGCTGCGGGATCAGCGGATCGACGCCGATCTGGTAGCGATCGTTCGCCGCGATCACGCGATCGCGAAGCCTCGCCGAGCCATTCGTGTACCAGATGAGGTCGAGCCGATCGGCGATCGGATTGAAGCCAACCATGTCGATATTGAGGACCGCCGCGTACGGATTCGGATCGGGAATCGAGCCGAGGTACGCCGCGCTGCCCTTGAAGAACAGCTCTTCGCCATCGAAGAACGCCAGCACGATCCGCTGCATGAGCGAGGCGCGCTCTTGCGCGAGCACGCGCGCGTACTCGAGGAGCGCCGCGGTCCCGGTGCCGTTGTCATCCGCGCCTGGGGCCGCCGTGATCGTGGGGTTCCATCCGGGAGAACGGTTCGAGATCGAGTCGTAGTGCGCGCAGATCATCACCCACCCGGTCGCCGGCGGAGGTGTGAGGGGATCGATGAGCGCGAAGATGTTCTCGAGCGGGATCCCGTTGTACGCGGCGCGGTGCGTCTGGATCACGACGCCGGGGATCGCGCCCAGCTGCTCCTTGAGGTACGAGACCGCCTTCGCGTGATTCGCGTTGCGGGCATCGCGCGAGCCGAACGACGCGAGGGCGACCATGTGATCGTTCAGCTTCGCCGGGTCGATGCGCTCGAGGACCGCGGCAATGGGTCTAGCCGTGGGCGCGGGCGTGGAGATCACGGTCACCGACGGCGCGGCGCTCGTCACGGCCGACGCGGGGTGCGAGGGTGTCGAGGCAGTCGCGGCCTGCTCGGGGGCTGGCGCCGCCGCGCCGCCGCAGGCGGCGAGCACGAGCGCAAGAAGAGCGAGAGGCCGCCGCACCACGACGGTATATCGCGGGCGAGGGGCTATCGGTACGTCGAAGGCGGATCTGGCCAGACGACGACCTCTCCGTTGTGCACGTCAACGAGACGGTGTCGGTCTCGCGCCATCTCGTCGAGGACCTTCGCGATGTCGTCGTTGCCGATGGCGATGGCATCGACCGGGATAAGGCGGTAGCCGAACGGCCCCCTATTCGGGCCACGTTGCGCGGCGTATCACCTCGCGAGGCGCTCAGTCCCGCTAGGAAAGGTGGCCAACATGCGCATCACCCCACGCGGTCGATTCCGACTCGCGATGTTCCTCGCCCTCACGCTTCTCGTCGTGCATCCCGACGTCGCCGCGGCGTCGGTAAGCGCACAAACCGCGAACCACTCCACCGCCGCCCCGCGCTTCGACGGTGAGACCCTCTACCGTGGCCTGGCCTTCGCCCAGGGCCCGGTCGCGGCACTTTTCCCCGAGTTCGCCTCGCTCCCACCCGCCAGCGCGGAGGCGGTCGCGATCGTCGATCGGATCGTCACTCGCATCCGGACTATCGAGCCTTCCTTCTTCCCGCGTTTCGCTTCGGCGATCCAAAAAGGTGACCGCGTCCGGATCCGCGCCGCCATCGACAACGCGCGCACGATCACCGAACAAGCCATCCAGCAAGAGTTCGGCGCAAGTAATCAAGCAAAGTCGACCGGCCCGGACTGCATTTTCATATCGGTCGTCCTCGTCGTCACGGCGGCGGGGGTCGTCGCGCTCCTGGCGGTCGTGAGCGCGGTCACGGTCGTCAACTTCGAAGTCACCGGCAACGTCATGATCAACGTCGACTACGTTCTCGCGGGCTCGCCTTCCACGTCGACGCTCGCCAATGACCTCTGGATCGACTCGATCGCGCGCACCCTCAAGGCGTAGCGTTGCGGAAGAGGCGGGACGTCTCGGCGGCCCGTCGAGCATCGCGCCGATCCCTCGGCGCGATGCTCCTCTTCCTCGGTGTGGCGTGGGCGACCGCTGGTCTCTACGTCGTGCACGCGCAGATCCCGCGCAACGTCCTCGAGCTCCCGCTTGAGCGCGTCCTCAAGCCCGCGATCCCATTCTTCGCGCCGGAAGGCTGGGCCTTCTTCACCCGCGACCCACGCGAGCCGCACCTCCTTCCCTACCGGCACGGGACGGATGGAATGTGGGCGTACGCCCACGCCGGTCCGCACGCCGACATTCGGAACGTCTTCGGCTTGGATCGGATCTCGCGCGCGCAGGGCGTGGAGATCGGACTGCTCCTCGGCGACTTCGCCGACACGGCGTGGCAGCAGTGCGCGGACGCGCCGACGCTCTGTCTTGACCGGCTCCCGCGAACCATCTCGATCACGAACCGCTCGCCCGCTCCGACCCTCTGCGGTGATGTGGGACTCGTCCGGCAGGAGCCGGTGCCATGGGCGTGGGCGCGGGTCGAGAGCGAGACCACCATGCCGAGCACGGTCGTGAGGCTCGAGATCCGGTGCTGAGTCGGCTGTGCATATGGGCCGAGGCACTCGCAATGACGAGCCCGTGGACGAACGTGTACGGCATGGCTCGGACCATGCTCGCGCTCGCCACCGCGGCCACGCTGATCACGAGCTCTACCGAGACGCTCTTCCGGCCGGCGCTGGGCTTTCCCGGCGTCCCCGCGTGCGTCGGAGCAGGGCGGCTCAGCTTCTTCTGCCTCATCCCGCGGGCGGATCTCGCGCTCGCCCAGGCGATCGCGGCGGCGATCCTGCTCGTCGTTGCGTCGGGCTGGCGCCCGCGTCTGACCGGCGTTCCGCACTGGTGGATCTCCTACAGCTTCGCGGTGTCGGCCACGATCCCGGATGGAGGAGATCAGGTAACCCAGATCCTCGCGCTGCTCCTGGTACCCGTGACCCTGACCGACCCCCGCGGCTGGCACTGGCAGAGCGCGCCACCGACCGCGCGGCCGATCGCGTCGCTCGTCGCGTGGTCGGCGCTGTTCGTCGCGAGGCTTCAGGTGGCGGGCATCTACCTCGATTCGTCCCTCGCGAAGCTCGCCACACCGGTGTGGGCCGATGGCACCGCGTTCTATTACTGGTCGACCGACCCCGCCTTCGGTACGCCATGGTGGATGCGCGGGCTCATGGAGCCGGTCATCACGAGCTCGCTCGGCGTCGCCTTGCTCACGTGGGGGCCGCTCGCCCTCGAGTTCGCGATCGCGCTCGGACTCGTATTGGACCAGCGGGCGCGTTCGCGCCTGCTGGTGCTGGGGATCGGGTTTCATGCCGGCATCGCCGTGATGATCGGCCTCGTCAGCTTCGCGATCGCGATGTGGGCGGCGCTCATACTCTTCCTTCGCCCGATGCGGCAGGAATTCGACGTGCGAGGTCTCGCGCCGCTGCGCATCTTCAGGCTACGGTTCGGAGAGTGGCCGCGACGGGGGTCGGTCCCCGCGCAGAGTCGGTGATCGACGCAGGCGCGATGGGTGCGAACGACCCGACGTCACGCCTGGTTTTCCGACCAAGCCCTTCGCACGGATACCTCTGGCTCATCGCGGTCGCGTTGGCGGTGCTCGCGCCGACTCTCGCCATCGTCCTTCCCGGGGCGCGAGGACCCAGCCTCATCACACTCATCGCGATCGCGCCGAGCATCCTCATCGGCTTGCCGTTCCTAGCGCTCGCCGCGCTGTTTCCAACGATGCGGTACGAGCTCGACGCCGACGCGCTGACCCTCCGGTACGGACCCGTCCTCCGCTATCGCATCCCCTACTCCGAGATCCAGGGAATGCAGCGGCGCGACCTGAGCGTCCCGGTGTGGTCGAGCATGCGCCTGCCTGGGCTCGCGCTTTTCGTGGTCCCCTACAACGACGTGGGTCCGGTGCGCATGTGCGCGACGCGTGCAGCGAAAGATATCCTGCTCATCCGCACCACGCGCGCCACGTATGGGTTGACCCCTGCGGAGGAGCGTTTGTTCCTCGACGCGATCATGGCTCGTCTGCCGCCGTAACGCCCGTGCCGGGCATCGACGTCATGACGGTCTTGACGCTGGCGGCGGGCGGTGGCTTCGCAGTCACCCTTCTCCGTGCCATCGGCCGACCGGTGCCGCTGTGGCTTCTCGCAATGCCGCTGCCGCTCAGCGCAGCCGTGAACCTGCTCGTGAAGCGACCCATCTTCCTCGCGCTCGCAGCGGCCGCCGGCACAAGCGCGGTTGGTCCGACCTCCCCGCTCTGGTTCATCGTCGCGGCGTGGCTGCTTGCACCCTTTTCCGAAGAGAGCGTCAAGCTCGCGACGCTATTCCTTCCCGTCGTGCGGCGACTCATGAAAGACGGCGAGTCCGCCCTGCTGATCGGCACTGCGATCGGGCTCGGCTTCGGTCTGGGCGAGGCCGCGTACGTCGGATTTGCCCTCGGCCTCCGCACCGACCTCGCGGCGTTGCCGTGGTACGCGTTCTTTCCCTTCCTCGGCGAACGCATGGCTGCCACGTTCATACACGGCGCGCTGACCAGCATCGTTGCCGTGGGTCTCTGGCGCGGTTGGCGCGCCACGATCAGCGCCTACCTAGCCGCGGTCGGCCTTCATGCGGCGGCCAACACCGGCCCGATGCTCGCGCAGGTCGGCTTCATCTCGAGCGATTTCGCCTCGCTCTTTCTTATCCCTGTCGCGCTTCTCATCGCCGCCATTTTTGAAGGACAGCGGCGAGTCGTGCGCCTCGCCTCTGCCGTTCGAGTCGACGAGATCTATGCGCGCCGCAGCTAGCCCTCGACCGACGGCCACGTACACCAGGGCGGTTCGGTTTGGCGCTTGGAATTCGAGCATGAGGTGTGACACGTGCTTCTTCACCGCGCCCTCGCTTATCGCGAGCTCGCCCGCGATCTGCTTGTTGGCATAGCCGCGCGCGACAAGATCGAGGACGGCGTGCTGTCTTCGTGTGATTCGTTGGCCCTCGCGTCGCTCGGTCAGGACCATCTCACGCCCCCGTTCGTACCGGTTGACTCAACGCCCGCGGCAGGATACTGCGATATACCGAAAAAGGCGCAAGGTATACTTTCGACCCGTTTGGCGAAAGGGACGCAACCGTGAGTAAACGTGCTCGTCCGGCGGCCGCGCGCGAACGCGCGCAAGCAGCGCCCGTGGGCGGACTCGTCAGGCAAGCGCGGCTGGCGGCCGGCCTGACCCAGGCCGAGCTCGCCGGTGCCGAGATGACAAAGGCGCTTATCAGTCACATCGAGCACGGCAGGGTGAGGCCATCACTACGAACGCTTCATGTCATCGCCCCCCGCCTCGGTCGCGATGTTCATGAGTTCCTCGACGAAGCCGATCCCCAGGTTCGCCAAAAGCGTGTGGCCGCAGACCTTCTTGCCGCCGAGGCCGCCGCATCACAGGGCCGGTGGGATGAAGTCGAACTCCGGACGAAGGCGGCGCTCCGGATGGATCCGCCGCACGGTCAGCGCATGACGCTCCTGCGTCTTCAGAGCTGGGCGGAGGTCGAAGGGGGACGGTTCGAAGCGGCCCTCGACCTAACCGATCACCTCTTCCGCGAGGCCGACCCGGATGCGGATGCCTTCGAGATCATGCAGGCCCACCACGCGCGCGGCGTCGCGTACGGGCGTACGGGAGACACCCACCTGGCGGTCCAGGAGCTCGAGCGAGGGCGCGAAATCATGGAACGCGCGGAGGTCCGCGATCCGGCAGCGCGTGGTCGCCTCCTCGTGGCGCTCGGAACCGCGTACCGTCGCTCGAACCGGACGGCGAAGGCGATCGCGACATATGAGGCCGCGCTCGCTCTCGGCGCGCAGTCCGAACAGCTCCGGGTCGCGGCCGAAAGCTTCATGGGCGTCGGGGCCGCGCTTTATGACAGCGGGGAGCTCGAGGGCGCGATCGCGAACTATGCGCGCGCGCTCGAGCTCTTCGAACGGCTCTCGACGGTCACGTATGAGCTCTCGACCCTGCAGTCACTTGCCGCCGTGACATTCGAGTCCGGCGATCTGACGAAGGCGCGGGAGCTTGCCGAACGCTGCAAGGCTCGGGCGATCGCGGCGGGTGTACCCAAAGCGGTGGCGACCGCCGACCTCACTCTCGCGCGGCTCGCCCAGTCCGAGGGTGACCGTGAGGGAGCGCTTCGCATCGCTTCCGGAGCGGCCGCGGCGCTCGCCGGCGTCGACAATACGCAGCGGGCCGATGCGCTCACGATCATCGGCTCCGTGCACGAGGCGCTCGGCAACACCGCGGAAGCCGACCGCGCCTACAACGAAGCGATCGCCGCTCTCACAAAGACGGGCGTGGGTCCCGCGTACGCGCAGGTCACCACGGAGTACGCCGAGATCCTGTCCAAGCGTGGCGAGTCCGCGCGCGCGTACGAGCTTTTGAAGACGACCCTGGTGGAGCGACTCAGGACTCCGGCGGCGCCGCCGAAGCGTCGCGCACGAGCTCGAGGTAAGTAAAGGCTAGTTCGTCCTTCTGCCGCGTCCACCCGCGGCGGCGGGCTCACGCCCGCGGTTCTCCTCGGCCTTCTCCTGCGCGTATTGCTCGCTCCAGAAGACGATCTTTCCGTTCTCGGCGTCGGTGAAGACGGTGTCGCCTTCTTTGAATTCACCGGCGAGCACCTTCTGCGCGAGCGGATCGAGGACGAGCCTCTGGATCGTCCGCTTGATCGGGCGTGCGCCGTAGACAGGATCGAAGCCTTCCTTCGCGATGAGCGCCTTCGCGTTCTCAGAAAGCTCGAGGATGATCTTCCGCTCGGCCAGCCGGTTGGCGAGCTGCTGCGTCTCCTTCTCGACGATCTCCATCAGCTGCTCGCTCACCAGGTTCGAGAAGATGACGATCTCGTCGACGCGGTTCAGGAACTCGGGGCGGAACTGGCCCCGCACCGCATCCATCACGCGCTTGCGCATCTGCTCGGGGTTGTTCGCGAGCTCGGTGATGAAGGTCGAGCCGACGTTGCTCGTCATGATGATCACGACGTTGCGGAAGTCGACCGTGCGGCCGTGCCCGTCGGTCAGCCGACCGTCATCGAGGATTTGCAGCAGGACGTTGAAGACATCGGGGTGCGCCTTCTCGATCTCGTCGAGGAGGAGCACCGCGTAGGGCCGCCGGCGCACCGCCTCGGTGAGCTGCCCGCCCTCCTCGAAGCCGACGTAGCCGGGGGGCGCGCCGATGAGCCGCGCGACCGTGTGCTTCTCCATGTACTCGCTCATGTCGAGGCGGACCATCGCCTTCTCGTCGTCGAACAGGAACTCCGCGAGCGCTTTCGCGAGGAGGGTCTTACCGACGCCGGTCGGACCGAGGAACAGGAATGATCCCAGCGGGCGGTTCGGGTCCTGCATGCCGGCGCGCGCGCGCCGGACCGCGTTCGCGACCACGGTGACCGCCTCGTCCTGCCCGACGACACGCTCGTGCAGCCGCTCCTCCATCTTGAGGAGCTTCGCCACCTCACCCTCGAGGAGCTTCGTGACCGGGATGCCCGTCCACTTCGCGACGACCTCGGCGATGTCCTCGGGCGTCACCTCCTCGGTGAGCATCTTGCGGCCCTTCTGGAGCGACGCGAGCCGCTCCTCCGCGGTCCGCACGTCCTTCTCCAGATTGGCCAGCGTGCCGTACTTGAGCTCCGCGGCCTTCGCGAAGTCGGCCGCGCGCTCGGCCCGGTCGATGTCCGCACGGATCGCCTCGAGGCGGCCCTTCTTCTCGCGGATCTCGTCGATCGCCGCCTTCTCCTGCTTCCAGTGCGCGCGAAGCTCGGACGAGCTCTCTTTCAGCTCCGCGAGGTCGCGCTCGAGTCGGGCCAGACGATCCTTCGAGGCCTGGTCGGTCTCCCGGCGCAGCGCCTCGCGCTCGACCTCGAGCTGGCGGATGCGGCGTTCGACCTCGTCGAGCTCCGCGGGCATCGAGTCGATCTCCATACGGAGCTTCGATGCTGACTCGTCGACCAGGTCGATGGCCTTGTCCGGAAGGAACCGATCGGTGATGTACCGGTTCGACAGGATCGCCGCGGCGACGAGCGCCGCGTCCTGGATCCGCACGCCGTGATGGATCTCGTAGCGCTCGCGCAGGCCGCGCAGGATCGAGATCGTGTCGTCGACCGACGGCTCGCCCACGTAGACCGGCTGGAAGCGCCGCTCGAGGGCCGCATCCTTTTCGATGTGCTTGCGGTATTCGTCGAGCGTCGTGGCGCCGATCATGTGCAGCTCGCCCCGGGCAAGCATCGGCTTCAGCATGTTGGCCGCGTCGACGGCACCTTCCGCCGCGCCCGCGCCCACGACCGTGTGCAGCTCGTCGATGAAGAGGACGATCTGACCTTCGCTCGAGGCGATCTCCTTGAGTACCGCCTTGAGACGCTCCTCAAACTCGCCGCGGTACTTCGCCCCCGCAAGGAGCGAACCGATGCTGAGCTCAACGACACGCTTGTCCTTGAGCCCTTCGGGCACGTCGCCCTTCACGATCCGCTGGGCGAGACCCTCGACGATCGCCGTCTTCCCCACACCCGGCTCGCCGATGAGCACGGGATTGTTCTTCGTGCGCCGCGAGAGGACCTGGATGACTCGGCGGATCTCCTCGTCACGGCCGATGACTGGATCGATCTTGCCCTTGCGCGCGAGGTCCGTGAGGTCGCGCCCGTACTTCTCGAGGACCTGGTACTTGCCCTCGGGATTCTGGTCGGTCACGCGCTGATTGCCGCGTACATCCTTCAGCGCATTGAGCACGCGCTCGCGCGTCACGCCGAGACGTTGGAGCGCAGAGCCGGTGAAGCCCTGGTCCGCGGTCATCGCAAGGAGCAAGTGCTCCGTCGAGACGAACTCGTCGCCCAGCGAGCTGGCCTCCTTCTGGGCCTGCTGCAGGACGCGGCCGAGTCGGGGCGACGCGCCGATCTGGACGTTGCCGCTGACCTTGGGCTGACGCTGCAGCTCCGTCGCTAGTCCGGTCGAAAGCTGCGCGGGCTGCACGCCCAGCGCGGTCAGGACGCTCGATACGATGCCGCCAGGCTGATCCACGAGTGCGGCAGCGAGATGCTCGACGTCGATCTGCGCGTGCCCGAGCTCGCGCGCCGTCTGCTGCGAGGCGACGAGCGCCTCCTGCGATTTTTCAGTGAGCTTGTTCGGATCGATCACAAGAGATGACTCCTCACGTTCTCGGCACTGCGTGAATCGGCGATCTGGCGGGCCAGCTCGCGCTCCTTCTCGTTCAGCTTGGTGGGCAGGACCACTTTCAGCGTGGCGTAGAGGTCGCCGTGTCCGCCATTGGGACGCGGCATCCCCTGTCCGGCGAGCCGGATCGTCCGTCCGTTCTGCGTCTCCGGCGGGATCCGGAGCGAGACCTTGCCTTTCAGCGTCGGCACGGTGACCTCGCCGCCGAGCAGCGCCTCATGGAGCGCGACCGGAAGCTCGATGCGCAGGTCGTCGCCGTCGCGCGTGAAGACCGGATGCGGCTTCACGCGCACCCGCAGATACGCGTCGCCGGGAGGGCCACCGTTCGCGCCCGCACCTCCCTGACGAGCCAAGCGGATGCGCTGACCGTCCCGCACTCCGGGCGGGATCTTCACCGTGAGCCGCTTCGGCCCTTCGCCGGGCCGCGAGACCTGGACGATCTTTTCGCTCCCCTTGTACGCCTCGGGCAAGGTCACATCGACCTCGGCCTCGACATCCTCGCCGGGACGCGCGCGAGCTCGCGTCCGGCTGCGGGCGCGGCCGAAGAGATCCTCGGCCTGATCCGCGAACCCGCCGTTGGCCGCCTGCCCGAAGAGGGTCCGGAAGAAATCCGAGAAGCCGGCCTCGGCGTCGCCGAACGGATCGCCGGGGCCCGTGTACACGTAGTGGAAGTTGCCGCCGGGCTGACCGCCCATGCCCTGCGCGTAGCGCTCCCAGTCCGGGCCGATGGTGTCGTACCGCTTGCGCTTCTCGGGATCGGAGAGGACCTCGTTGGCCTCGTTGATCTCCTTGAAGCGCCGCTCGGCCTCCGGCTTCTTGTTGACGTCAGGGTGGTGCTGGCGCGCCAGCTTGCGGTAGGCCTTCTTGATGTCATCGGCCGAGGCGTTCTTCGGAACGCCAAGGGTCTTGTAGTAGTCCTTGTATTCGACCGGCATCGGTTAGGCCCCCGCGAATTAGTGCGCTGGCGGCGTCGTCGCAGGCATCGAAGGACGTGCGGCCTCGATCTGCGCCGGGGTCACGTGGGGCCCTGGCAGGAGCGCGGCCTTGAGCACGTCATCGATCGTCTCCGTCAGCCTGATGTCGACCGTGTCCGTGACTTCCTTCGGCACGTCCACAAGGTCCTTCTTGTTCTTCTTCGGCAGCAGGAAGATCTTGATCCCGGCGCGGTGCGCCGCGAGCAGCTTCTCCTTCACGCCGCCGATCGGAAGCACGAGACCCCGGAGCGTGATCTCGCCGGTCATCGCGACGTCCTTGCGGACCCTCCGCCCGGTGAGCGCCGAAACGATGGCCGTCGCCATCGTCACCCCGGCGGACGGTCCGTCCTTGGGGATCGCTCCGGCCGGCACGTGGATGTGCATGGCGTGGTCCTTGAAGAAGCCCTTCGGCACACCGAGCTCGGCGTAGTGCGCACGCACGTAGCTGAGCGCGGCGATCGCCGACTCCTCCATGACTTTCTGGATCTGGCCGGTCAGCACGAACTCCTCGTTCTTGCTGCCCTGATCCATGATCGTCGCCTCGACGGTGAGGACGTCGCCGCCGTGCTCGGACACCGAGACACCGGTGGCCGCGCCGACCTGGTCTTCCTTCTCGGCGAGCCCGTATTCGAACCGCTCGGGACCGAGGTATGTGTTCAGGTCGTCGGGCTTGACCTCGACGGTCTCCGCCTTCTTCTCGGCGATCGCGCGCGCCACCTTGCGGCAGATCGTGCCGATCTCGCGCTCGAGGTTGCGGACGCCGGCCTCGCGCGTGTACTCGCGCACGAGCTTGAGCAGGGTCTCGCCGCCGAGCACGAGCTTGCCGTCCTCGAGGCCGTGCTGCTTGAGCTGCTTCGGCATGAGGAAGCCGGTCGCGATGTGCATCTTCTCGTCCTCGGTGTAGCCAGGGAGTCGGATGATCTCCATGCGGTCGCGGAGCGGCGGGATGATCGTGTCCTCGACGTTCGCGGTGGTAATGAAGATCACCTTCGAGAGGTCGTAGGGAACCTCGAGGTAGTGGTCGCTGAACGAGTTGTTCTGCTCGGGGTCAAGGACCTCGAGGAGCGCCGAGCTCGGGTCGCCGCGGAAGTCCGCGCCGACCTTGTCGATCTCATCCAGCATGAAGACCGGGTTCACCTCGCCCGCCGTCTTCATGTTCTGCAGGATGCGGCCCGGCAGCGCGCCGACGTAGGTGCGCCGGTGGCCGCGGATCTCTGCCTCATCACGGATGCCGCCGAGCGACATGCGGATGAACTTGCGGCCCATCGCCCGCGCGATGGACTTGCCGAGGCTGGTCTTGCCCACGCCGGGCGGACCCACGAAGCACAGGATCGGCGCACGCAGGTTCTGCGAGAGCTTGCGCACCGCCATGTACTCGATGACCCGGTCCTTGATCTTGGGCAGACCGTAGTGGTCCTCGTCCAGGATCTTCGCCGCCTGCTGGATGTCCCAGTCGTCGCTCGCGGCCTTGTTCCACGGGAGCGAGACGAGCCAGTCCACGTAGGTGCGAATGACGCCGGTCTCGGGTGAAGCCTGCGGGATCTTCTCGAGCCGTCCGACCTCCTTGAGTGCCTTCTCTTTGACGACGTCAGGCATGCCGGCCTGCTCGATCTTGTCCTTGATCTCCTTGAGCTCCGCGCCGCCCTCGTCCTCTCCGAGCTCCTTCTGAATGGCCTTCATCTGCTCGCGAAGGATGTATTCGCGCTGGGTCTTGTCGAGGGTCTGCTGGACCTCGCTCTGGATCTTCGCCTTAAGCTCGAGGATCTCGTTCTGCTTGGCGAGGAAGACCGAGAGGAACTTGAGCCGCTCGACGACCGACTTCGTCTCGAGAAGCTGCTGACGCTGCTCGAGCGTGAGGTCGGGGCTCGAAGCGACGAGATCTGCGAAGTGCGAGGCGTCCTCGGTGTTCTTCGCGGTCATCGCGAGCTCGGGAAGGATCGACCCCCCGTTGTCGACGTACTTCTCGAACAGCGCCCGCACGCTCCGCAGGAGCGCTTCCCGCTCGACCGCGTTGCCCGCGTCGTCGGGAACGATGTCGAACCGGACGCGCAGATAGCGCGACTCAGGCAGGTATTCGTTGATGCGCACGCGGTGCAGACCCTGGACGATGATCTGCGCGCTGCCGTCAGGGATCCGCAGCAAGCGCACGATCTCGGCCACAGTTCCGGTCGCGTAGATGTGGTCAGGAGTGACGTCGTCGATCTCGGCATCTTTCTGGGCGGCGAGGATGACGTAGTGCTTCTCCTCGGCCATCGCGGCGTTGATGGCCGCGACGCTCTTCTCGCGACCGACCCCGAGCGGTACCACCAGCTTGGGGAAGACGACTGCCTCGCGCAGCGGCACGAGCGGCAGGTCGCCAGGGAAAATATTCCCTTGCGGGTCGATGTTCGTGGTCGTGGTCTTGGTCTCGGGGTCGGTCACTTCTATTTCCTTACTTGTTGTTCTCGCTCGTGGTCGCGTTGATCTTGATGCTCCGCGGCTTGGTGCTCTCAGCCTTCGGCACGGCGAGCTCGAGCACGCCATTCGTGAAGTGGGCCTCGACCTTGTTCGGGTCGATTTGGACCGGGAGCGTGAAGCTCCGGGTGAACTTGCCGGTCCGGCGCTCCTGACGGAGCCACCCCTCGTTGGTCACGTCCTTTTCCTGCTTCAGCTCACCGCTGATGGTCACCGTGTCCGACGTCGCGCTGATCTCGAGGTCCTCCGGGGTGAGGCCGGGAAGATCGGCGGTCAGGTGGTAGGCGTCCTTCGTCTCCCACAGGTCCACCGGCACCGCGAGCTGGCCGCCGGCGGCCATGCCGGTCCACGCGGTGGGACGGATGAAGCTGTCCTCGAAGAGACGATCCATGGCCTCGCGGAGCGAGACGACATCGTTGATGGGGTTCCAGCGTGCGAGAGTCATACAGGGCCTCCTCTACAGCTCAACGCCTTTTCGGCGTTGGCGATTTCGCGGCTTGCGGCCCGGACCTTCGTCCGCCACCGACAAGACGCTCGCCTCACTTGCGCGCTCCGCGTCCGCCCGGTCGAGCTCGTTCGCGATCTCATCCAGCAAGTCCGCGGCGTCGCGGAGCTGCAGGAGCATCTTCACCCCCGCGAGGTTGACCCCGCGGGTCTGCGTGAGATATCGGATCGCGCGCACGCGCTCGAGATCTTCGTCCGAGTAGAGCCGAATGTTGGTGTCGGTCCGGACTGGATCGAGCAGGCCCTCCTCCTCGTAGATCCGAAGCGTCCGCGGATGGCAGCCGGCGAGACTCGCGGCGATGCTGATGACGTACACGGGTCGACGGCCGCTTGCCACAGAGATTATCTAAAAGCCTGTCAATGGCGTTGTCAAGACTCTTCCTCCGCGATAGCCCTGCCAGCTTCCAGCTCAACCAGGCGCACGGCCGCCAGCCAAAACCCTCTCTACGCGACGGAGTCCCCCCGGCCTGTGGGCCGGCACCCCATCGCGCGGGGGCCCTCGGCTGGCGGCCGTGCGCATCGCGGCTTCTAGTCTCATGGCCATGCGCTTCGGTCTTGATTTCGGCACGTCTAATACTTCGCTCGCGGTCAACGACGGTTCGTCAACCCGCGTGCTGCCGATCGATCGCCTCGTTGGAGAGACGATGCCGACGGTGCTCTACATCCGGCGCGACGGATCGGCACTCGTCGGCCGAGAGGCCATCGACGCGTATCTCGAGGACAACCGCACCCGGGGGCCGCTCAAGCGCGAGATCAAGATGCTCGGCATCCGGCTCCCGTCAACGGACTGGACCCACAAGAGCCTCGAGGCGTACATCCTCACGGATACGAGCGCGCCCGGCCGGCTGTTCCAGGCCCTCAAGACCTTTCTCGGCGATCCGCTCGACGCACGGACGAACGTGTTCGGGGACGCAAAGGGCCTCGAGGATCTGATCGCGCTGATCCTCGCGCACGTTCGCGCGCGGGCGAAGGAGCTTGCCGGCGAATCGCCCGATGCGATCACGCTTGGCCGCCCGGTGCGCTTCATCGGCTCAGCCGGGGCCGACGATCGCGCCACGACCCGGCTCCGCGCGGCGGCGCAGCTCGCCGGCTTTCGTGAGATCAGTTTCGTCGCTGAACCGATCGCGGCCGCGCACGCGGCCGACGTCCGCGCGGGAACGAGCCTCGTCTTCGACTTCGGCGGCGGCACGCTGGACCTGGCGATCGTCCGCCGCGACGCGACGGGCCTCGTCGTGCTCGCCACCGCGGGCGGACCGATCGGCGGCGACCGCGCGACCGAATATCTCATCGATGACACCGTCTCGCCGAGCCTTGGAGCGCGCGCGGTCTGGGGACCGAAGCAGCTGCGGCTCCCTCGCTACATCGTCAACGCCTTGCGCGACTGGCACGCGCTCTCCGCGTTGAACGAGAAACCTCTACTGGAGGCGCTCGATGACCTGGTTCGCGCGGGTGCGCCGCGCCGCGAGCTCACCGCGCTCCGGAGTGCGATCGAGCTCCAGCTTGGTTACGAGATCTTCGGCGCGGTCGACGGCACCAAGTGCGAGCTCTCTGCCGTCGGCGCGGCGATTCTCTCCTATCACCACGCGGCGGTGGACGTCGACGCTCGGGTGACCCGCGGTCGGTTCGAGAAGCTGATCGCCCCGCTGCTTGTAGAGATCGAGGCGCTGATCGCCGAAGCGCTCGGGGCCGCGAACCTGCCGCCGGAGGAGATCGCCGAGGTCGTCTACACGGGCGGCTCGAGCGCGATCCCAGTGGTCCGGGCGCTCGTCCATCGCCTCTTGCCGGCCGCGACGGTTCGCGATACCGCGGCGTTCACGAGCGTCGCGGCGGGGCTCGCGATGCCCGGCGTCAAGGAGGCGGCCACCGTCTGAGGGGAGACAATCAGCCGGTGATGCGGCGTGTGGTGCCGTACGTCGCCGCGATTGCCGCGGTCGCGGTCACCACCATGCTCATCGGCCTCGAGGCGAGCCGCGCGCCGCTCGCCAACGTCTCGATGCTCTATCTCGTCGCCGTCCTGATCGTCGCGGTGGCGTTCGGCCGCCCCGCCGCGATCGTCGCCAGCCTTCTCGCGTTCCTGAGCTTCGACTGGTTCTTCGTTCCGCCGACGCATCAGCTCGTCGTCGCGAATCCGGAGGAGCTGTTCTCCCTGGCGCTCTTCCTGCTGACGGCGATCGTCACCGGGACGCTCGCGGCGCGCGAACGCGCCCGGGCCCAGGAGGCGAAGCAGCGCGAGCGCGAGGCGACCCTCCTGTACGAGGCGGCGTTCCTCATGGCCGAGCCGGACCTCGAGCGTGCGCTGGCCGCAGTCGCCGAGCATCTTCGCGGCGCCCTCGATCTCGACGGGCTCGCGATCGAAACCGATGCGGAGATCCTTCCCCGCCCGGCGATCGCGGCGCGCGACGAGGCCGCGCGCCTCGCGCTCCGTGGGGCCAGCAGCGAGCTGCGGGTGCTGGATCCGCACCGCCGCGGGCGACGGATCCGGCTGATCGGTCCACGGCAGCATTCCGGAGGCCGGGTGGTGCGCGTACTCCCCATCAGCGCGGCGGGCGCGCGGATCGGAAGGATGCAGATCCTGCGTCGGGCTGGCGCGGCCGAGCTCGGCCCTTCCGACGAACGGCTCCTCGCGATCGCGGCGGCGCAGCTTGGTGTGACCATCGAACGCGCGCGCTTCCGCAAAGAGGCGCTCGACACCGAGGTCCTGCGGAGGGCGGACGAGCTCAAGACCGAGCTGCTGCACGCCGTTTCGCACGAGCTGCGCACGCCTCTCGCGTCGATCCTCGCGTCCGCCGGGAGCTTGCGGCAGCGTGACGTCGTTTGGACCGATCGGGACCGCGACGAGTTCGCGATGTCGATCCAGGAAGAGGCGCTCCGCCTCGACCGCGTCGTCGGCAATCTCCTCGACCTCTCGCGCATCGAGAACGGGAGCTTTGTTCCGCACAAGACCTGGCACGACGTCGGTGCGCTCGTCGAGGACGTCGCGGGTCGTCTCCGGCCGGTCACGACCGAACACCCCGTGCGCCTTGAGGTCCAGGACGATCTTCCTCCGATCGAGCTCGACTACGTCGAGATCCAACAGGTGCTCTCGAATCTCGTCGAGAACGCCGCGAAGTTCTCGCCGCCCGGCAGCGAGATCGCTATCCGCGTAGGCCGCGACGACGGCCACGTGCGTTTCGAAGTCTCGGACCGCGGCCCGGGCATTCCAGCGGCGGACGCCGATCGGATCTTCGTGCCCTTCGTACGTCTGTCGCGTCCAGGCCAATCGGCCCGCGGAGTCGGCCTTGGCCTCGCGATCGCGAAACGGCTCGTCGAAGCCCACGACGGCGCGATCTGGGTCGACCGCGAGGTGCGTGAGGGGACGCGAATGGTGTTCACTCTTCCGGTCCGCGGCGATGTCCGTTAACGGGCCGCACGGCGAGCCGACCGGCGCGCGCCTCCTTGTCGTCGACGACGAGCCCGCCATGATCCGCACGCTGCGGACGAATCTGCGCGGCCACAACTTCCAGGTGGAGACCGCGGAGAACGCGGCCGAGGCGAAGGCGAGCTACGACCGCCGCGCGCCCGACCTGATCCTCCTTGACCTCAACCTTCCCGACGGCGACGGTTTCGAGGTCGTCCGCCACATCCGCGAGCGCTCGGGCACGCCGATCATCGTGCTCTCGGCCCGCGGAGGCGAGCGCGACAAGGTGAACGCGCTCGACCTTGGCGCGGACGACTACATCACCAAGCCGTTCGGTATCGACGAGCTCCTTGCCCGCGTGCGCGTCGCTCTGAGGCACCTCGCGCGGCCCAAGGCCGGGACCGAGCGGCGGATCCACAGCGGCGAGCTGGTCGCGGATCTCGAGCGGCGCGAGGTGACCGTCGGCGATCGCGCGGTCCATCTGACGCCGACGGAGTACGACCTGTTGAAGGTCTTCCTCACGAATCCGAACAAAGTGCTCACCGACCGGATGCTGCTGCAGCAGGTCTGGGGTCCGGATTACGGCGACGAATCGCACTACCTTCACGTGTACGTGGCCCGTCTACGGCGCAAGATCGAGGACGACCCGCAGGAGCCGAAGCATCTGGTGACCGAGCCTGGGGTCGGCTATCGCTTCCGTTCGGAGGAGCTCTAGCGCTCGTTGAGCGGACGTTGAGCGCAAAGAGCCATCCGTTGACACGACATTGAGCGATCACCGCGACTCTCGATTCGATGTCCGCCCTCAGGACGGAGGAGGTCGCGCTGCCGCGCGAGATCGCCCCGCGCGTGATCGTCCCGATCGGTCGCATCGACGCTGCGGCGCTCCGGGCGATCTCGTACGCGAGCGGGATCGCGTCGCACGTGACCATCCTGCAGCTGCGGCAGGGCGACTCGGCCCTTCAGGCACGCCGGCACCTACGGCAGCTCGGCGTCGCGCGCGGTGCCGAGTTCGTCGAGGTCCCGGAGGGCCGCGACGTAACAGATCGCATCGCCCGGACGCTCGACCTGCTCGCCGCTGAGGACCCGGACCGTCGCATCGCGGTGGTCATCCCGAGCGTCGTGCCTCGGCGCCCGTGGCTGCTGCCGCTACACCTCGACTCGCTGCGGCTCAAGCTCCGTCTTCTCGGGCGGCGGAACACCGCGGTCGTCGACGTGCCCTATCACGTCTAACGGAGCCCAGCCTCTCAACCACGAGACCAGCGAGCGCCTCGATCCCAGATCGTCTGCGACCGCTCCGCCGGTTCGAACAGCGCGATCTCGCGACCGCAGTGAGGACAATCGCAAGGCTCCATCGACCTTGAGAAGCCGCGCGAGCACGTGCTGCACGGCCGAGGTTCCCGCTGGCAGATCGACGACGAGGAAATCGATCGCGGGCCAGCGCACCGACTGGATGAGATGTCGCGCGAGCAGCTCGAGCGTCTGCGCTTCGAGACCCATGGGCTGGTCCTCACCAAGAAGCAAGCCGGTCGACACGATCTGCAAGCCGTCGCCGATGCACGATCCCGAGCATCGCCGAGATGTCCGGCGCATAGAGATCGAGGTCGAGCACCCCGACCCGGCCCGCCGAAAGCGCTCAGCCGAAGAGGGCCTTGCGGACCTCGCTCTCTGACACCTCGGGAGAGAGGACGATGACGCGGTCGCCGACTTCGAGCGTGGTCTCATCGTCAGCCGCCATGAGCTTGCCCTTACGGACGATCCCACCTACGAGCGCACCCGTCGGCAGGCGCAGGGCAGCGATCGTCTTCCCCGCAGGCGGCGAGCCCGGCGCGATCTCGGCTTCGATGAGCTCGTTCGGCGTCCCGGCGAGGGGCATGAGCGGCATGAACCCGCCGGTCGGAAGCTCTTGCTCGATGACGCCCATCAGCACGCGCGTCGAGGAGATCGTCTCGTCGATGCCGAGGGTCTTGAAGACGATCTCGTTCTTGGGATTGTTCACGCGGGCGATGACCCGCGGGGTGTGGCAGTTGAGCTTCGCAAGCTGGCAGATGACGAGATTCTTGGCGTCGTCTCCGGTGACCGCGATGAGCGCGTCGGCACGATTGCACCCGGCTTCCATCTGGGCGCGACCCTCGTCGGCGGCGGCGTTCATCACGATCGACCCGAGGCGTTCCTGGACGTAGTTCGCACGTCGCCGGTCGGCTTCGAGGATCGTCACCTCGTGTCCGGCCTCGAGCAGGGCCTGGGATAGATGGAGACCGACCTCGCCCGCGCCCGCAACGACGAAATACATCAGCGCGCCTTGACCGGCTCGTGAGCGAGCTCTTCCTCGTGCGCGAGGGATTTGCGAAGAAGCACCTCGCCGACCTCACGGTCCTCCATCAGCAGCGCGAGTAAGAGCGTCCCGAGGATCGTGGTCCGGGAAAAGGTGTTGATCCCCATCTGACGGTACGTTTGCGCACGCACCGGATCGTTCACTTTGGCGATCACGCGTTTGACCGCGAAGATCTTGTGTGCGATCTGGGCCGCCATCAGGTTGCGGTTGTCGCCCTCGGTCAGGGCAAGGACCGCGTCGGCCCGCTCGATGCCGGCCTGCCTGAGCACGTCGAGATCGGTCCCGTCGCCGAGGATGGTCTCGCCCTTGAACGAGGCGGGCAGGTGCTGGAACCAAGCGCGTTCGGCGCGCGCCGGGCTCGTCGAGGCGATGTCGATGACGCTCACGTGATGCCCCTCGCTGTCGAGAAGCCCGGCAAGGAAGCCACCGACACGACCGCAGCCGACGATAACGACGTTCACCTGACCTCTTCCTGACGATACGCGAGCACCGCGCAGGGCGCGTTCACGTACACGTTCTGGATGGTCCGTCCCACGTACACCCGCCCTAAACGCCTCCGGTAGGGCATGGCCACGACGACGAGGTCGCATTTTCGCTCCACCGCCGTGTCGACGATCGCGGCGGCTGCGTCGCGCGCCTGGAGCAGCTCGGTCTCGAGGTCGACCCCCAATTGATCGGCGATCTTCTTGGCGCTCTCGAGGAGCTCCTCGCCGCGCTCGAGCTCCTGGTCCATGACCGCGTCGAGGGGAAGGTTCCACCGCACCTCGATCACGTGGATCCCCACCACCTGCGCCTTTGCCGCCTTGGCGATCGATGCGACGAGCCGGATGAGATCCGGGTCCGCGCTAGTCCCCGCGAGCGCCACGAGGACGCGCTTCGGCTGCATGGGTGCGCGGAGTTTAGCGTGACGTCAGGTCCGCGGTGTCCTGGAAGTGGTAGGGCACGTCGATCACGATCGTGTTCGGCCGAAAGAGCAGCGACGCCTTGAGCCGCATAGCGGTCTGACTGTGCAGTAGCCACTCCCACCAATGTCGCGGGACGAATTCGGAGAGAACGACGGTTATCGGGCGATCGTCGGACTTGTCGATCGCATCGATGTACTTCAGCAGCGGTGCCATGAGGGACCGATATGGTGACTCGACCACATCGAGGTCGATCTCGGTATTGAGCCGCTGCCACCTCCGGCGGAACTCCTCGGCGCTCGCGCGTGAGCCCGACACGTGCACCGCTTTGACGTGCGGCGAGACCGAGCGAGCGAAGGCAAGCGCTTGCAGTGCCGCGCGGTCGAGGCGAGCGATGGGCACGATGACGACCGGCGCCCCAAGACGCGGGAGCTGCTGCTCACTGCCCGTGAGCACCAGGGCGTCCTGCACGGTGGCGTAGTGGCGATTGATGAAATAAAGGAGCGAAACAAGAAGAGGGAGGAGCAGCAGCACCATCCACGCGCCAAGCTGGAACTTCGTCACGGCGACCACCACAAGGACCGTGCCGGTGACGACCGCACCGAGGCTGTTGATGACCATCGAGAGTCGCCAGCCGGAATTGCGGAGACGCCACCAGCGGCGGACCAGGCCGGATTGGGACAGCGTGAACGCGAGGAATACGCCGATCGTGTAGAGCGGCACCAGCGCGTTGACGCTCCCGCCGAACGCCGCGAGGATGCCGCCTGCGACGACTGCGAGGGCGAGGATCCCCGTGTTGAAGGCGAGTCGCGAGCCGACGTCCGCGAAATGCCGGGGCATGAAGCGGTCGTTCGCGAGCACGGAGGCGAGCCGGGGGAAGCCGGTGAAGCCGGTGTTCGCGGCGAGCATGAGGATGAGCGCGGTCGTGATCTGGACGAAGTAGTAGTAGGGCGAGGCGTCGCCGACGACCGATCGCGTGATCATGCTGTTGACCGTCTCGAGCTCGCTGCGATCCGGCGCGATGCCGATCCGCGTCGCGAGATAGGTGAGCCCGAGGAAGATCGTCGCGAAGATGGTCCCCATGAGCAAAAGCGTGATGACCGCGTTCCGCGTTTCCGGACGCTTGAAGCTTGGGACGCCGTTCGCCACCGCCTCGCTTCCGGTGAGGCCGACCGATCCGGACGCGAATGCCCGGAGCACGAGCAGCACCGAAAGCGCGGTCGTACCGGTCCGATCGAACGGATCCGGCGGCGTTACGGCAGCGGGAATATCGCCGGTCGCGATCCGGAAGAATCCGAAGCCGAGGAGGCCGAGCATCGCGACGACGTAGGCGTAGGTCGGCGCCGCGAAGAGGAGCCCAGCTTCACGAACCCCTCGCAGATTGGCGAGGGCGAGCACGGCGATGAACGCGAGCCCGACGAGCACGCGGTGTTCGTGCAGCTCGGGCACGAAGCTCGAGATCGCAGCGACGCCCGCGGCCGCCGACACCGCAACGGTCAGGACGTAGTCGATCAGCAGCGCCGAGGCCGCGACGAGCCCCGCGATGATGCCGTGGTTCTCGCGCGCGACGAGATAGCTCCCGCCACCGTTCGGATACGCACGGATGACTCGCGACTCCGAGAGCACGACGATCGCGAGGACGCACGTGACCGCGATCGCGATGGGCATGGTGAGCGCGAGCGCGGCAGCACCCGCCACGGCGAGGATCCGCATGGCCTCCTCGGTCGCGTACGCGGACGAGGAGACGTTGTCGGACGCGAGGATCGGAAGGCCGGTCTCGACGCCCACACGCTCTTCGGCCTCGGCCTCCGTCTGCAGCCGCCTTCCGATGAGCGCCCGGAGCGCGCCCTGCCAGGCCCGACCGAGACGGCCAGTCGACTCCATCGTCTCCTCGCTCGCCACGTAGCGGCCGCCGTGGCCGCGTATCCCGGTGCCGACCGGCCGGACGATGCGCACGTAACGGTCGCCGACCCTTCGGCCGGCGGTCTTCACCCTCTTCTCGAGCGAGGGCATCTCCGGCCCGGACGGTCTCTCCGGTTCGTTCTCGCCAGTCATGCCGCCTGGTCCGGGCCGTGCCCGTCTTCGAAGTGATACGGCACGTCGATCACGATCGTGTTCGGGCGGAAGAGCAGCGCTGCCTTGAGACGGATCGAGTTTTGGCTGTGGAGCAGCCACTCCCACCAGGTATGCGGGACGAATGATGCGAGGACGACGGTGATCGGACGATCGTCACGCTTGTCGACGCTATCGATGTAGCGCAGCAGAGGCGGCACGAGCGCACGATACGGCGAGACGATCACGTCGAGCGGCACCTTCCCCGACCAATGTTCCCACCGCTCGCGAAACTCCTCCGCGCCTTCATCGCTTGTGGTGATGTGCACGGCGCGGACCGCGGGCGAGATGGAGCGCGCGAACGCGATCGCCTGCACCGCGGCGCGGTCGAGCCGGCCGACGGGAACGATGACGACTGGCGGGCGCGTCGCGGGGAACGGCTCGTCGAGCCGCTCGAGGACGAGCGCGTCCTGCACGGCCATGTAGTGGCGGTGGATCGCGAGGAGCAGGACGACGAGGAGCGGCAGTAGTACGAGCGTGATCCAGGCACCCTCGGCGAACTTGGCGACGATGACGACGACGAGAACGACGGCCGTCACCGTCGCGCCGACGGCGTTGATCGCCGCCCGCCACTGCCACCCCGCGGAACGGAGCCGCCGCCATCGCCGGATGAGGCCGGTCTGCCCGAGGGTGAACGCGAGGAACACGCCGATCGTGTAGAGCGGTATGAGGTTGGTCACGCTCCCTTTGAACGCGACGAGCACGACCGCCGAGACAAGAGCCAGGGCGACGATCCCGAACGAGAACGCGAGCCGCTCACCGCGATAGGCGAACTGCCTCGGCATGAAACGATCGTTCGCGAGCACCGACGCGAGCCGCGGAAAGCCGGTGAACCCGGTGTTCGCGGCGAGTGCGAGGATGATCGCGGTCGAGAGCTGGACCAGGTAGTACATCGGCCCGACACCCACCAGCGATCTGGTGATGAGGCTGTTGAGGGTCTCCTGCTCGGAGCGGTCAGGCGTCACGCCGATCGTCTGCGCGAGGAACGTGAGGCCGAGAAAGATCGACCCGAACAGCGCGCCCATGATCACCAGCGTGATCGTCGCGTTGCGGCGCTCGTCGCGCTCCATGCTCGGGACGCCGTTCGCGATGGCCTCGCTTCCGGTAAGACCGACGGCTCCCGACGCGAACGCGCGGAGCACGAGAAGGATGGCGAGCGGCTCGAGGCCTTCCGCGGGGAACGGCTGCGGCGGCTGCGCGGGAGGCGGGATATCTCCCGTCGCGACGCGGTAGATGCCGTAGACGATGAGCGCCGCGATCGAAGCGACGTAGACGTAGGTCGGGCCGGCGAACACGATCCCCGCCTCGCGGATCCCGCGAAGGTTGCCGAGCATGAGTATCGCGATGAACGCGAGCCCGATCAGGACCCGCTGGTCGTAGAAGACCGGCGCGAAGCTCGAGATTGCGGCGACGCCGGCCGCGGTCGAGGTCGCCACGGTGAGGACGTAGTCGACGAGCAGCGCCGAGGCCGCAACGAGTCCGGGCAGCGTCCCCAGGTTGTCGCTCGCGACAACGTAGCTCCCGCCGCCGTTCGGGTACGCGGCGATGACCTGCGACTGCGAGAGGACGACGATCGCGAGCACCCCGACGACCGCGAGCGACACCGGCGTGAGGAAAACGAATGCACCTATCCCCGCGAGCGCGAGCACGCGCATCGCTTCCTCGGTGGCGTACGCGCTCGACGAGATGTTGTCCGACCCGAGGATCGCGAGACCGGTGACGACCGAGAGCCGCTCGGTGGCTTCAGCCTCAATGCCGAGCGGCGGGCCGAACAGGACCCTGCGGATGGCCTCGAACGCGCGCCCGAACGCGCCCTCTGGGCGGAGCGTCGACTGGCTCGCCACGTAATGCCGACCACGGCGGCGGAATTCGGTCTGGTGATGGATGCGTACGTAGCGGTTACCGGGAAGCCGGCCGGACTTGGTGGTGCGGTCCTCGAGGGATGGTGTCTCGGGAGGCTCGTCCTTTCCCTCGTTGTCCGTCACGTCAGGGCGTCGATTGTGTCACGGGGTGCTCAACGAAACCTCAACGCGCGCGCGTTCGGCCCCGCTCTCATCGACCAGCACGGCCTCGCGGACGTTCGTCGCGCTCGCGGCAGGGATCGAGATGAGCTGGGCGGGTGACGTGATGACCTGGATCGTGAGCGCGCCTGGCGACGGCGATACGAATCTCGCGCGGACCACGAGACGATCGCCGTTCCGCTCGACGCTCTCCACGCGCACCGTGTATCCGCCCGTCCGCTGCGCGCCGGCGAAGACGGCGATGAACAGGCGGCCCGTGACTCCGGCGGGCGCGAGATCGCCGAGGCCGGTCCGCGCCGCGTCGACGCTTGCCGCGATGCGGGCGCCGCCATCGTTGCCGGCCTGCTGCGTCATACCGTGATCGGTGAACGTCATCGGCTGCGCGGTCACGGCCGATCCTCCCGAACACGCGACCGCGACGGCGAGCGCGAGGGCGAGCTCAAAGCCCGAACGCCAGCCGATCGGCCAGGATCGCCGGCAGGCCGCGCGCGCGCATCCGGCGCTGCGTCTCATCTATTTGATATGACGAACGATGGAACGTGATGGTGCCCTCGGCAAGGTCCAGCGTGGCGTAGGCCGCACGAGGATCGCCGTCGCGCGGCTGGCCGACGCTGCCGGGGTTCACGAAGGCACGCGGGGCGAGCTGATAGGCGGCCCCATAGCGCACGTGTCCGACGCGCGCCTCTCCTGGCTGAAAGAACGCCGGCACGTGTGTGTGCCCTGCGCAGCAGTGTGACGTCTTCGCGAGGTCGAGGGACACGGCGGCCGCACGGACGTTGGTGACGTACTCCCAGAGCGGATCGCGGAGACTGCCGTGGCAGAGCGTGACATCGCCCTCCTCGAGCGTGCGCGGAAGCGACGCGAGCGTGTCGCGTTCCTCAGCCGAAAGCCAGCCCTGATGGAGGAGCGCCGCGCTCGCCGCATGCCGATTGAAGAGCTCGAGGTCCTCGCCAGTCGCGACCGCGCGGTCGTGGTTCCCGGCGACGAGCGTCGCGCCGCGTTCGCGAAGCAACGCGAGGACGTCCGACGGATCGGGACCATACCCGACGGTGTCCCCGCAGACCCACAGCGCGTCCACGGATCCGATCTCGGCCAGCACCGCCTCGAGCGCGGTCACGTTCGCGTGGACGTCGCTGAGCAGGCCGACCTTCACGCTTGGACGATCGCTCGCTGCGCCTCACGCAGGGTGAACCTGCCCTCTGACAGCGCGCGACCGACCACGACCGACGCGACTCCATGCGCGGCCAGCGCACGAACGTCGTCGAGATCGCGCACTCCGCCGCCCGTGTGAAGGACGACGTCGTCGCCCACGACGGCGCGGACCGCTTCGACGAGCGCGATGGGCGGTCCGGACATGCCTCCTTCTCGGCCGACGTCGATGACGTACAGCGCGCGGACGCCCGCCTGACGCGCGGCGCGCGCGGATGCGAGAACGCCGCGCCCGGTCGCGACCTCGACCAGTGCGCGGCCACCGCCGCGCGGAGCAAGGAAGCCATCGCGCGCTTCGATCTCGACGATCGCGCGCTCGCCGAGCGAAGTGATAGCGGGGAGGAGATCGTCGTCGCCGAAGACGGCGCTCGAGAAGAGCACGCCCGCGAATCCCCGCTCGAGCGCTTCGCGCGCCCGCGAGACCTCACACATGCCTCCGGCGAGACGGCAGGGCACCGCCGCCGCACGCGCGGCTTCGGAGAGGACCTCGAGATTCGCGAAGACTCCGGTCTCGGCGCCATCGAGATCAACAAGATGGAGCTCGGTCGCGCCGTCGCGAACGAGCTGCCGCGCACGCTCGACGACGGTGGGCGCAGGCGCGTTCGCGAGACGGCCGCCGCGCACGTCGAGCGAGGGCACGATCACCATGGGCGCCGCTTCACCTCCGCGGGCGAGCGCGGAAACCGCAGCGGAGTCGTGCGGGTCTTTCGCACCAGGACAAGCGATCGACCCGGAAGCAGATCACCGAGCCCGAGCTCCATCGTCGTCCGGATGGACACGATCTCGCCGCCGATCGCCGTGCAGGCCTTGCGCGCGCCGGGTAGCTCCGCGTCGAGGCGGCCCTTCCACGCGATCGCGTCGCCGCCGATCCGCAGGAACGGAAGAAGGTATTCGATGACCGAGCCGAGCGGACCGACGGCTCGCGCCGTGCCGACGTCGTATCGCCCTCGGCGTGCGCTCGCGAGCTTCTCCGCGCGGACGGCTTGGATCTCGACTCCGGCGATCCCGAGTGCCGAGCTCACCTCGGCGAGGAAGCGAGCCTTTTTCCCCTGCGACTCGACCAGCGTGACCTGAAGCGCGGGAAGGGCGAGCCGCAGCGCAAGCCCAGGAAAGCCGGCGCCGCTGCCGACGTCGACGAGCCGTTCGTTCCCGGTCCAGGATCGGATCGCGAGGGCCGTGAACGAATCGAGGAAATGTTTTCGCGCGATGTCGAGCGGATCCGTGATCGCGGTGAGGTTCATGACCGTATTGCGTTCGATGAGGAGCGCAGAGTAGGTGGCGCACCGCTCGCGCGTCGGCCGGTCCAGGTGCACGCCGATGCGCTCGGCCTCGCGCGCGAGCGCGTCGATCGGCGCGCCGGCCGAGACGAGCACGATGGTTATCGTATGCGGGTGAACCGCGCGGCGGCCGCGGCATGGGTCGCCGGCGCTGTTGTTTCGCTCGCATTGCTCGGTGCCCCACTCGTCGCGTCGGCGGCGACCGGCGCGGTCACCATCCAGAATTTCTCGTTCTCGCCGACGCCGATCACGGTGCGGGTCGGCGACACGGTGAGATGGACGAACAGCGACCCTGTCGGTCACACCTCGACGTCCGACACCGGGATCTGGAACACCGGCACGCTCGGGACGGGCGCCTCGGGATCATTCACGTTCACGACTGCCGGCACGTTCGCCTACCACTGCACGGTCCACCCGACGATGAAGGGGACCGTGATCGTCATCGCTGCGGCTACGCCCGCGCCCTCGACACCACCGCCGCCTCCGCCACCGACCCAGCCACCCACGCCGGCACCGACCGTCCGCACGCCGACGCCGACGGCGCCGCCGACGCCCGCACCGACTCCGACCACCTCCACGTCGGTCGAGCCGACGGCCGTGCCGACCACGCCTGCACCGACATTCGCTCCCACTGCGTCACCGACGATCGCCGCGCCGGCTCCCGTCGCGGCCGCGTCACCGAGCCTGGCCGCGGCCGCCGCAACACCGATCGCGACGCCGAGCGACCAAGGACCCACGTTGGTCCTTATCGGCGTCGCCGCGCTCGCGGTGCTCGCGCTCGCTGGGGTTCTGCTGCGACTCGCCCGACGGAGCTGACCGGCCGCTGAGACAATCGCGGCCGTGACCGCGAAGGCGATCGCTATCTGGGTGGCGTCGGTCTCTCTTTCGATCGGAACGATCGCGATGCCAGTCGTCGCGTATTCGGCCACGGCGACGGCCATCAGCATCAAGGATTTCGCATTCCAGCCGAGTACCGTCGTCATCCACGCCGGAGATGCGATCAGCTGGACGAATCTCGATGGGACCACGCACACGGCGACGGACGTCGGCATCTTCGACACCGGGAACATGGGCTACAACGCGACGCGAACGATCACATTCGGCGCTCCAGGCACATATCTCTACTACTGTGTCTTTCACTCGATCATGTTCGGCGCGGTCATCGTGATCCCGGCTGACCAACCCCTTCCCGCCGTCGCGCCGACGATCGCCCCCGCCGAGCTTCGCGGCCCCGCGAGCTCTGCTCTCATCTCGGTCGGGACGGACATCGCACCCACGCTGGCACCTGCGGCGACTTCGCGGCCGGACGCGACAGGCGTTCCTGCCCCGCTCTCGATCGCGAGCCTCGGGATCTTCATCCTCGGCGTGGGCGCGCTCGCCTGGCGTCTCGGGAGGCTGCGCGCCGTCGTCTAACGTGGCCTGGATGCGACAATCGACCATCCGATGGCCCTGATGACGCCCGCACGTCCCGCCGACGACGTGGGCGAAATCCTCCTCACCGCCGAGCAGATCGCCGCGATGGTCGCGCAGCTCGGGCGCCGCATCGCGGCCGATTACCAGGGCAAGGACCTCGTCCTCGTCAGCATCCTCAAGGGCGCGCTTCCCTTCCTCGCCGATCTCATGCGAGCGACGCAGATCCCGCTCGCTCTCGACTTCCTCGAGGTGTCGTCGTACGGCGCGGAGACCGAGTCGAGCGGCGTAGTGCGGATCCTCAAGGACCTGGCGCAACCGATCGAGGGCCGCGACGTCGTCGTCGTCGAGGACATCCTCGACACCGGACACACGCTCTCATACGTCCTCGAGCATCTGCGCGGGCAGCGCCCGGCCTCGCTTCGGCTTTGCGTCCTGCTGGACAAGCCGGCCCGCCGGGTCATCCCGGTCGAGATCGACTATCGCGGCTTCGAGATCCCCGACAAGTTCGTCGTGGGGTACGGGCTTGACTACGCCGAGCGGTATCGCAATCTCCCATTCGTCGGCGTGCTCAAGCCGGAGGTGTACGCGAGGCATCCGTGATAGGCCGCCTCGCCGTCGTCATCGCGCCGCTCGTCCTTGTTGTCGCCGTCATCGTCCCGGCGCGCGACGCTGTGGCCGCGCCGCTCGCCGCGGTGCCGGGCACGGTCCGCGTGAACGTCGCCGGCCTCGGAGCGAGCTACGCGAAGATCGGGGCGACCGGCTCGCTGACGGTCATGACCGCCGATGGGACGGTGGCGTACCGGGGAAACGGCTTCGCGGTCACGAGGCTCGGGGTGCGACGGCTCGCGGATCCCACGCGAACCATCGCGACCGTTCCAGATCCAGGTTCGAGCGACATCGAGGACCGGCGCAACCAGGCCGCGGCCCGCCGCGCGGCACGGCTCGAGGCGCTCATCGAAGGCGTGGCGATCCTCACGATCCCGTTCGAGCTTTCGATCGAGACCGTTGCGAGCGAGCCGCTCGGGCCACCCCTCCTCTCGGCGAAGCAGGTCGTTCCCCTTCTCTTCACCGCCGACGACGGCGTCCTGACCTACGACGGCAAGGCGTACCGCGGGACGCTCGAGCTCAGCACCGATGACGAAGGCGACATGATCGTC
>Ga0209161_10000592_pt1 | contig 29308 bp, 26 predicted proteins | sample GraSoiAngelo_155_FD_186169 | JGI IMG/M metagenome (GOLD analysis project Ga0209161, IMG submission 186169) | Grasslands soil microbial communities from the Angelo Coastal Reserve, California, USA - 14_1009_13_30cm (SPAdes) (version 2) | ecosystem: Environmental > Terrestrial > Soil > Grasslands... | reverse complement strand
GATCCCCCTCCCGGGCCTTTCCCCCGCTGCGCTCGCGCTGTCGGAGTTTCGACCCCGGGTGCGCGCTGATGTCGATACCGGAGGGCGGTGCCGCGAGGATTTCTATTGGAGCGCACGCGGGTATCGGGCGGTTGTGTGGCGCCGTGACGGTGAAAACCGTCGGTTCTGGACGATCCAAGTCGCCACGGACAGCGCCGGTGTGGTACGGCGCTATTACGAGGACCGGTACGGCTCCACGGCCGGCCGCACGATCATTCTGGTCGACTTCGACGCGGGCCGGGGCTCGGTGGAGAACGACATCCCCGATCTACCGGCCCAGACCGCCGCCGCCGATGCGGCAACCGTGTTTCACGCGCCGCAGCTCGACGATCCCTCTCTCCAGGCCGCCCGTATCCTCGAACGCTGCCGCGCGTCGCTCGACCCGTGGGGCTCGCTCGCCCGCTTCCCCGACAGTTTGACCGCGCCGCCGCCGCCGCGCCCGCTCCCTCGCGCGGCGAGCGTTGACCGGTCGTTCCGGGATTCGACACTCGGCGTGGGATACCTCGCGCCTGGGGCGGATGGTGTCAACAGTTTCAGCGGCTTTGAATGGTTCCGCCACGTGATCGTGCCCGTATACGACGGACCGTCCGGGCCCGTCGCGGCGTGGCTGGCGCGCGGGTGGATGGCGCGGCGGGGCGCGCCGCTGTGGAGCTGGGGCGAATGGACGGTCGGCGGGTGGATCGGCACGTCGTCCGAGGGCACCGCCCTTCCGGTCCTGGCGCTGCGGGACGACGGTTGGCTCCGCTTCCGTTACGCGCCGCCGTCGACGGGCGACGACGGAACCGTTTGGACGCACCGGTCGCACCTTTGGGTGGGAGATGTCACGTTGGCGGTCACACGGTGGGAAGACCACTTTCTGCATCAGGACGTGCCGACGTACTTCCGGGAGCTCGGGCGACATCCGTTGCGCGGCGCCCGCGACGACACCAGCGCCGTGCTCGCCTGGCTCGATGGGAGGGTCGGCACGATGCCCGAGTACAGCGTCGCTCCCCTCGAGATCGACGGAGACTGGATGAGGGTTCGCGTGCATTGGCCGGGCGAATGGTGCGGGACCGCGCCGCAGCGTACGGCGCAGGGTTGGATCCGGTGGCGGCGGCCTGAGACGGGGCCGATGCTCGCGATTCGCGGGCTGATCTGCTGACCGTCCGCCGCTCGTTCGCTACACGTTGAAGCGGAACAGCAGGATGTCGCCGTCTTTGACCACGTAATCCCGCCCCTCGCTGCGCACCAGCCCCTGTTCCCGGGCCGCCTTGTAGGACCCTGCCCGCACGAAGTCCGCGAACGCCACGGTCTCGGCCCGGATGAAACCGCGCTGGAAGTCGGAGTGGATCTCTCCGGCGGCTGCGAACGCGGTGTCGCCCCGATGCATGGTCCAGGCGCGGACTTCGTTCTCGCCCACCGTGAAGAACGTCTGGAGGCCGAGCAGCCGGTACCCGGCGTGAATCAGGCGGTCGAGCCCCGGCTCCGTCACGCCGGCGCTCGCGAGATACTCACGCCGCTCGTCCCCCGCCAGCTCGCCCAGCTCGGCCTCGAGCTTGGCGGAGAACAGCACGATCTCCGCTTCTTCGTGGTGCGCCTGGACCGCGGCGCGCAGCTTGTCGAGCCAGGGTCCGCCGCCCGCGGCCAGGTCCGGCTCGTTGACGTTGGCCGCGTACAGGATCGGCTTCGCCGTGAGCAGGCCGAGCTGTCGCAGGAAGCGGACGGCCTCCTCGCTCTCGCCGGCCTCGCGCGCGCCCCGACCTCCGTTCAGCTCCGCCATCACGCGCTCGAGCACCGCCAGCTCCGCCTGCGCCTCCTTGTCACCCGCCCGCGCGGTCTTGCGGGTCTTGTCGAGCCGCCGCTCCACCACCGCGAGATCGGCCAGGGCCAGCTCGCTGGTGATCACGTCGTGGTCCCGCACCGGATCCACCGGACCCATCACGTGCACCACGTCGGGATCGTCGAAGCAGCGGATCACATGGACGACGGCGTCCACCTCGCGGATGTGCGACAGGAACTGATTGCCCAGGCCCTCGCCCTGGGACGCGCCTCGGACGAGCCCGGCGATGTCCACGAACTCGACCACCGCGGGGACCTTCTTTTTGGGCTTGACGAGCGCGTTCAGCTGCTCCAGCCGCGGGTCAGGGACTTCGACCACCCCGACGTTGGGCTCGACGGTGCAAAACGGATAGTTCTCCGCCGCCGCGGCCCTGGACGAGGTGAGCGCGTTGAAGAGCGTCGACTTGCCGACGTTGGGAAGACCGACTATGCCGAGACGCAGCATGTCGTCACGTGCGGAGCCATTGCTCGACCGCCGCGATCAGCTCGGGCTCGAGCGTCTCGAGCTGCTCGAGCTGCTCAGGATCGAACGGCGCGAGCACGTACTCGGACCAATCGCTCACGCCCTCGGGGAGCGGGCCCACGCCGATCCGCAGGCGCGGGTAGGCTTGCGACTGCAGCGCCGCCTCGATGCTCTTGAGGCCGTTGTGGCCGCCCGACGACCCCTCGCCCCGCAGCCGGAACGTACCGCAGGGGATCTGAAAGTCGTCCACGAGGATGAGCAGGTCACGCGCCGGGTTGAAGGCCGGATCGGCGCGCAGCGAGGCGAGGGCGGCGCCGCTCGAGTTCATGTAGGTCGTGGGCTTGAGGATGCGGACCGGCACGCCGTCCACCTCACCCTCGGTGAAACGAGCGCGCTCGCCGCGGCGGAACGGGGGGAACCCCCAGTGCGCGACGAGCGCCTCGGCCAGCCAGAAGCCCGCATTGTGCCGCGTCGCCGCGTACTCTGGCCCCGGGTTGCCGAGGCCGACCACGGCGCGCAAGCGTCAGCTCTCTTTGCCGCCCTTGGGCTTCTCCGCCTTCTCGGGCTTGGCCGGGGCTGCCGCCGCCCCCCCTCCCGCCCCACCCTTGGCTTCGGGCTTGGCGGGCGCAGCGCCCTCGGCCGCTCCCTCGCCCTCTTCCTCTTCTCCTTCGCGCACCTTGCGGATCAGCTCGGGCTCGGCGACCTCGGTCGCGGCCTCGGGGCTGGGCGCCGCCACTTCCTCGGCGCGCGGCGGCACCACCGTCGCGATCGTGAGGTCCGCCTCGGTGAGGATCTTGGCGTTGGGGATGGTCAACTCCCGCACGTGCAGCGAGTCGCCGATCTTGAGCGCGGTGACGTCGAGCTCCACGCGATCCGGGATGTTCTCGGGCAGGACCTCGATTTCCACCTCGCGCGTGACCTGGTCGAGCACGCCGCCGGCGTTGCGCACGCCGTCGGGACTGCCCACGAGATGCACGGGGACCTTGAGCTTGACCTTTTCCGCGGCATGGATCTCGTAGAAGTCCACGTGAATGATGTCTGGCCGCAGCGGATGCCGCTGGATCTCGCGGATCAGCGTCTTCACCGCCGCCTTGCCGTCCACCGCCAGCTCGATGATGGTGCTGGCGGGCTCGATGCCGGTGAGCGCCTTCTCGAGCGCTTTGGCCTCGAGCTCGAGCGGCTGGGTGTCGCGCCCGTGCCCGTAGATCACGGCGGGGACCTTGCCGCGGAAGCGGGCCTGGCGGGCGCCACCCTTGCCGGTCGCCTGCCGGGGGCTCGCCGCGAGAGAGATGGTCTGGGCCATGCGATGTCCTCAGAGTGCGAAATGCGGAATTCGGAATGCGGAATGGACCGCGCGTCGGTCGAACCAACGAGCCGGCCTCCGGGATCGAACGTCGCCCGTCAATTCCGCATTCCGCATTCCGCACTCCACATTAGTCAAACAGCGAGCTCACCGATTGATTGCTGTGCTCATACCCGATGGCCTTGGCCATCAGGCCCGCGATCGACAGCACCTTCAGTCTCTCGAAGTGGCGCTCTTCGGGGATGCGAATCGTGTTCGCCACGACGACCTCATCGATACACGACGCGCGCAGCCGCTCCACTGCCGGACCCGACAGCAGGGCGTGGGTCGCGAACGCGTAGATCTTGCGCGCGCCCAGCCGCTGCACCGTCCCCGCCGTGTCGATCATGTCGTCGGGGACGAGGCAATCTTTGTCGGCCACGTCGCCGACTACGTTGACGACCTCGGCCACGTTCGCCGAGGGGCGCCGCTTGTCGATGATCGCCAGCGACGCGTTCAGGCGCTTCGCGAATCCACGGGCCATCTTGGCGGACCCGACGTCGGGCGCCACCACGACCGGATCGTGCAGCTGCTTCTGCCGGAAGTAGCTCACGAACACGGGCGCCGCATACAGGTGGTCCACCGGGATATCGAAGAACCCCTGCAGCTGGTGGGAATGGAAGTCCATTCCCAGCACCCGGTCCGCCCCGGCGTGCGTGATCAGGTTCGCCATCAGCTTGGCGCTGATCGCCACGCGCGGCTGATCCTTCCTGTCCTGGCGGGCGTAGCCGAAGTACGGCAGCACCGCCGTGGTGCGCGCCGCGCTCGCCCGGCGCGCCGCGTCGATCAGAAACAGCAATTCGACCCAATTCTCCGCCGGGGGGTTGGTCGGCTGGATGATGAACACATCCCGGCCGCGCACGTTCTCGTCGATCTTGACGAAAATCTCCCCGTCGGCGAACCGCCGGATCGTCACCGCACACAGCGGCTGCCCCAAGTGCTTGGCCATCTCCTCGGCGAGCGGCCGGTTGGCCGTCCCGGCGAGCAGCAACAGCTGGCTCCGCGAGAGCGAAAGGTCCGCCATGTGAGCCCTGCAAAATAGAAAGCAAACTGCACCAAGCCAAGGGGTTGGACTCGTGCTATTTCGGCTTGGCGGGCTCGAGCGAGCGGCTGGCGGGCGTGACGCCGTCCACGTCCCAGGTGTTCATGCGGTACACGGTGGGCCCCTCGCCGCCCACGCCGCCGAGGTGGCGCACCACAAAGCCCGTCGCGGTGGAGTCGAACGTGAGCGACAGGAGCAGGCCGCCACTCCCGCGCACGCTGAGGCGGCGCTGAGCACGGAGCGTCTTGGTCGAGTCCACTTCCTTGGGTGTCGCGAACCCCGCGGCCGCGATGGACTTGAGCCGATCGAGATAGCGGTGAACGGCCACCGAATCGGCGGCGCGGCCGTTGATCGTCCAGGTCCTGCCCGAGCGCCTCACGGCATAGCGGTCCTTGCCGCGCTCCACGTCCAGCGCGCTGATGCTGTCGGGCACGAGGGCGGCGATCCGCTTGTCACGCCAGTCGTCGGCGCGCCGCTCGGCCATCCCGACGAGCGTGCCGCGCCACAGATAGACGCGCGCCTCGCCCGGGCGGCGCAGGTAGACGCTTTGGTAATCACTGCCGCGCCCGCCGACGATCACCTGGACCACGGGTTTGCCACCGCGGAACACCCACAGCCAGTGGCCCCCGGCGCTGTCCACCTGGAGGCGCGCGAACGACGAGACATCCTGCGCCACGACCTCGGGACGGACGGTGTCCTTGAGGGCCTGGAGCAGGGCCGTGACGTCCGCCGCCAGGGCGCGGTGACCGTTCACGGTCCACGCCGTCGCCGACTGCTTCACGAGCACCACCGAGTCGCTGCCGTGCCGCAACGCGATCGAGTCGACATCCGCCGGCGCGAGCGGCGGGAAGGCGAGCGACCCGGTGACCGTGTCCGAGCCGCGCGAGAAGAGCTCGCTCCCGCCCCACAGCAGCAGCAGCACGGCGAGGCCGAGGGCGACCATCTTCAGCTGCTTGGCGCTCATGCCGCCGCTCCCTCGGCGGCGAGCGGTCGATACACCCGCTGGGTCGTCCGGCGCCGGCGCAGCAGCCGCCCGATCCCGGCCGCCATCAGCAGCACCGGGACGCCGATGAGATTACCGTACTTCGCGGAGCCGCGCGCCACGCTGCTCGAGAACACCAGCGGCGGCGGGGATCGGTCCTTGGAGCGGATCGCGATCAGGGCGTCGTCCTGGGACAGCCAGTCGATCGCGTTCTGCACCAGCACGATGTTGGTCGGCGAATTGCGGGCGTAGCGGTCGCTCGCGAAGTCGCCACTGCCGATCACCACGACGCGGCCGCGCGGCGCGGCGCCGGACGTGGCCGGTTGGAGCGCCGCGAGCGCCGCGACGACTCGGGAGCGCAGGCTATCGCGGCTCAGCGGGCTGCCCGGCTGGATGAAGGCGGTGGTCTCCTGCACGCCCGCCGCCCGGCTGGTCACGAGGAGCGGCGTCACGCCCGCCGCGCCCTTGACCGTGTCGATCTGGCTTGCCCAGGGTAGCATCACCGGTCCCAGGTCCGCGTTCACCGGCGAGCGGCCGGTGCTGAGCGCCCGCAGCCAGAACGGATAAGGGACGAGCACCTGGCCGAACTGCGCCGGGATCCCCACCTGCGTGTTGGACGCGAGGTCGTACACCATGTCCGACGCGATCGAGAGGCCGTAGGGTTTGAGCAGCTCGTTCCAGCCCACACGCCGCGACATCGCGAGCGGCCCCTGGTCGGAGAGGGTCATGCCGCCCGCCATCACGAGCAGGCTGCCGCCCCGATCGAGGAACGCGTGCAGCCGCTCGAGCTGGGCGGGAATGAGCGAGTCGGACGTGCCGGCGACGGCGATCACCTTCACATCGGGCGCGATGGTCGTGTCGGTGAGCGCGAACGTGGTGACCGTGTGGTTCGCGCCGAGCTGCTCGCGCAGCTCCTCGAAGCTGCGGCGGCCGCGCGCCGCGGCGGCGTCGCTGATCTCACCGAAGGCGACCTTGGACCGCTCGGGATGGGTGAGCGCCTGAATGTCCGACGTGAGGCGGTACTCAAGGTCGTTGGTCTGCTGGATGAAGGGGATGGTCTTGACGGCGTCGGCGTACCGGACCGCCAGGCCCAGATACCCTTCTTTTACCTGCAGCTCGCCTTGTCCCAGGACGTTGAATTGCACCGGGGGGATGCCGCTCGAGCGGGCCTCGCGCATGGCGGCGCTATCCGCCGCCGGGTCCTCGAGGACGAGTTTCACCTTGCCGCGCCCCGCCGTGCGGTAGTCGCGCAGCAAGTCGTCCACGTCGCGCCGGGTGGACTCGATCTCCTTGGGCAGGGCACTCGAGGCGAACAGCTTGATGGTGACGAGATCCGGCAGGGTGCGGAGCAGGTGCCGGGTGGCCGGTGCGAGCGTGAAGGCCCGGCCGGGCGTCAGGTCGATCCGGCCGCCGATGTTTCCGCCGAGCAGGTTCACGACGATGACGGCCAGCGCGAGCAGCACCGTGCCCAGGCGGAGGCGCTTGAGCGCCTCGCCGCGCGCGGTGAGCTTGCGCGAGAGCAGCGCGAAGTACGCGAGCACGAGGAACAGGGCCGCGAGCGTCACGAAGTAGACGGCGTCGCGCAGGTCGATCACACCGCGGGCGATCTGGCTGAAATGCGACAGCACGCCCAGCGCGCCGGCGATGGCGCCCAGGCGGGGCGGCAATCCCACGAGCAACTGGTCCAGTCCAACAAAGATCAGCAGGAACATCACGAAGACGCCGACGATGAATGCCGTGATCTGGTTCTGACTCACGCTCGACGCCCACACGCCCACGGCCGCCAGTCCCGCGACGAGCAGGGCCGCTCCCACGTACTGGGCCACGATGATGCCGAGCTCCGGTGCGGTCCCGAGCGCGAGGCCGAGCGGGACCGTGAGGGTGATCGCGAGGGCGATGACCAGGAACAACAGCTGACCGAAGTACTTGCCGAGCAGCAGGTCGAGCTCCGTAATCGGCTGCGCCAGCACGACCTCGAGGGTGCCCGAGCGCAGGTCCTCCGCCAGGGCCCGCATCGTCACGGCCGGGACCAGGAACAGCAGCAGCCAGGGAAGGAAGTCGAGCATCGGCCGCAAGGAGGCGATGTTGTAGACCTCCGCCTCGCGGAAGAACAGCAGCGCGTTCACCCCGGTGAACACGACGAGCAGGATGTAGGCGATCGGCTGGTCGAACAACGCCTTCAGCTCGCGTCGCGCGATGGTACGGATCGGGCTCACGTCACCGCTCCGGCTGACTCGTGAGCTGGTGGAACAGGTCCTCGAGGCTCCCGGCCGCCTGATGCAGCTCGTACAGCGTCCAGCCGCGGGCCTTGGCGAGTCCGAAGATCTCGGGCCGCAGGTCGGTGGAGCGATCGGCGGTGAGTGTCACCGCCACTCGGCCATTCGTGGCCGGGCCTGCCGGACTCACCCGGCGCACCCCGGGGAGCTGGCCCAGCGCTTCCGCGACGTCTGTGCCGGCGGCCTCGACGGCGATCTCGACCGCCCCTTCCGCCTGCTGGATGAGCCGCTCGACGGGTCCGTCGGCCACGATCTTACCGCGGCTGATGATGAGCAGGCGCGAGCAGGTGTGCTGCACCTCCGGGAGCACGTGCGTCGACAGGATCACGGTGCGGTCCTTGCCGAGCGCGCCGATCAGCCTGCGGATCTCCAGGCGCTGGTTGGGGTCGAGCCCTTCGGTGGGCTCGTCCAGGACCAGCAGATCGGGGCGGTGCAGGATCGCTTGCGCGAGGCCCACCCGCTGGCGGTACCCCTTCGACAACTCGCCGATGGGCCGGTAGTACACCGTCTCGATGCCCGTGCCGGTGACCGCCTCGTCGAGCGCTTGGCGGCGCCCGACACCGGCGAGCTCCCGCAGGTCGGCGATGAAGCCCAGGTAATCGCACACCAGCATGTCGCCATACAATGGATTGTTCTCAGCGAGGTAGCCGATGCGGCGCTTCGCCTGGCGCCCCACGTCGGCGAGCGGTACGCCGTCGAGCTTGATGTCACCCGTGTCCGGCTCGTAGTACTGGGTGATCATCCGCATGGTCGTGGACTTCCCGGCCCCGTTCGGGCCAAGGAATCCCACCACCTGACCGCGGTCCACGGCGAACGAGACCTGGTCGACGGCCGTCACGCCGTCGAACCGCTTGGAAACGCCTTCGACTGAGAGGAGAGGCATACCGACCAGCGAATGTGTGTATGGGCCGAGTGATGCTAATCACACCGGCCCGCCTTCATCAAGTCCCCCGGCAGTCCCCGGATTCCTCTTCAAAGGGACTTGAGAAACGCGACGATGGCGTTCCGGTCCGCGACGGGGAGGGCCTTGAAGCGGTCGCGGACGCCGGCGGCTTCCCCGCCGTGGCGCTCGACGGCCTGCTCCAGGGTGGCGGCCTGTCCGTCATGCAGGAAGGTCTTGGCGTCGCGCAGATCGAGCAGGGGCTCGGTGCGGAAATCCCGGGGGGTCGCGCTGCCGAGGCAGATGTCGGCCAGCTCCGCTCCCATGTCGTGGAGCAGCAAGTCAGTGTAGGCGGGGAACTCGCGGTAGGCGAGCGCCGCAATGGGGCTCGCCCCCGTGCGCAGGGTCGGGATGTGGCAGGAGGCGCAGCCGATCTGCGAGAACAGGTCGCGCCCGCGCCGCCCGTCCTTGCCCAGCTTGGCGGGCGTGGGGGCGCCCAGGAAACGCACGAAATCGTCCGCCAGAGCGAGCGCCTCCTGTGTGATCTCGGGCTCGGCCAGCGGATCGACGCCGGGCGGGATGGGCTTGCCGCCGATGTTCTCTTCGGTAGGCTGCTCGGGGTCGGTCACCCCCGTCTCGGTCGGGAACGCGCCGGCGTTGAACTCGCGCAACGTGGGAACCAAGGCCTTGCGGCCGAAGCGGCCGATCCGCCCGTCCAGCGAGCGCGCCGGGCGCCCCCGGATGCCGTCGTGATTCCGGTCGTCCGGGTCGGCGTACGAAAGGATGGCCGAGTCCGGGACGAGATCGAGCAGTCCCCGGCCGAACACCACGGGCGAGGTGCGGTGAGCACGGGCCGTGGCGGACGGGGGGAAGGGCTCGCTGTCGATACCGAGCGCCTGTTTGAGGGCCGGCGTGGTGTGCTGCTGCACCACCGGTCCGCCTTCCTGCACCAGGGGATCGCAGGCGGGGGCGTGGAACGCGGTGGCGTGCACCTCGATTTCGTCGCCGCGCCCGCCCGCCGCAGGGTCCTCATGGCACTCGCCGCACCCGGTCGAGTTGAAGAGCGGCCCGAGCCCGGTCGCCGGGGTGAACGTGCTGTCGAACACCACCTTGCCGCGGGCGAAGCGGTCGCGTTGGTCGCGGGTGAGGCCGGGCACGGGGTCGCCCGGCTTCACCGGCTTGGCGCAGCCAGCGGGCAAGAGCAGGAAGAGAGCCGCGACCCGCTGCCGGGTCACGGCTTCGGCACCGCGATCTTCTCGATGCGGTCCGCGACGAGTCCCGCGCCGGTGCGGTGGCACTCGACCCGCACCACGTCTCCGGGCTTGAACTCGAGGCCCGCGAGGCGGGCGGCGGTTCCGCCGCCGGCGTGAGCCGCCGGCGCGACGCTGACCTGTACGATGCGCAAGGCCATGCCGACGCCGGTTATCAGCTCGAGTGATCCCGTCTTCGCCGCGAAGGCGCGCACGGTGCCCTGGTAGGTGTACGACGCGCCGGGTTGCGGGTCCGTCTGCGGGTGTCGATCGACCGGGGCGTTTGTGGCGACGGGCAACAACAGGATGGCGCTGAACGCCACGGCGCGACTGCGGCTCTGCATGCGCTCCTCCGCGTACCTCGTGCCCAGCAAACTGGCGACGGGGACGACTGTCAGTCAACCCTCACGGCGCCGCCTTCTCCAGCTGCTCGGCCGCACGCTCGATCACGTCAGCGGTGGCCTGGAGCGCCTTGCCGGCGGCTGCGATTTGCGCGTCGCCCTCGGACCAGTTTTTCTGCTCGATCGCCTCGCGCACGCCGGGAAGTGTTTTCACGCCGTAGCCCGTGTAGAAGCCTGGCGCATAGACCGCGTGACGATACCACGGCCGGCGCGGCAGTCCGGCCGTGGTCGTCAGCGCCCGTTCCGAGCGGACCAGGGTGGCGTTCACGGACTGCACGTCCGGCTTGGCCAGCGCCGCGCCGCCGTTGGCCTGAACGCGCCCCAGGGCTTTCTCGTTGTCGAGCGGCGCGAAGTTGAGAAACGGCGGCAGCGCCTCGCGCGCCGGGGGCAGGTCGGGCTCGCGCGGATCGGCGGTGGCCGTGAACAAGCCCTCGTCGAGCTCGCGGTTCCGCTCGCGGATCTCGTCCTGCTTGTCCTTCGCGAGCTTCTCCACCTCTTTGGTGTACTTCGCCACCGTCTCGGCCAGCCCGGTGAATTGATAGGGCAGGACTTCGGCGTCGGCGAGGCGCAACACGGCGCTGCCCACGGTCTGGGCCAGGGCGCGCCCGTACACGAACGACGTGTCGTCGAAGGTGGTGAACCACTTGAAGTCATCGTAGATCGAATGATAGATCCCGCCGCCGCCTTCCCCGCCGTAGCCGAGGTTCAACGTGGCGACGCCGACGTGCTGCAGGAATGGCGTGAAATCCGACCCGGACCCGAGGGCGTCGATGCGCAGGTCGGCCCGCTGGCGCGCTTCCTGGCGGGCGTCCGCGGAGGTCGCGTCGGCAATGGCACGGAGCTGGGCCCGCTTCCATACGGTGAGCTTGGTTTCGGGATCTTCGATATCGCGCGCCACGTCGTTGATGAAATTCTCGAGCGAGTGCGAGCCGCCGATGTTCAGGTACCCGCGGTTGTTGGTGTCGCTGTTCAGGTACGCGACGGCCTTGGCGGCCAGCTCGTCTGCATGCGCTTCGACCCATTCGGTCGAGCCGAGCAACGCCGGCTCCTCGCCGTCCCAGGCGGCGTAGATGATGGTGCGGCGCGGCTTCCAGCCCTGCTTGAGGAGCTGCCCGTAGGCGCGCGCCTCTTCCAGCAGCGGCACCAGACCGGAGATCGGATCTTCCGCGCCGTTCACCCAGGCGTCGTGATGATTGCCGCGGACCACCCACTCGTCCGGCGCGACCGCGCCCGGGATGCGCGCGATCACGTCGTACAGGGGCTTGAGATTCCAGTCGGACTTGACCCGCAGATGCACGCGGGCGGGCCCGGGACCGAGGTGGTAGGTGATGCCGAGGGCGCCGCGCCACTCGGCCGGCGCCACGCGACCGCGCAGCGCCGCCAGCAGCGGCTGCGCGTCGCCGTAGGAAATCGGCAGCACGGGAATCTTGGTGATCGTGGGGGCTTCACTCACCGCCAGGCGCTTGGCGTCCTTGGTCGCCCCGATCCCGGGGGTGAGCGGATCGCCGGGATAGAGCGGCATGTCCATCACGCTGCCGCGCTGCACGCCGTCCTTGGGCCGCCACGGACCCTGCGGGTACACCTCGCCACGGGCGTACCCGTCCTCCCGCGGATCGGAGTAGATGATGCAGCCCACGGCCCCGTGCTCGGCCGCCACCTTGGGCTTAATGCCGCGCCACGATCCGAAATAGCGCGCGATCACGATGGCGCCCTTGACCGAGATGCCCATGCGCTCGAGCTGCTCATAATCCGCCGGTACGCCGTAATTCACGTACACCAGTGGGGCGGTGACGTCGCCGTCGATCGAGTAGGCGTTGTAGGTCGGCAGCTGCTCCGCCTGCTGACTCGAGGTGGGGTCGCCGGCGACCAGGGGCTCCTGCAGCTTGGCGACGAACTTCGTGGGTGCCACCAGCTCCACGACTCGCTCCTTGGGCGTGGGGAACAGCACGTCGAACGTCTCGATCCGCGCGTCCAACCCGAAGCCCTTGAACTTGGCGAGGATCCACTCGGCGTTGTCCCTGTCGTACGGCGAGCCGACGTGGTGCGGCCGCGCCGAGAGGCGGCGCATGTACTCGCGCAACGAATCGGGCGACGGGACAGCGCGGAGCTTGGCCTCCCAGTCCCGCTCGGCCTTCGCCGCGTCGGTGGAGTAGCCGCGCAGGTCGGCGGTGGGGGCAGGAGCGGCGGCGAGGAGCAGCGCGCCGAGGGCGGACGCAACGAACGCGCGGGCGATCGTGTGCATGCGGGGCAGAACCTCGTGTGCAAGAAGGAACGGTGACGAGCGATGCTCGCGCGAAAGTTGCCGCCGGTTTCGCGTCTGCGCTACGGGTATTCCAGCTCGCGCCGGGTGTACGCCTCGCCCCGGTGAATGACGAGGGTGATGCTCACTTCCCCTTCACGCTGGCGTACACCAGGCGCTGGAAGCGCGCGTCCAGCGACCACGCGGGCGGGAGGTGCTGCGTCCACACCATTGCGACGAGATCGGCTCGGGGATCGACCCAGAAAAAGGTCGACGCCGCTCCCGCCCAGCGGAACGTGCCTGGTGATCCGGGGGGCGTGGTGTCCGAATCCACGCGCACGGCGCCTCCGTACCCGAATCCGTTCCTGCCGGGAGGCCAGTCGGCGGTGATCGGGGGGATCGGCGTAAGCACGGGCGGCAGGTGGTTCTGCATCATCAGGGTCACGGTCTCGCGCTTGAGCACCCGGTGCCCGTCCAGCTCACCGCCGTTCAGGAGCATTTGGGCGAAGCGGAGGTAGTCGCTAGCCGTCGAGAGCAGGCCGCCACCGCCGGAGAGCATCCTCCCCTCGGACGTAAACTCCGGTGCGATCGCGGGCACGGTCGCCTGCAATTTCCCATCGGGTCCACGCATGTACGCCGTCGTCACATGCCCCTCCATCGCGGGCGTGACGTGGAAGGCGGTCATCGACATGCCGAGCGGCCGGAGCAGGGCGCTGTCGAGGTAGCGATCGAACGGCATGCCCGACACGACCTCGACGACCCGGGCGAGGACATCGATGGAGTAACCGTAATTCCACCGTGATCCTGGTGAGAATGCCAGCGGGAGGTGCGCCAGGCTGTCGGACAGCTGGGCGAGAGTCCAGTGGGGGTTGTTGAGGCCCGCGCGGCGATAGATCGAATCCGCCGGCGTGTTGCCGATGAAGCCGTACGTCAGGCCCGAGGTGTGAGTGAGCAGATCGGCCAGGGTAATGGGCCGGTCGGGATCGTGCAGCACCGGCGTCGCGGCGCCGCCGGCGGCGTAGACCTTCACGCCCGCGAACGCGGGAATGTATTTCGAGACCGGGTCGTCGAGGCGCAGCTTGCCGCGCTCGTACAGCTGCATGACGGCTGCGCTGGCGATCGGCTTGGTCAAGGAGTAGATGCGAAACACCGCGTCGGGGCTCATGGGGCGCCGGTGTTCCACATCCATCCAGCCGACGGACGCGACGTACGCCAGCTTGCCGTGCCGGGCGACTAGGGCGAGCAGGCCGGGAAACTGTCCGGAGTCCACAGCGGATTGCAGGGTTGGCGCGATGCGCTCCAGCGCGGCGGCCGAGAGGCCCACATCCTCGGGACGAGCGCGCGGCAGGCCCTGCGCGATGAGGGATTCGGTCAGGAGACAGTACGACACGAGCGTGAACAGGGCGGTGCGCGTCGGGTGAGGAGTCATGGGTCTTGTACGTGAAGGGGGATTGGCCCCGGTGGATTCGAACCACCATTCCCAGATCCAAAGTCTGGTGTCCTGCCGTTGGACGAGGGGCCAGCGCGACGGCAAGAATCTACATTATGACCCCATAAGCCGTAGGGGCGCAGCATGCTGCGCCCCTACACGACGTCTCAGGTCAGGCGTTCCTTGCCGAGTCCAAGAATTTCCCAAGGCCGACGTTGCGGGCGCACCACAGTTGCGCGGACCGAGTTGGGATTGTACGGTAGGGCCGAACACCACCCGAGGAGGTGGGGCCGTGAGTCAGCCCAACGGCCACAAGCGAAGCGATTCGCTCTCTCGCCTCGGCGAGTGAGCGGTGAGCCCCCGAGGGTCGGCTAGGGCCTCTCGGGGGCTTCTCTTTTCACGGTCCCAGCACGACCCCCTGTGTCTGCCCGTGCTTGGTGTCCACGTCGTAGGCACGGTTTCTGGCGCGGCCGTCCGCTACGATCTGCTCTGCCGTGCGCGACGCCGAGTCCCCCGCTTCGCGGCAGCTCGGGGCGCGGACCGCCACGAGCGCTGCGGTCAGGTCGCGCGCGTTACGCTCCGCGATCGCCCGATGCCCGGCTTCGTGCAGCCGCACGTGCTCGAGGTACTTCCGCCACGCCGCGACGACCTCGGGAGCGGCGCCCCGCGGCGCGGCCCAGCGGGGCAGGGTGATGGCCACGTCGAGGGTGACCCGTACGTCGCGCAGCGCGCACGCGTCGCTACTGGGCGCCTCGTGGTACGTCCACTCGAGGTTCCACACCGTGAGCGCGTCGCGCGACTCGCCGCCGTCCTTGGGTCCGAGACGGCGGATCTGGTCGCGCAGGGCGCCGGTGCTCGAGCCGTCGATGTCGTAGTAATGCTCGCGGACCGTGATCGTGGGCCGCACCGCCTCCGGCGCGGCGGCGGGCGCGGGCCCGGCCGCCGGAGTGGGCGGGGGACCAGAGGAGCACGCGAGCCCGAGGGTCGCCGCCGCGAGGATCGCTCGCCGCATGCGCGGGCTACGCGAGCGAGATGTCGTGCTCGATCACCAGATTCAGCGGCAACCCCTGGATCTCGAGCCGGGCGCGCGCCTTCAGGGTCTCCGTACCCTTGAGCTTGCCCGAGCGCACGGCCGCGTCGACGCTCTTCTCGATCTCGCGCTGGGCGTCGACGCCGAAGTGCTTCAGGAACTTGCGGACGGAAAGATTGAACGCCTCATCGTTCATGGGGTCACCTTGAAGACTTGATCGTGCTGCCGCGTGCGCTCGGTCACCTGAATCGCGACCTCGTCGCCGACGTTCGCCTGGGTCACTTTCTGGTGATTCACTTCCATCGAGCCGATCGGCGCGGTGAAATCCGTCGTATGTCCGTGGAACCGCAAGCGGTCGCCCACCGCCAGCCCGCCCTCGGTCACGCGCACCACGGCGACGCCCGGCCCCTTGAAGTAGTGCACCACCGTTCCGACCAGCTGCTCCGGCATGCGGGCCCCCCTCCTGACCCTTGAAAAAAGCCGCCCCGCCGCTGGCTAGGGAAGGGGCTCCGGCCCGCTCGCCGGCACGGCCCTGGTGATGGTGCCGACGAGCTGTTGCTGTCGCTCGCCCAGCTGCATCCTGGCATCGTCGCGCAGCCGCTCGCTCGCGTACACCCCGGCCACGGCGCTGCCCGAGCCGCACAGCCGCACCCAATAGGGATGCGTGGCGGCGAGCCGCTCGAACAGCGCCCGCAGCGGAGGATGCCGGCCGAACACCGGAATTTCGAAGTCGTTCCCGCCCAACCGTCCGACGCTGCCCCAGGTCGCGAACGCGTCCTGGGCGAGCACGACCGGCCCGTGCACCGGCGGCTCCGGATTGAGCTGGTCCCACCAGTGGTAGGCATCTGGCGTGGCCACGCCCAGCGTCGGCACCGCGAGGAGGACCGGGGCGGGCGGGGGCGGCGTGAGCCGGAACAGCCGCTCGCCGCGACCCCACGCCACGGCCGCGGGCGCGCCGCTCGCGAAGAACGCCACGTCGGCGCCGAGCTGGGCCGCGAAGTGGAGCAGCTCGGGGCGCGGCACGGCGTCGCCCGCCAGCGCGTTCACGGCGTGCAGCGTCGCGGCCGCGTCGCTCGAGCCGCCGCCCAGACCGGCGCGAACGGGGATGCGCTTGGTGAGCTCGATCGCCACGCCGAACCTGTGACCCGTCGCGTCGAGCACGGCGCGCGCCGCGCGGACCGCCAGGTTGTCCTCGGCCGGGCCCAGGTCAGGCCCGTGGACCGTGAGCGCGACGTCCCCCGCTCCCGGAGAGCGTGATACGGTCAACTCGTCGGCGAGCTCGAGCAGCGCGAACGCGGTCTCGATCTGGTGGTAGCCCCCCGCCTCGCGCGCGAGAATGCGAAGAAAGAGGTTGACCTTGGCGTGGGCGGAGGTACGCACCCGGTCCGGGGGCGACGCCACGCTCACCCACCCGTGGTCGCCGCGGTGCGGAGCTCGCCGAGGCGCAACCGCAGCCGCGAGAGCGAGTACAGCCCCAGCAGCGTGATCGGCAGGAACGTGCTCGCGTGGTAAGCGACCGCGTAGCTCACCGCGCGGGTCGCGTCGATGCCGTACAAGGCGAGCGTCACTCGGGTCGCCGCCTCGAACACCCCGACAAACCCCGGCGAGCTCGGCAGCGCCACGCCGAACCCGATCATTCCCTGCAGCAGGAACGCCCCCACGGGGGGTACGGGCAGCCCGAACGCGCGGAAGCACACGGCGAACGCCGCGGCGTTCACCAGCCACTGCACGACCGACCAGAACACCACCGCGAGGAAGCGGCCTGGGTTCTTGAGCACCTCGAGTCCGGCCACCAGTCCATCGGCGATCTGCGTGATCCAGTCCGCGAGGCGCGCGGGCAGGACGGCATGCGTCACGCGACCGAGCAGCGCGAGCCACGGCGCGGGGCGATGTACCACCAGCACTGCCACCACGAGCACAACGCCGAAAACAGCGGCCGCGGTAGTCGTGATGGCGGAGACCGACGTCCGGCCGATGTCCGCTTGGTGGGGAAAGGCGGACGAGCCGATCGCGACGGCCATCAAGCTTACGAGCATCAATCCGTCTAACACCCGCTCCACGCCCACCGAGGCGAGGGCCGTCGAGAAGCGCACCGGCAACTGGCGCGACGCCACGTACGCCCGGGCGAACTCGCCGGCGCGCACCGGGAGGAGGTTGTTCGCCATGAAGCCGATCGCGGTGGCGTGCCACAGCGCTCCCAGCGGGTAGGCGCGGCCGCCCACATCGCGCAGGATGAGCCGCCAGCGGACCGTGCGGATCGGGAACGTGAGGGTCGCGAGCGCGACCGTCGCCAGGATGAGCCCGCGGTTCGCCCGGCGCACGCTGTCCACCAGGTCGCGGGCATTGACGCCGTGCAGCGCCCAGGCCAGGAGCCCGAGCGTGATCCCGAGCCCCACGACCCACGCCCAACGCGATGCAGCGGCGCGGTTAGGAGCGAGCGGCGCGGTCGGGATTCGGCTCGAGGGCGAGGGCAACGAGGTCGCAGACTTCGTCGACGAGGGCGCGGAGCGAGTCGCCCGTCGCCTGCCGCGCCGCGGCCCGCAGCTCCTGGGCGCGCGCCAGCGCGCGGTCGCCGCGGTACAGCAGGCTGCGGACGTCGACCACCGACGGCTCGGGTCCTGTGGAGGGCGAGACGGGCGGAACGGTCGTCCCCGGGCCGGCGAGCAGCTCGTCCAGCGACGCTGCGCCGATCCCGCCGCCCGACAGCCGCTGATATGCGGTCCAGGACCCGACCAGGTCGGCGGTCTCGGGCACCGGCTCGTCGGCGCGCGGCGCCGGCGGTCGGGGAGGAGCGGGTGGAGGAGAGGAAGGGACTGGGCGGGGCAGCGGCGCCGGCGCTCCGGGCTTCACGGCGCGGATCGCCGCCGTGATCGCATCGAGCTCCGCCGCGAGCGCGTCTTCGTCGCCGCCGCCCGAGCGCGCCAGCACGTCGCCGGCGCGGCGCAGCTCGGCGGCGATGGCGGCCGGACTCGTGACCGCGACGCCGGAGGCGACGGCCTCGCGGGCGGCGACCGCGAATTGCGCCACCCGATCGGCGAGCGCGCCGCCTCCGGCGTTGGCGAGCGCGCGGAAGGTGGTACCGAGCGTGTGGGCGCGCAGCTCGCGCTGGGTCGCGGACGGCGCCCGTTCCAGCGAGTCGGCCGCCTGGCGCAGGTGATCGCCATGGCTCACGAGCTCCAGCCGGCCCAGGGTCGAAGGGCGGGCGGCGGGAATGCCGCGCGACACGATGTGCGGGCCCGAGTCGCTGTAGTAGAGCGAGCCGATCGACACCACGTCGGGCTCGCTCTCCATGAACCGGACGAGCTGAGCGGCGAACTGGCGGAATTCAGGACCTTCGGGGTCGGGGCGGCCGCGCTCGGCGACCTCGCGGGCGGCGCGGGCGATCGCGGTGGCCCCGGCCTGAAACAGCTCGCTCACGTTGGCGGGCGGGTCGATGCCGGCGCGCGACAGCTCGGCGATGGCGCGCTCCAGCCCCTCGAGCAGATCCGGGAGCGGGGGCAGGTCGTTCACGGCGGCGAGACCGCGCAGCGGCTGCAGCGCCCGCAGCACGTGCTGCAACGGGTCGGACGCGAGCGGGTTGGCGCGCAGCGCCTGGGCCGCCCGGTCGAGCGCGCTCGCAATCGCCGCCCCTTCGCGGGCCACGAACGCCCGCGCGCCCGCGTCCAGTTCCAAGGCTTCGGCGGCGCGCACCTGGGCCGAGGGCCGCCCGGCGAGCTGCTCGAGCTCCTGCGCGAGCGCTTCCGCCTTGGCGGTGTCACCGTCGCTCCAGGCCGGCGCCCGGCGCACGAAGATCTTGAGGTCGTCCACGCCGCGCACGGCCAGCTGCTTGGTCTGCGGATCCCACGCCCGACGCCCCTCGCGCACCGCCCGCGCCAGCGACTCGAGCGCGGCGGCGGTGCGCGCGATGGCGTGGTAGTTGGCCATCAGCGCGCTGCCGCGCAGCGCGCGGGCCAGACGGACCAGCTCGTCGGCGTTGGGGCTGTCGCCCGCGGCGAGCAGACCGTCGAGCCGCTCGAGGTACTCCCCCGCCTCGAGGGCGAAGAAGTCGGACATGCCGAGCGGTTTGGGGGGAGGTCCGGTCATGGCGCTACCAAGCTAAGCCTTTCGGGCCTCGTCGACCAACTGCCGCATGCGGCGCACCGCCTCTTCCATTCCCCAGAATACCGCGTTGCTGACGATTGAGTGCCCGATGTTGAGCTCCTCGATGTCGGGGATGGCGGCGACGGGCTGCACGTTCTCGTACGTCAGGCCGTGTCCGGCGTGGACCGCGAGGCCGCGGGCGCGGGCGTGGGCCGCCGCGCGCTCGAGCGCCCGCAACGCGGCGTCGCTCTTGCGCCACGTGCGGGCGTAGCGGCCCGTGTGCAGCTCGATCGCGGGCACCTCGAGCTCGGCGGCCCGATCGATGGTCGCGCGGTCGGGGTCGATGAACAGGCTGACGCGGATGCCGGCGCGCGTGAGGCGGCGCACCGCGGTCGCGATGCGGGCGTCGCCGCGGCGCAGCGCCAGCCCACCCTCGGTGGTGATCTCCCGGCGTCGCTCGGGGACGAGCGTGGCCTGGAACGGCGCGGTGCGCGCCGCGATGCGCACGATCTCGGGTGCCGCGCCGAGCTCGAGGTTCAGCACGGTGCCCACCGACGCGGCGAGTGCGCGCACGTCGGCGTCCTGAATGTGGCGCCGGTCCTCGCGCAGGTGCACGGTGATGCCGTCCGCGCCGGCGCGCTCCGCGGCCGCCGCGGCCCGCGCCGGGTCGGGCTCGTCGGTCCGGCGCGCTTCGCGCAACGTCGCGACGTGATCAATGTTGACGTAGAGCCGCATGCCGTCTTACCTTCGGGTCACTCCGACCCGCTCGAGGACGCGTTCGTGAGGCCACGACTGTTGGTGCTCGTCGCGCTGGGCGCCCTCGCGTGCGGGGGCGGACGCGGGTCACAGACGCCCGCGCCGCAGTCGCTGCCGGAATCCCTGGCGCAGTTCATGTCCGCCGTCAAGGCGAACGACCTCGACCACATGAAGGCCCTGTGGGGCACGGAGCGCGGTCCCGCCTCCGGATGGATGAAGAGCGAGGAGTTGAAGCAGCGTCTCACCGTGCTCCAGATCTATCTGAACCACGTCGGATATCGCGTGATCGAAGGCCCGCTCCCCGTGACGAACAAGGACGAGCGACGCATGTTCCGCGTCGAGCTGCAGCGGGCGACCTCGTGCACCGTGGTGGTTCCGATCGAGCTCGCACATGCGAAAGACGGTCGTTGGCTTGTCGTCGGCACCGACCTCGCGGCGGTGGGCAACCCCTCGGAGCCGTGCAAGCGCTGAGGCCGGTGGAACCGGGCGAGCCGCTCGAGTGTTCAGTTAGTCGGTGAGCTCGAGCAGGATGCCCGCGGTCGCCTTCGGGTGCACGAAAGCGATGCGCCGGCCGCCGGCCCCGCGCCGCGGGACGTCGTCGATCAGACGATACCCCGCGGCGCGGCAGCGTTCGAGCGCCCCGTCGAGGTCGGGCACGCGGTAGCACAAGTGATGAATGCCCGGCCCCCGCTTGGCGAGGAACCGCGCGACGGGGCCATCGCGATCGCTCGGCTCCAGCAGCTCGACGTGGACGTCGCCCAGCGCCAGGGCGACGATAGTGGCACCATCGGCCGTTTCCGGCTGCCCCGGCTCGAGGCCAAGCACGTCCCGGTAGAAGGGCAGGGCGGCGTCGATCGACGGGACGGCGATGCCCACGTGGGAGACACGGACGCGCGACGCGGTCATGATGCCCGTCAACATAACGATTGCACCAGAGGGAGTGGAGAGGTCATGGCAGCGGAACATCTCGTGGCGGTCACGGACGCGACGTTCGGCCTGGAGGTCGAGCAGCACAAGGGGCTCGCCATCGTCGATTTTTGGGCGACGTGGTGCGGGCCCTGCCACATGGTCACGCCGATCCTCGACCAGCTCGCCGGCGAGTACGTCGGCAAGCTCAAGGTGACCAAGGTGGACGTGGACGCCAACCAGAAGACGGCGATGCGCTTCAACGTGCGCTCGATTCCGAGTATTCTATTCTTCAAGGACGGGCGGCACGTGGATACGCTCGTGGGAGCGTACCCGAAGCCGGTATTCGAGCAGAAGATCCAGCAACACCTGTCGTAGCATCCTCCCCGGAGGGCCATGCGCGCGAGCACCGCTCGCCTGATGAACTCGCCGGTTCGCCTCGCGGACCTCACGTTCCCGCAGGTGAACCGGCTGATTCATCGCACCCGCCTGGCCTTCATCCATCTCGACAACTTGCTCGCCTTCGCCAAGCGCGACCGGGACGGCCGCGTGGACGGCTACATCACGGCCTACCTGCCGGAGGAGTGCCTGCTGCTGTTTTTCCGCAAGGGCGAGGCCGTGAACGCCGCCTCGCTCCACACCGGCGGCCGGCAGGTGGTGACGATCACCGAGGCCCTGAGGCGGATGCGCGCCGAAGTGGAGCGGGGCGAGCTCGCCTATTGCGCCGCGCCGATGGAGCAGCTCGCCTGGATGTATCAGTCGTGCGCCGTCCCGGTCGAGATGCGCAGCGTCGATCCGTCGCAACCGGGCGCGTTCTTCGCGGCGTTCGCGCGCGACAAGGCCAGCGGCATCCTGGAGCTCACGTCGAACGCGCGCGTGTCGTACGTGCGCTTCGACGGGGGACGCTATGCGAGCGGCTACTTCTGCGACAAGCCGGAGACGATGGGGATTCCGAAGTTCCTCGAATCGCAGTTCCACGCCGGCGCGGACGGGCAGCCGCCGGTGTTGACCGCCGCGGGGTTCCCGTACGTCGCCGACCTGCCGCAGCAGGCGCCCAACGCGCTGATCAACACGTATCGCGAGCTGTACTGGCGCATCGTCGACGAAGTGGACAAGGAATTCCCCGGCGAGGCGCGGCGACGCGCGCAGAAAGTGAGCGCCGGCATCCAGGATGCGCACAAAGCGATCGCGCTGCTGTCGGCGCCGCGCGGGGCCGAGACGCCCGATGCCGTCGTCCAGCCGGAGGAGCTCTCGAGCGCGCTGACCGACTGGTCGCTGCAGCTGCTCGAAGGCGTGGAAGTCATGATGCCGGGGACCGCCCCCAAAATCCTGCGCGAGGCGACGCGGGAGCACCGCTACGTGCTGCAATCGGCCGGCTACTACGGCCGGCTGCCGTGGCAGGTGTCGTGGTGACATGTCCGGCACCCTGTACGTCGTCGCCACGCCGCTCGGCAACCTCGACGACCTGTCGCCGCGCGCCGCCGCTACGCTGAGCCGGGTCACGGCGGTGGCCGCGGAGGACACGCGGCACACCAAGCCGCTGCTGGCGCACGTCGGCTCGCGCGCCGAGCTGCTGAGCTTCCACGCCCACTCGACCGAAGGCGCGCTGCGCCGCATCCTGCACCTGTTGGGCAGCGGCAAGGACGTGGCGCTCGTGACGGACGCGGGCACCCCCACCGTGAGCGATCCCGGCGCCGCGCTCGTCGCCGCGGCGCGCGAGCGCGACGTCCCGGTCGTGACCGTCCCGGGCCCCACGGCCGTCGCCGCCGCGCTCTCTGTCGCCGGCCTCGGCGCCGACCGCTACGTGTTTCTGGGGTTCCTGCCGCGCAAGGGCACGGAGCGGCGGCGCCTGCTCGAGACCGTCGCCACGAGCGAATGGACCGTGGTGCTGTTCGAGGCACCGCTGCGCGTGACGGAGCTGCTCGAAGACCTGGCGGCGGCCTGCGGCGGCGAGCGCCGCGCGGCGGTGGCGCGTGAGCTCACCAAGGTGTTCGAGGAGACCCGTGCCGGGACCCTCACCGAGCTCGCGGGTTATTACGCCGCAGCACCGCCCCGCGGCGAAGTGACGGTCGTGGTGGCGGGGGCCGGCAAGCCCGTCCGCGAAGAATCGCCGCCCGATCCCGAAGCCCGTGCCCGTACGCTGCTCGCCCAGGGGATGACCAGACGCGACGTCGCCAACCAGCTGGCGGCGGAGACGGGGATCACGAGAAACACGGCGTATCGGTTGGTGAACGAACTGTGAGAGCCCCGGCGTTCCTCTTACTCGCCCTCTGGCTGCCCGTCGCCGACGGAGGCGAATGCGGAGTGCGGAGTGCGGAGTGCGGAATCGATGCCCGCCCTTCCACTCGGCATTCCGCACTCCGCATTCCGCATTTGGCGAGTCTCACAATCGGACGATTGCACTATGATGGTGGCGGCGACTGGTACACCGGGCCATCCAAGCTGCCCAACCTGCTCGCCGCGATTCGCCAGCGCACCGGCCTTGCCGTCGCCCCGCGCGAGCGCGTGGTCACCCTGTCGAGCCCCGAGCTGTGGGACGTCCCCTACCTCTATATGACCGGTCACGGCAACGTCCACTTCTCCGACGAGGAGCTCCAGACCCTGCGTCGCTACCTGGAGCAGGGTGGATTCCTCCATGCCGACGACGATTACGGCATGGACAAGTCGTTCCGGCGTGAGATCGCCCGCGTGTTCCCGGGTCACCCGCTCGTTGAAGTGCCGTTGAATCATCCGGTCTACCATGTCGTGTACGACTTCCCCAGGGGGATTCCCAAGATCCATGAGCACGACGGGTTGCCGGCTCAGGGGTTCGGGATCTTTTTGGGCGACCGTCTGGTCGTATACTATTCCTATCAGTCGGACCTGGGGGACGGGTGGGAGGATCCCGAGGTCCACCACGATCCCCCCGAGCTCCACGAGGCGGCACTACGCATGGGCGTGAACCTGTTCACTTACGCCGTGAGCGCGCTCCCGTGACGGACACGGCGGCCCGGCTGCGGCGGCTGGGGCGCCCACATGCGCTTGCCCGCGCGGGCGCCGTGCTGCTGGCGAGCGCCGGCGCCGCGTTGGCGATCGCCGGGGCGGGCCTGGCGCTGGCCCCGAGCGTGGCGGCGGTGCTCGTTGCGTAGCTGTTGATCGGCGGCGTCACCGGGATAGCCGCGCGCCTGGCACTCCGGGCGGGGCGCCACGCCGCGGCGCCGGCCGTCGGGCGGCTCGTCGAGACCGCGACGGGAGGCCGCCCGGGGAGCATCGTCGGGCTCGTCGCCGCGACGACGCCGGCGGGAGCGAGCGCTCAACTGTGGACGTTGGCGGACCGAAAGGCGGTCGCCGTGGTCGATGGCGCCGCGCTCGCGGTGGGTCGGCTACTCGCGCGCGACACGCGCACCTCCCTGTTGGCGGCAACGTTCGCGGCGGCGCTGGGCGCCGTGCTGTTCCTCGCCGCGGCCCCCGCCTCCGGTGCCGGCCGGGCGGCAGCGTTCTGGCATCCACTCCGCACCCTCGTCGACGCGCGCACGCCCGTGCGACTTGTCGTCGACCGCGCGGCGGTACGCCGGGGCGATAGTGTCACGGTCACGATCGAGGTCCCGGCCGCGACGCGTGCCACGCTCTGGACCCGCGGGCCGGGAGAGCCGTGGCAGCCCGCGCCGGTGGCGCTCGACTCGCTGGGACGCGCGCGCCGACGGCTGGGACCGCTGCAAGGGGACCTGTACCTGCGAGCCTCGAGCGGCGGCCGGAGCAGCGCCCAAGTCCGCGTCGCGGTGGCGTTGCCCGCCTTCGTCGCGGGCCTCGAGCTCACGGCGCGCTACCCGAGCTACCTTGGCCGCCCGGACGAGCCGCTGGCGACCGGGGCCGACACGATCCCGATCCCCGAAGGCACGGTGATCCTGTCCAGCGGGGCGGCGAGTGTGCCGCTCTCGCGCGCGGCGTGGCGTCGGGGAGACGTGCGCGCGCCGCTCACGGTCGCGGGCAGCGCGTTCTCGGGGCGCCTGGCGCCGCGCGGCTCGGGAACGTGGCTGCTCGAGCTCGCCACCGCCGACGGCGCGCCGCTCGAAGGCGACGCGCCCGTACTGCGGCTGACCGTGGTGCGCGACTCGGCACCGGTCGTCGCCGTACCCGTGCCGGGGCGGGATACGACGCTGCCCCTGACGCTACGTCAGCCGCTCGTGATCGACGCGCGCGACGATCACGGTCTCACCCGGCTCGAAGTGGTGAGCTGGCGCGTGAGTCAGACCGGGAAAATAGGAGAGGCGGTGCGGGAGTCGCTGGACGTGTCCGGTGCGGGTGAGCGCACCATCGTGCAGGGCGATCTCGACGCCGGACAACGGGGGCTCCTACCCGGCGACACGCTGCGGCTGCGCGTCGACGCCTGGGACAACGCTCCCACGCCGCACGTCGGTCGCAGCCCGGAGATCGCCCTCCGGATGCCGAGCCTCGAGGAGCTGCGGGCGGCCACGCGCAGCGCCACCCGCGACGCGACGGCGGAGGCGGACTCGATTGCCGCCGCCCAGCTCGAGCTCGGCCGGCGCACCAGCGACCTGGCCCAGCAGCGCTCGCGTGACGGGGCCGCGCCCCGCCGGGGCGCGGCGGGCGAGCGGGAGGCCACGGGGGCGCTCCCCTTCCAGGCGACCGAGCGGGCGCAGGCCGTGGCCCGGGATCAGGAGGCGCTGCAGGCGCGCGTGCAGGAGCTGTCGCGAGCCATGGAGCGGATCGCGCGGGCGGCCGAGGCGGCGGGGATCGGAGACACGGCGTTTCAGGCGCGGCTGCGGGAGGTGCAGGAGCTGCTGCGGCGCGCCGTGACGCCGGAGCTCGAGCAGCGGCTGCGCGAGCTGCAGGAAGCCTTGGCGAAGCTCGACCCCGAGGCGACGCGCCGGGCGCTCGAGCGACTGGCCGAAGCGCAGCAACAGCTTCGGGCCGAGCTGGAGCGCAGCCAGGAGCTGTTCCGGCGCGCGGCGGTCGAGGGCACGCTGGCGTCGCTCGCGGCCGATGCGGAGGATCTGCGGCGCCGCCAGGCGGAGTGGAACCGCGACGCCGCGCCCAGCGCCGACAGCGCGGCGGCGGTGCGCCAGCGGGCGCTCGCGGGCGGCGCCGACTCGCTGGCGCGCGGGATCGGTCGGGTCGCGAAAGACATCGGGGCGCGCCCCGGGTCGGCGCTCGCCGCGCCCGAGCAGGCGGCACGCGAGGCCGGAGGTGCGATGCAGCGCGCCGCGCAGTCAGCGGACGGGCGGCAGGCGGCGGCCGCTGGCCAGGCGGGCGCGGAAGCCGAGCGTCAGCTGGCGGGCGTGCCGGATCAGCTCCGGGGGCAGCTCGATTCGCTGGCGCAGGCGTGGCGTGGCGAGACGCTCGCGGCGCTCGACCGCGCGCTGTTCGAGACGGCGGCCATGGCCGCTCGTGAGCAGCAGGTGTCCGATGCGCTGCGTCGCGGCGAGGCCGGTCCCCCGACCCGCTCGCAGCAGGCGTCGGTGGAGGAAGGAACCGACGTGGTGGCACGGGCGATTCGCGAAGCGGCAGGCAAGCACGCGCTCGTCTCGCCCCAGCTCGACGCGGCGCTCGGCTACGCCAAGCGCCAAATGGCCGCCGCGCGCGGCCAGCTCGAGGAAGCCGATCCGAACGCGTCCGCCGCCGCCGCGCTCGCTGACGATGCGCTCGACGCCCTCAACGCGGTCGCGGTGGGGCTCGCCCAGAGCCGCAAGCAGGTGAGCGGGGCGCAATCGGGGACCGGATTCGCCGAAGCGGTCGAGCGGCTCGCGCGTCTGGCCCGCGACCAGCAGGGGCTCAACGGTCAGGCGCAGGGTCTCTTGCCCCTGATGGGTGCCGGGCAGGCGATTCTGGAGCAGCTTCGCGCTGTGGCGGCGCGGCAGCGCGCGCTCGCCGAACAGCTCGAACGGATGCAAGCACAAGGAATCAGCTCCGCCGCCGGCCCGCTGGCGCAGGAGGCCAGAGAGCTCGCCCGCCAGCTCGAGGCCGGGCGACTCGACCAGCGGACGATCGAGCGTCAGCAGCGCCTGTACCACCGGCTGCTCGACGCCGGCCGCACCCTCTCCAACGACGAGCCGGACCAGAACAAGGAACGTCAGAGCCGGCCCGCGACGGGCGACAGCGTGCACGTTCCCGCCGCGCTCAAGCCTGGAGCGACGGGAGCGGGCCCGCGGCTCCGCTACCCCACGTGGGACGAGCTGCAGTCACTCACGCCGGAACAGCGTCGGCTCGTGCTCGACTACTTCCGCCGGCTCAATGCGCCACCGTAACGCCGGCGTCGCCCGCGTGGCGGTCCGTCTTGGTCTCGGGCTCGCGCTCGCGGTCGCGTCCGGGCAGGTGGTGCGCGCACAGGCCATCGGACAGGGCTTCGAGCTCGAGCGCGCGGGTCAGTTCGAGCAGGCGGCGAGCATCTACTTCGCGACGCTGCGCGCGGACCCCACCAATCTTTCGGCGCTGCTCGGGCTGGAGCGTGTGCTGCCCCCGATCAACCGGCTGGCGGAGCTCGTGCCCGCCGCGCAGCGCGCCGCCGTTGCGAGTCCCGCGAACGCGGCGCTCCGGGCGGTCCTGCTCCGCACCTACGTGGGCATCAACGAGCCCGACAGCGCGCGAGCCGTGGCGCGGCGCTGGGCGGCCGCGGCGCCGCGCGACGAGGCGCCCTATCGCGAGTGGGCGATGGCCCTAGACGACCAACGCCGCCACGCGGAGGCGCGCGCCGTGCTGCTCGAGGGACGGCGCACCCTGGGGCGTCCCGGCGCGTTCGGGATCGAGCTCGCCGCGCTGAGCGAGCGCGCCGGCGACTGGGTGGGGGCGGCGCGGGAATGGGCCGCGGCGCTCGAGGGCGCGCCGGTGCAGCTGCCCACCGCCGCGAGCGAGCTCGCCCAGGCGCCGCAGGGCGAGCGCGAGGGGATCGCCGGGCTGCTCACGGCGGGCGATCCGCCGCCTCTGGTCCGCCGGCTCGCCGGGGAGCTGCTGTTGGCGTGGGGCGCGGCCGAGCGCGCCTGGACGGTGTTCGCACCGAGCGTCGCGACGCCGTCCACCGATGCAGCCTACGCGGCGCGGCGATTCGCCGACCTCGCGGCGGCGCACGACACCCCCGAGGCGCGGCGGGTGCGCGCTCTCGCGCTGGCCCGCTACGCCGAGCTCGCGCCCGACGCGGTGGCCGTGCGCGCGCGCACCGACGCGGCGCGAGCTTTTCTCGAGGCTGGCGACCGGGAAGGAGCGCGCGCCGTGCTGGAGCAGCTCGCCCGCGATTCGTCCGCGCCGGCCGAAGCCCAGGCGCTCGCCCAGGCGGCGCTGGTGCAGACGCTGATCGAGGCCGGGCGGCTTGACGAAGCGGCGCAGCGGCTCGCGCACGACGGCCGGCTCACGGACGAAGACCGCGCGACGCTGCGGCTGGGGCTCGTGCGGGCTCGCATCGCCGCAGGGGACCTGGATCGCGCCGGGGCGATGCTGGCGCGGGATTCGAGCGTAGAGGCGCTCGCCCTTCAGGGATGGATCGCCCTGTATCGCGGCCGGCTCAAGCAGGCGTGGCAGCTGTTCCTCGAAGCGGGCCCGTACGCGGGTGACCGCCACGAGGCGACCGAGCGCACCGCGATGCTTTCACTGTTGCAGCAGGTGCCAGGCGACTCGTTCCCCGAGCTGGGAGCCGCGCTACTGACCCTCTCCCGTGGCGACTCCGCGGGTGCCGTGCAGTCCTTGCGGCTTGCGGCTGGAAAACTGCAAGCGGTGGAGGGCGGTGGAGGGCGGGCCGCGGTGCTGTTGTGGGCGGGCAGGGTCGCGGCCCGGCTGGGACCGAGTCAGCCCGACACCGCCGTCGCCCTGTTCGCCGAGGTCGTGCGGATCGGCGGCACCGGCGCCGCGGCGCCGGCCGCGGAGCTCGAGTGGGCCCGACTGCTCGAGCGCCGGCTGCAGACCGCCGACGCGATGCAGCACCTCGAGCACCTCATTCTCTCCTATCCCGAGAGCGCCCTGATCCCCGAGGCGCGGCGCGAGCTCGAGCGGGCGAAGGGAGCGATTCCCAAGTCGTGAAGCGGCGAGAGTTCGTGAAGGCGGTCGGGCGGACGGGCGGTCTGGCGGTCAGTGCCGATCTGCTCGGCTTCCGTCCGCCCGTCCGCCCATCCGCCGCTCAGTCCCTCCTGCTCCCCATGGACGATGCCCAGACCGATCACCTCAAGGCCTACGGCGTCACGTATCGGGTCGTGCAGGCGGGGATCAAGGCGGAGTGGCTCTTGAACTACCGCGGCGGCTCGTTTCTGTTACCCGACGGGGCCGCCATCCGGCGCGACGCGGCGCTCGCGGGTGTGAGCGTCCAGCCGGTGGACGAGGCCCAGGTCACGGCCATCCGGGGGGAGATCGAGGCGAGCAACATGGACGCGGTGCCGCTCGAAAAGGCGCCGCGG
>Ga0209161_10000587_pt1 | contig 29448 bp, 22 predicted proteins | sample GraSoiAngelo_155_FD_186169 | JGI IMG/M metagenome (GOLD analysis project Ga0209161, IMG submission 186169) | Grasslands soil microbial communities from the Angelo Coastal Reserve, California, USA - 14_1009_13_30cm (SPAdes) (version 2) | ecosystem: Environmental > Terrestrial > Soil > Grasslands... | reverse complement strand
CTCGCCGTCGATTTTGGCGCCGCGGCGGGCAAATAACTCGCGCACTGCCGGCGGAAAAAATCTTTTGTCCTTACCGGAATTGATGTCGAAAAAAATCTGGCCGCGCGGTTTGAGTTGTCGCTCGAACAAGTCGTCGAGAAAAAAATTCCATTCGTCAGTTCCCCACGCGACCGATTTGTCAGCACTGCGATGGAACGCGGTCGAAAAGGCGGTGATTAGATCAAATTTCCGGCCGAAATGCGGCAGCGGTTCAAACGCCTGGATGCGCCAGACTCTCCGCTCGACGCCGAAAAGATCGACGAGCTCGTTGCAAACCGGGTGGTTGCCGACGTCGAGGCCCAATCCGGAATGGCCAAGCTCTTTGGCGATGAACAAGAAGAAACCGCCGCCGCAGCCGAGATCCAGAATTTCCTTCGGACTGGATCGATCCAGCGCTCGACGTCGGCGTACTTCGCGTAGAGGCTGGTGGAGGAGGCGTAGCGCTTTTGAATGTCGCGCAGGCGGTCCTGGTCGATCTTCGCCAAGAGCAGACGGGGCCGGAGTGAGCTGAACAGTTTCACGCGCGGTAACTTTAATCCATAGCGGGGTCTATTTACGAGATGGCTTCCGTGCGCTCGACGCGGCTAGGCGGATGCCAGGCGGCAGCGTTCGGGACCCTGCCCGGCTACCACGGCCAGCATTTGCGGGAGCCGAACGTCAAAATTCTCGGCCAGAAAATGTTGCGCTGTCTCGACTCCGACCGGAGGAGTTGATGAATTCGAAACTCGCAATTCCGTCGCTCCGATTTAATTCTTAAGCGATGCAGGACGCGCTCACTCCGATGATGCAGCAGTATCAGCGGCTGCGGAAAAGCATCCCGGCGGACACGCTCCTGCTTTTTCGACTGGGCGATTTTTACGAACTGTTTTTCGAGGACGCGAAGGAAGCGTCGGCATTGCTCAACGTCGCTCTGACCAAGCGGAACGAAGTGCCGATGTGCGGCGTCCCGTATCACGCGGCGCCGAGTTACATCGCAAAATTAATCAAAGCCGGCCGGCGGGTCGCGATTTGCGATCAGACGAGCGAGCCGCAGCCGGGGAAAATTGTTTCGCGCGACATCACCCAGATTATTAGCGCCGGCACGGTGAGCGAACTCAATTTGCTCGATGCCAAGCGCGCGAATTATCTCGGCGCAGTTTACGTCGACAACAACAGTTTTGGCTTCGCTTACGCCGATCTGACCACGGGCGAGTTCCGCCTCGCCCAGCTCCAAGATCGACAAGCACTCCTGGATGGGCTCGCGCGCGTATCACCATCGGAGCTGTTGGTCAGCGCCGAGCAAAAAGAGTCGCTGGGCCAGATCGATCACGCGATCGAGTACGACAGCTATGCGTTCCTGCCGGAACACGCGAGCTTCACCTTGTGCGAACATTTCCAGGTAAAATCGCTGGACGGTTTTGGCTGCGCGCAGATGCCGCAGGCGGTCGCCGCCGCAGGCGCAATTGTTCATTACCTGAAGCACCAGCTTCGCCGCAAAATCGATCATCTTAGTTCGCTGCGGTGCGATGCACCGAGCGATTATGTGCTGCTCGATGCAGCGACGCAGACCAATCTCGAACTGGTCGAATCCCGAAGCGCGCGCGACACCAGTTTGCTTGCGGTTCTCGATCGAACGGTGACGCCGATGGGGGCGCGCAAATTGCGCGCCTGGATTCTGCAGCCGCTCCGTGATCTGACCGAGCTCGGCCGCCGCCAGCAAATGATTGCCGATCTTTTGCAGGAGCCGGACCTGCTCGACTCGATTCGGACGGAATTGAAATCGATCCGCGATATTCAGCGTGCGGTCGGCAGATTAAGCCAGGCCTCCGGTAATGCGCGCGATCTGGTCGCCTTGAAGGCTTCGCTTCAACAGATCCCGAAGTTGAAAGGGGAACTGCAGAAGATGCTGGATCGCCTCGCCTTCGGCGCAAACCGCGCAAAGGAAGAAGGCGAAGTCGAGTTGCTCGCGCAGCGTCTGCAAAACGAAATCCAGGAAATGCCCGCGCTGGCGGAGAAATTAACCAAGGCGCTGGTTGATGATCCGCCGTTAGCTTTAAAAGAAGGCGGAATTTTTCGCGACGGTTACGATGTCGATCTTGACGAGCTGCGGAACGGTTCGCGCGACGGCAAGAACTGGATCAGCCAGCTTCAAGAGCGCGAGATCGCGGCGACCGGGATCAAGTCGCTCAAGGTCCGTTACAATTCCGTGTTCGGTTACTTCATCGAAGTGACGAAATCGAACCTGGCGAGCGTGCCGGAGCATTACACCCGCAAACAAACGACGGTCGGCGGCGAACGTTTCATTACGCCGGAGTTAAAGGAGATGGAGGGCAAAATTCTCGGCGCAGACGAGCGCGCCCGAAATCTGGAGTACGAACTTTTCCAAAAATTGCGCGAGGAAACGCTGCGCGAACTCGGACCGATTCAACGGACCGCCGAAGCGATCGCGATTGTCGATGTTGTCTGCTCGCTAGCGGAAACGGCACGGCTTTTCAATTATTGCCGGCCCACGTTAAACGAATCGTTGCGGCTCGTGATCAAGGATGGCCGCCATCCGGTGCTCGATCAGAATTTAGTGGAAGAGAAGTTCGTGCCTAACGACACAATGTTAGATGGCGAAAACATGCGGCTGGCGATTGTGACGGGGCCGAACATGGCGGGCAAATCGACTTACATCCGGCAAGTCGCGCTCATTGTGTTGATGGCGCAGATCGGCAGCTTTGTCCCGGCGGCGAACGCGGAGATCGGATTGGTCGATCGCATTTTCACGCGCGTCGGCGCGAACGACGATCTGGCGCGCGGGCAATCGACCTTCATGGTGGAGATGAACGAGACATCGAACATCGTGAACAACGCGACCGAGCGCAGCTTGGTCGTTCTGGATGAGATCGGCCGCGGAACATCGACCTTCGACGGGTTGTCGATCGCCTGGAGCGTGGCGGAATTCTTGCACGACAAGATCAAGGCCCGCACGCTGTTCGCGACGCATTATCATGAGCTGACGAAACTGGCCGCCGAGCGCAAAGGCGTCGGCAATTTCAACGTCGCAGTGCGAGAATGGAACGAGCAGATCATTTTTCTGCGCAAGATCGTGCCCGGCGGCGCCGACAAAAGCTACGGGATCCAGGTGGCGCGGCTGGCGGGTTTGCCAAAGGAGATTCTAGATCGGGCCAAAGAAATTCTGGCGCACCTCGAAAATCCGAACAGTGTGGCGGCGGTCGAAAAAACGAAGCGCAAGAGATCCAGCAAGAACATGCCGCAAGCGGACAAGCCGCAGCTGGATCTGTTGTGATAGTCCGAGCCGGGCTGGCCGTTTTTCCCTGACCGTACGCGCCAAGCAATTTATAATGGTAGCCGAGGCGACGACTTATGCCGGTTAAAACCGAAAAAGAACTCAACGAAACCCAACGCAGTCTTTGGTTGAAAGCGATGGCCGCGGTCGAGCTGCGCAATTTTGGTTACGCGATTTCGCTTTTGCAGGGAATCCTGAAACAGGAGCCGGAGTTTTTGACCGGACGTCAATTGTTGCGCCGAGCCGAAGTCGCGAAACAAAAGGCTCGCAAAAAAAGTTTCTTCAACATTTCAACCGCGGCGATCGCGGTGATGAAAGCGCAGCGTGAGATTAAGAGGAGACCGCAGGGCGCGGTCGAAATGATCGAAAAAATTTTGGAAGATGAGCCTTACAATCGACAGGCGAACCTGACCTTGAAAGAAGCCGCGGTCGCGGCCGGTTGGCCGGAAATTGGTGTGTTCGCGCTGCGAACTTTGCTCGAGGAAAATCCCCGCGACGTAAAATTGCTGCACGAGCTGGGGCAGCTTTATCATCAGACCGGTCAAAGCGAGGAAGAGGTCGAGGTTTACAATCAAATCACAGAGATCGACCCCCTCGACACGGCGGCGCTGCGATTGGGAAAGGACGCGTCGGCGCGGGCATCGATGAGCACCGGCGGCTGGACCCAGGCCGAAAGTTATCGCGAACTGATCAAAGACAAGGATGTGGCAATTTCGCTCGAGCAGCAGAGTCGAATGCAATTGACGGGTGAGGCGCTCGACCAGCAGATCGCCGAAATGCAAGCGCTTCAACAGAGCCAACCACAAAATGTCGATCTTGCCCGGCGGCTGGGCGCGCTGTGCGAACAAAGGGACGACATCGAATCAGCGATCAAATGGTACCAGCGTGCGGTCGAGCTAACTGGAAGTAGCGACGCCGGCCTTATTCGAAAGCTGTCCAATTTAAAAATGCGCGGCGCAGAGCGCGAGATCGCCGCGCATGAGGAATTTCTTGCCGAACATCGGGAAAAAGACGCGGCGCACGCGAAGAAAGCCGAAGAGCTTCAAGCCGCGAAGAAAAAGCGAGCCGGAATATTGATCGAAGAAGTGAAAAAGCGGTTGGAACGTAATCCGACCGATTTGCAATTGCGTTTTGAACTTGGCGAGCACTTCGTGAGTGCGCAACGATTTCGCGAGGCCGTGCCGGAGTTGCAACGCGCGCGACAAAATCCAAATGCGCGTTTAAAAGCGATGAATCTGCTTGGTATTTGTTATCGCGAGCTCGGCATGCTGGATCTGGCAATGAAACAATTCAAGGAGGCGGCGAAGGAGATTCTAACGATGGATGGGACGAAAAAGGAAATCGTCTACAACCTCGGAATCGTTTACGAAAAAATGGGCGAGCGCGAAAGCTCCCTCAATTGCATGAAACAAATTTACGAAGCTGATTACGGCTACAAGGACGTGGCCGATCGGGTGGAAAGGTCGTACCAACAGGGCGAGGAGCGGAGTTGAGTTGGTGAAGGTTCGCCACGATGAATCCGTCCGGTGGCGGATCGAATTCCGCCAGCTCGAATAGCTCGCTTGCATGCACGTCCAAAGCTGTGGCAACATGCGAAACCTTGATGCCGAGTAGCGGCATCCAACCTTCAAGACTATGAAAAAACATCTTATCTCACAAATTGGAATCATCGCGCTCGCCGTCGGAGCACTTTGTCTGGCGACAACGAGCAGCGCACTTAATCAATATCCGCCTCTGAAGAGCGGAGCGAATGCCCCGGCTCCGACCGCCAAACCCGCCGCCAGCCCAGCGGGTAAAGCCGCCAGCAAACTAAGCGCAGCGGACAAAACTTTCATGACGAACGCAGCCAAAGGCGGCATGATGGAAGTTGAATGGGGCAAGTTGGCGGCGCAGAATGGCCAAAACGCGGATGTAAAAAAGTTCGGTAGCCGAATGGTGACCGATCATTCCAAGGCGAACAGTGAATTGATGGCGCTGGCAAAGGAGGAAGGGGTCGCGCTCCCGGGCGCAAAGTCGCCGGGCAAATGGAAATCGGACAAAGATTACATGGATATGATGATGAAAGACCATCAAGCGGACCTGGCTGAGTTCCAAAAAGAAGCACAAAGCGGAACTGATCCTGACCTGAAAGCGTTTGCGGCCAAGTATTCCAAAGTCGTCCAGCAACATCTGGATCTTGCCAAGCAGACTCAAAGCAAGCTGAAATAACGACTGCGATTTGGTTTTACGCGCGGCACGTCCGGCACGGCGTGCCGCGTTTTTTTTGGGCTTTGCGTTCCGCCGGACAAACTTAAGCATTTTAGAACATGCGGAAGACAAAAATCATCTGCACGCTCGGCCCGGTGACCGAGAAGCCTGAAACGATTAGGAAACTGATCGCGCGTGGAGCAGACGTTTTTCGGTTGAACATGAGTCACGCGGCCCGCGAATGGGTGTGTGAGATTGTCCCGCGCATCCGCAAGCTCGCGGATGAGTCGACCCGCCCGGTCGGAATTCTGCTCGACACCCAAGGCCCGGCAATCCGGACCGGGCCGGTGAAGACGCCGTTAGAACTAAAGAAGGGGGACGTGCTCGAGTTTACCGTCGGTCACGCGAAAAAGACGGAAAAGAAATCGGTCGAGGTCAATTACGACAAGTTCGCCGACGACGTGAACGTCGGCGATACCGTTCTGGTCGACAACGGGCTGATCAAGCTCACGGTGACCGCGAAGAAAAAAAATCGCGTCCTTTGCAAAGTCGTCACTCCGGCGGCACTCGGCTCGCGGCGCCATATCAATTTACCCGGTATCCATGTCAGTCTTCCGCCGCTAACAAAGAAGGACATTGCCGATGTTGGACTCGGGGCGGAGCTCGGTGTCGATTTCGTCGCGCTTAGTTTTGTCCGCAAACCCAGCGATTTGGTGGAGCTTCGCAATTTGCTCGTCCGCAAGAAAAGCAAAGCACAGGTGCTGGCTAAGATTGAGGACCAGGCGGCGGTCGAATCGATCGACCACATTATTAAGACTGCCGACCTTGTCATGGTCGCCCGCGGCGATCTAGGCATTGAAGTGCCGATGGAAGAGTTGCCGATTATTCAGCGACGAATCGTCAAAAGTTGCATCCGGCTCGGCAAACCAGTGATTGTCGCGACGCACTTGCTCGAATCGATGATCAATAACCGCGTGCCAACGCGAGCGGAGATCACCGACGTGGCGAACGCCGTCTTCGAACAAGCGGATGCGATCATGTTGAGCGGCGAAACCAGCATCGGCCATTATCCGGTCGAATGTGTGGAGGTCTTGAATCGCGTGGCCACGCGGATTGAGCGGAGCGGCGGCGCCGGTTATGCCGAATCAGCTATTCTGGAAGACGCGCGGCAGAAAACCGTTGCCTCCGCGGTTGTCCTGGCCAACTCGCTAGCCTGGTCCAAGATCATTGTTTTCACGCGACATGGAAGGATGGCGCGCAACACCTCAAATCTCCGCCCGCAACGCGCCACTATTTTTGCGTTTACGCCGAGCGAAGAAGTCCGGAGACAGTTGTCGATCTGCTGGGGCGTTTACCCAATACAGATCGAATTCAGCGCTGATCCGAATGTGACGATTGAGACCGCACAGAAATATTTGCGCGATCAAAAGCTGACTTCAGCGGGCGACAATCTCGTCATCATCAGCGACGTGCGCGCGCGGGACGCGTTAGTCGATTGCGTCCAGTTGCGCACGGCAAAATAAAAACGCGCGGATTTGCATCCGCGCGTTTCAAAAAGACGATGTCGATCTCGCGTTAAGCTTCAACCGGCAATTCGACGTCGATCGGCTTTTCCTTCTTGCTCAGTGCCCGCCGCAATTTCGAGAGCGCAATGTTCTGCAGCTGACGGATACGTTCGCGGGTCACGCCGAATTTCTTGCCGACTTCCTCGAGCGTCTTCGGTTTCCCGCCATCGAGGCCGAAGCGCTGGAAAATAATTTTCTTCTCGCGATCATCGAGCACGTCGAGCAAGCCGCCCACTTCGTTGCGCAAGTTTTTGTCGCGCAAAAGCTCAAATGGTGTCTGTGCGTCCTCATCGCCGACGATTTCGCCGAACTCAGTCGAATCGTCATCGCTGATCGGTGCATCGAGTGAAGCCGGACGGATTGAAACGGTTTTGAGCTGCGAAACTTTACCAGCGGCAATTCCGATCTCCTCGCCGAGCTCATCATCGGTCGGTTCGCGGCCGAGCTCCTCGCTCATCTGCAAAGAAACACGGCGCATCTTGGAAATTTTGTCGACCAGATGAACCGGCAAACGAATCGTCTTCGATTGATTCGCGAGCGCGCGCTTGATCGATTGTTTGATCCACCACGCCGCGTAAGTGCTGAGCTTGCCGCCTTTGGCGGGATCAAAACGCTCGACTGCTTTCATCAAACCGATGTTTCCTTCCGAAATCAGGTCGAGCAATGGCAGTCCGAGATTGGCGTAATCGTGCGCGATCTTGACCACGAGTCGCAGATTGGAGCGGATCATGAGCGCGCGAGCCTCGCGATCGCCCTTTTTGATCTTGGCGGCGAGCTCAATCTCCTGCTGCGGCGTCAAAAGCGGGATTTGCCCGATCTCGCGCAGGTAAATCTTTATTCCAGTATCGCTATCTTCAGCGGCCATATAGCCTTTCTTCATGAAAATTTGGGGGTAGGTCCGACAAGTTGCCGGCTTTTAGTTTCGTGGCTGGCTCCTTAAACGGATTTCCTAACATCAAGAAAACTAGTTAACAAGGTTAAATATTCCGAATATTGACATTTCTCCAAGTGGCTTTGTTCAATTTTTCTTAAAACAATTGGGGAGACCTGTTTACCAAGGCGAAAGGCACCGGGGATGCGCCGCTATTTGGCGCTTTTCGCCTATATCATTTTCTGCAAGTCTATGCCCAATCGTTCCCTCCCATGCTGGCAAAGATTTATTCGGCCGCAGTTTACGGCGTTGACGCTTACGAAGTGGAAATCGAAGTCAACGCCGGCGCGGGCGACCCGAAGATGGTCATTGTGGGCCTGCCGGATGCCGCCGTAAAGGAAAGCAAGGATCGGGTCCGAACAGCAATTGCTAACAGCGCGTACAAATGGTCGCGCAAGCGGACCACGATCAACCTGGCGCCGGCCGACATCAAAAAGGAAGGACCGAGCTTTGACCTTCCGATCGCGCTCGGAATGATTGCGGTCGCGGAAGGGCTGAATACTTCGGCGTTCGAAAAATTTAGTTTCGTTGGGGAGTTGGCCCTCGATGGCAGTGTGCGTCCAGTCAAAGGTGTGCTCCCGGTCGCGTTAGAAGCGCGGCGCCGCGGCAAGCAAGCGCTCTTCGTGCCAGAAGCGAACGCGCTTGAAGCCGCCATGGTGAACAAGATCGACATCTACGGCGTCCACAATCTGCGCGAGACCTTCCAATTTCTTCGCGGCGAACTTCCGTTGCTCCCAACTCGTGGCGATCTCAGCGGATTTTTCGCAACCCACCAAAGTTACGATGTCGATTTCGCTGACGTGAAAGGTCAACATCACGTCAAACGCGCGATCGAGGTCGCGGTCGCCGGCGGTCACAACATTCTCATGATCGGCCCTCCTGGTTCTGGCAAATCGATGTTGTCGAAGCGCATTCCCACAATTATTCCGCCGATGTCGCTCGACGAAGCGATCGAGACGACCAAGATCCACAGCATCGCCGGCTTTCTCGATGGTGAAAAATCGTTCGTCGCCACGCGACCGTTCCGCTCACCGCATCACACCATCAGCGATATCGGTCTGCTCGGCGGCGGTGCGTTCCCCACTCCGGGCGAAGTGAGCCTCGCCAACAATGGCGTCCTTTTTCTGGATGAGCTACCGGAGTTCAAAAGATCGGCGCTGGAAGTGATGCGTCAGCCGCTCGAAGACGGAAAAGTAACGATCTCGCGCGCCGCCGGCAGTCTCACCTTCCCAAGTGAATTCATGCTGGTGGCGGCGATGAACCCTTGCCCGTGCGGATATTTTGGCGACCTCAAACGCGAATGCCGCTGCAGTCCGGTGCAGGTCCAGCGCTATCGCCAACGGATCTCTGGACCGCTCCTCGATCGGATTGATCTTCATATCGAAGTGCCGGCGGTGGAATACCGCGATGTTTCGAGCGAACGCACGGAAGAAAATTCGACCGCGATTCGCGAGCGAATTGCTCGGGCCAGGCAAAAACAGCACGAGCGCTTCGCGCGCGACGCAAAAACAAATTGCAATGCGCGGATGACTACGCGGCATTTGAAAACGCATTGCAAACTAAATGCCGATTCTCAGGAGCTGATCCGCATCGCGATGACAGAGCTGAACCTGAGTGCGCGCGCTTACGATCGAATCCTGAAAGTCTCGCGGACCATCGCCGATTTGGACGACAGGACCGACATCACGCCGGAGCACGTAAGCGAAGCGATTCAATATCGCACCTTCGATCGCACGCTCTGGATCTGAACCACAGACGCCGGCCGGCGGACAGTTTGCGAAAAAGAATTTTGCAGGAATGTTGAATCCGAGTTTGAGACCGGCTGCATCTCATTAAAGGAACGTGAGCGAACGATGAAACCGAGGTCCGAAGCAAACGAGGAACGGAGAGGCAGGAATTCTGGAACCCGGTTTCCCATTATCGATTGCCGTTTTCAAGCTTTACCGATCGACCGTTATTACGGTGGTTCCACCGGGAGTTCGCGGCCATCGTTCCTCAACATTAGTCGCGAGTATTTCCATTACGAAGCGCGGCGAAATTTTCTGGTCGAGGTCGCGTTCTTTCTCGTCATCGCAGCCATTCTCGCGGCGACGTTCATCAGCGGCGCGCGTGCGATCATTCATTTCTTGAATCTTCCCGCCGCTTGAGGCTGACCCGACTGGAGAACATGGACATGACAAAAGCGGTTCGGTTCGCGCCGGCCTCAATCGCCTTTTGTTTGCTGCTGAGTTGTCGCCCGGCTGTCGATCGAACATTGGAGGAAATGATTGATCGCAGCTATCCAATCGAGCCGACCGCGACTCTTAGTGTGACTAATCGCGATGGTTCCATTCGCGTTTACGCCGCTGGCGCCGAAACACGCGACGTCCGAGTTGAAGCGATTAAAAAAGCGTACCGCGCTGACCGGCTGAAAGCGATTTCGGTCCAGATATCAGCGGGGCCGAATTTAATTTCCATCGAAACAATTTATCCGACAGATTCAGAGGCAGGATTCTCCGACCGATCCGGCACAGTCGATTATGTGATTGTTGTTCCGCAAACAATTCGCATTTCAAACTTGGAATTGATCAACGGCGAAGTACAACTTGAGGGGATGCGCAGCAAAGAGGCGCACGCGCAATTAGGCAGTGGCCGATTGTTCGCGCATAACTGCTTCGGCAATCTCGATCTCAGGCTCAAGACCGGCAATCTCGCGATCGCTTACGATTGGTGGGAGGAACGTGAGTTCTCAATCCACGCCGCCATCCAAAATGGCAACGCTTCCGCTTACATTCCAAGCGACGCCGCATTTCATCTCGTCGCGCACACGGCTACTGGAAAAATCGCCAATGATTTTGCGGAGAAGGAGCAGCGACATGCCGAGCCGATCAACATGGTCGACATGTTAGTCGCCGGCGGCGGCAAAACGACCTTTGAGTTCGAAGCACAAGATGGCAACGTCAAGATTACCGGACATAATCCATAACCAAATCGTCTACGATGCCTTCGTTCGATATTCTTTCTGAAGTCGATGAACAGGAAATCGATAACGCGCTCAATCAGGCGCGGAAAGAACTCGTCACCCGTTTCGATCTCAAAGATGCCAAGACTGAGATTGTTCAAGAAAAGGACAAGATTGTGCTCTTGGCCGATGACGCCGCCCATTTGAGGGCACTCCGCGAGATTGTGATTGGCAAACTTTCCAAGCGGGGTGTCGATCTCCGCAACGTGAAACAGGACGAACCGGCGCTTTCTTCAGTTGGTCATGCCCGGCAGGAACTGAAAATTCAACAGGGCCTCGAAGGCGAAAAAGCCAAGGAAATCATTCAGGCGATCAAATCCCAGAATTTCAAGGTGCAAAGTCAGTTGCAAGATCGACAAATCCGCGTGACCGGCAAAAAGAAGGACGAGCTCCAGACCGTCATTCATTTTGTCCGCAGCCGCGACTTTGGCGTCGCGACAAATTTCAAAAACTTTCGAGACTAGCCGCCCTGCACCGGCGGCATGATCGAAATCTCATCCCCCGGTTTCAGTTTGTATTTGCGATCGACAAAATCGACGCCGGCGCCAATCAGAATATTTCTATCGTGTGATCGCAGCGCGGGAAACTTGGCATAGATATTTTCCAATAAATCCAAAACCGCCGCGCCGTTGTTTAGATCGACATCAGTTTCATGAGTGCCGGCCAAATCGCGCAGTTGAGAATAAAATCGGACATGAAACTTCATTATTTCGACAAGGTAATTAATTCTTTCGGCAGAACTCCAATGCAGGGCAAATTACGATACCGCTCGTCGTAGTCGAGACCGTAGCCGACCACGAATTCGTCTTCGATCTCAAAGCCGAGATAATCAGCGTCGACCTCGCGCGCGCGCCGCTTCTTCTTGCTCAAGAGCACGCAGATGCGAATGCTGTGCGGTCGCGCCGTTTCGAGCTTCTCCCGAATGGCGGCGAGCGTGTGTCCGCTGTCGAGAATGTCGTCCAGAATGAGAACGTGTCGATCTTTCACGTCCGGCGGCGCGACTTGTTTGAAAATCACTTCGCCGCTGGTTTGCGCTTGGCCATGGTAACTCGCCACGCTCAAGCAGTCGAGCTTTAGCGCGAGGGGTATTCGCCGAAGCAAATCGGCCATGAACATCAAGCTGCCATTCAATACCGCGATCACCGTCAGTTCGCGGCCGCGGTAATCAATGGAGATTTGGGCGGCGATTTCGTCGAGCCGCCGCAGAATCGTTGGCTCATCAAAGAGCACACGCTCGAGGTCGCCTTGCACTGAACATTACTAGGTCATTGCTTTGGGCAAAGATCAACGCGCGACTCACCCGTGCCCAAATGCTAATTTTTGGCTATGCTGGTGCAGCACGAAAAATTCGAGGTCGCCACAAATGGCAAGGGGACTTACGAAATTACCAATGCTGTTCAGGACAAGATCGACAAATCGGATGTGCGGAACGGGATCGTGACGATTTTCGTGCAGCACACCAGTTGCAGCTGACCGCGATGGAGAACGCGGCCCCCGGGGCGCGGCGCGATGTCGAACGGTTTTTCGAGAAGCTCGTTCCCGAAGACGCGGACTACGAACACGACGATGAGGGCCCTGACGACATGCCCTCGCACATTCGGATGCTGCGAAACGACTATCATCAACAGAAACGCATCTCGAGCCAGGCAATCATTCTCCTATGATCGACACCACAATGCGCCGGCGATGGGGGGACCGGCGATGCTCAAACAGGTAAATACCCTGCCAGGTCCCAAGTTGCAGCCGCCCTTCGACAATGGGGATAACCTCGCTGGAGCGAGTCAAAGCCATTTTGATGTGTGAGGTCGAATCGTCCGGCCCTTCCGAAGTATGGCTGAAGTATTCACTGTCTTCAGGGACCAGCCGCTCGAAGAAAGCGTGCAAATCGACCCTTGCTGATCGGTCTGCATTTTCGAAGACGATTAGGCTGGCACTGGTGTGCTGAATGAAAACAGTCGCTGTTCCTGTGGCCACCGCGCTGTTCGCGACCGCATCAGCGATCCTGTCGGTGATCTCGTAAGTTCCTTTGCCCCGTGTTGCAACCTCAAAGAATTCGCTGTGTGTCTTCATAATCTCGCAGAGGGCGGGCACGAGGCACGCCCACAACCAAGCTATAGTGGACTCGCTCAAAGCTGTAGGGAATTGAGGATGCCAGAGTGCGCACATCGAGCCGAAGCATCGCTTGGGTCGTCGCTCACGATGGACGAACCGCTATTTATGCTCGCCGTCACCCCCGTTTGAACCCGCACGGACGCGGCGATCAGCGGGAACGCTCTCAAATCCAATCAGTTGATTTGCGTTTGAGCGAACCGCTAGACCCTACAGACTCTGTTGAGGCCCTGCCCAGTGCCGCCGTTGTTACGATCGCTGATTAGCCAATACTTCGGTACATTTTTATTTTAACGGCTGAAGCGGGTCGCAATCAACGGGATTCGAGAGTCGCAACATTGTTCCGCCAGCCTTTAGATTTCAGGTGTACAATACTGGTGGACAAAGGCTCGCGTTCCGCAGCTTTCCCCGAACTGGAGACGAGGTAGAGCGTCTCATACGTTCTGAGTTCAATGATCATTTCCACGTGTTCCATAAGCGAAACGGAAAATCTCGAGGCTCGATTCCGCCTGGGTCGAGCCCTTGAAGCGGAGGGTCCGAACCCTTTTGACACTAACTTCTGATCTCGGACCTCTGGGCAGACGGGTTACGGACCCTTTATTTGATGCCCTTTTGACGCCGCCGCCGATCCGGCCGGTGGAAATTTTTCCTTCCGTGGGAGACACTCCCATCAACTACGGTAGTAAAGAGCAGTGCGTAAACGCTCTTCTACAGTCTTGCTTCGCTGCAAAGCCTCATGGAAATGTTCTTTTGCCAAGGTAAAAGCTTCTACGCGATCACGAGCTATCACTGTTGCGTTGCGAGGCGCGCCCGTTAAAAGCGCAACTTCGCCGAAAAAATCGCCGGGACCGAGGGTAGTACGAGCAACCTCAGAGTCCCCCGACGTCTTTTCACGCAATACCTCCACCGAGCCAGATTCAATGACGTAGAATTTGTCCCCGGCTTCGCCCTCGCGAATGATATCTTCGCCTGGATCAAAACTCTCACGCCTCATAAATGCGGCAAACTCCGTGAGCATGGCAATCGGTTGCTGCGCAAAGATTGGGCATCTCTGCAATGATGTGGCGATCAGTAGTGCTCTTTTTACCGAGGTATCTGAGACAATTCGGCCATCTACGAGTTTGATGATTCGATCTGCTAAATCGAGAATGCGAGTGTCATGTGTGACGATCAGAACGCTTGACTGCTCCTCAAGCGCGAGAGTTTTCAGAATATCAACAACTTCACGGCCCGATAATTTATCCAAGGCTGCCGTTGGCTCGTCAGCAAGTACGAGTTTTGGCCGGTTAGCAAGGGCACGAGCAATAGCGACTCGCTGTCTTTCACCGCCAGAGAGACTATTCGGTTTGTACCCGATCCTGTCAGACAAGCCGAGTCTTGTCAGAATGGCTTCGCAGCGTCGATCGCGCTCGCGCACATCGCAATTCGTGAGTTCGATAGCCATATTGACATTTTCTCGGGCAGTCAGTGACTCAAAGAGGTTATGCGCTTGAAAAATGAAGCCGATCTCGCGACGCAGTCGGACGAGCTGTGCCCTTGTAAGTTCTCGCAATCGGCGTCCCAGCACCACCGCTTCTCCTTCTTGCACTGAACGCAGCGCCCCGATCAGGGTGAGCAGGGTGGTCTTCCCGGAGCCGGATGGACCAGTCAGGATTGCCACCTCACCCGGCATGAGGTCGAAATCGATGTCGTGCAGTACTTGTTTAGGATTCTCCTTGCTGCCGTAACTGTGACAAACCCTCTTCATACTTACGGTCAACCCGGTGGCTGCTTCTGCGCTCATCAGAAGAGCTCCGCTGGATCAAGCATGATCACCCTGCGGACGGCGAGGAGTCCGGCGGCGATGCACATAGAGCTCGTTAGGATTAAAACGACGCCAACCCGGAAGACCGTTAACCGGGTAACGACCCCGGTCGTTGCTGTTAATATCGCGTAGAGAACGGATGTAATCGCGACAGCCGGAATGAAAGCGAGAAGTGTCAGCAACGCGGCCTGCGCCAAGACCAACCACATCAAGTACCCATTTCCATTCCCAATCGCTTTCAGGGTGGCCAATTGGGGAAGATGGTCCGAGATCTCTATATAGAGAATCTGGTAGATAATGAACACACCGATGATGAACCCCACGGCTACCCCCATCTCAAAGATGTAGCCTGCGGCGGTCGTCTTTTGCCAGATTGCCTTTTCACGCGCGATCAGTTCATCCTTCGTCACTACTTGAACGTCTGAACCGACCCTATTGTTGACCTGATGCATCGTCTCGGTCATTGAATAACCGGGATGTAATTGGATCAGACCGAGAAAAACAGCATCACGGTTCTGGTTGGGAAACAACTGAAAGAGCGTGTCTGCGCTAACCAAAACATTGCCGTCGTAACGATAGTCCGCTCCGAGATCAAAGGTTCCGACGACGGTGACAGCGCGGTCGGCAAGTTCTGTCCTCGTTTCGGCCCCTATGGGCCCGAAGAGACGCCGTGATCTCCAATCGAAAAGGACGGTCAGCGGTTGCCGAAGAGCGCGGGACAACACATTCATTTTGTCGTCCTGAAAAATGTCATTGCCGGGCGCGAACGCGATAACACGGATATTGTTTCTGGTGCCCGTGATCGAATTCCGAAAAAGGGAAAATTTATCTTCGATGTAGATCGGATAGACCGCTTTGACCGCCTGAACGCCTCTCAGCTGTTCGAGACGCGAACGCGGAAACGTCTCGCGACTGGTCAAGGCATGCCATGCGCGACTAATCATGATTAAATCGGCGCGCAAAAACGCGGCGGCACCGGTCTGGCTGTCGTACAGGCCGTTCAAAAAGCCGAGTTCCATGAACATGATTGCAATGGCGAACGCGACCGCCGCAATCGAGATGCTCGTTCGTCGCTTATCGTGAAAGAGGTTTCTCCATGGCAGCAGGGTCCACTCGAGCCACTTTGCTGCTGGCGGAATCTTGTTGATGACGGTCATCAGAATAGATCCGCCGGATCAGACGTCTTCAATTTCCGCAGGCTCAGAAGGGTCGCGCAAAGACACATGATCGAAGTGAGAAGGATCACGGCTCCGACACGGCCGATGTCCATCCGAATCGGGACAAGGGCCTTCATCCGCACCAAAAGGTAGAGAAGGAGAGAAAGGAAGAAGGCGGGAATAAACGCCAGCCAGGAGTAGATCAGTCCCTGCCTAACAACCACGCTGTAAACAAAGCGATCATGGTATCCAAGAGCCTTCAGGGTTGAATATTCTCGAAGCCGGGTTTGCACTTCGGCCACGAGCACCTGATAAAGAACAACCGTTCCTGTCACGACGGCGACGAGCACGCCGGTCTGGAACATGATTCCAATCGGCTTCACCCTGAGCCAAAACGCCTGTTCGTTTTTCAAGAAATCGGATCGAGTCAGAGCAGTTGCGACCGGCGACATTTGCGCGGTGATTTCCGACGCGATCTTCCGGGGAGACGCGCCGGGAGCGATCTTGACCAGTCCGATGTTCGGCCGCTCGTGAGAGGCCTCCTGAAACACGTCAAGAAATGTCTGTCGACTGGTTATGATCGCGGAACCCGCGACAAAGCCTGCCCCCATCGTGAACTGGCCCACGATTCGAATGCGATGGTGTACCAGTTCGGATCCGACTCCCGCGGTCAAGATGCCGTACTCCGAGCGCGAGACGGCATCGCTTAATGCGCGATCGTGCATGGCTACCTCGGGAAGCCGACCGTTCAGTGCGCTATCCCGAAAAGGCCGCTCACTTGGTTCGACCGCAATGGCCAGCATATCCCAATCTTCGCGCGTGTCGGAGTTGCGCCATCGCCCCACCTGAAGCCACAAAGGAGAGAGCGATTCCACGCCGTCGATTGAGCGAATTTCTTCAAAACGATGCCTGGGGAAATCGCCCAGTTGTCCGAGATACATGCATTCCGGCGACACCACCGCGACATCGAAGTCCAGCATGTCATAGACGGCGATCGCGTTCGTTCGCGCTGAGCCGTAGAAGCCGAGCTCCATGAAGATAAGCAAAATGGCAAACATGATTCCGCAGAGTGCCACCAGCGAACGCACCTTGTTGTGCCACGCATTACGCCAGCTCAATGGCGTCTTCATCGCCCGGCGTGGTTCGCTGCCGCTGGTTGAGCCTTTGTATCAATGCGAACGGAAACTTCCAAATACGTGAGGCCTGCGACGGGCTGCGGCGTGTCCAATTTGATCCGCGCTTCGACGATACGCGTGTCTCGGTTGGCCCGCGGGTCCAGGTTGAAGATGTCGTTCTTATAAATGAGACGTCCGATTTCCTCGACCGTGCCCTGCAGCGGTTCATTCACCGCCTCGCTTGTGATCGTAGCGCGCTGCCCCACATGAACAGCGGCGACGTCGTTTTCTTCCACTTCCGCGACCACATACATATTAGTGGTGTCGCCCATTTTCAGGATCGGGTCGTTTCCAATCCGTTCCCCGGGATAGGTGAGGATTTTCAGAATCTCACCGTCGATCGGCGCTCGAATGGTGGTGAGCTCGAGCTGGGCCTCCGCGACATTCAGGTTTGCCTGCGCGGACGGAAGCCCCACCGTGCTGCGGACACGAGCCAAAGCCGCCTGCGCGGATTGCAATTCGGATTTCACTTTGCCCAGCTCGAGTTCGCGGCTTTTCGCGACAAATCTTTGAGTGTCGAGGCGCTGTTCCTCGACGGTTTTTTCCGAGGCCAGCTTCTCGAAGCGATTCAATTCCTGACGTTCATGCTGGGCGGCCAGCTCGAGCATTTGCACGGCGTGTGAGCTTTGATCGACAAGCGCGTGCGCGTAGGCCGTTTCGGTTTCCTCGCGTTCCCACGCCTGGTCCAGCGCGGTCTTGGCCGCATCCCGTTCGGCCAATCTCAGCGAGTGCGCGTCGAGATAGGCCAGCACGTCGCCAGCTTTGACCTTTTGGCCTTCGACCACTTCCAGTTTTGCGATTCGGCTGCCGGGCTGCGCTGCGATTGCAAGCACGGACCGTCCGGGAGTAACACGCCCAAGAGCAGTTACGGTAAGCCGATCTCCCGCCCTGTGCGGTCGATCGCGTGACGCATCGTGTCTTCCGCAACCGCTTGCACTTAGCATCAGTGCCAGCAAAGTTGAAGTCGTTCTCAACCGCGTTTGGTAACGGAGCGGCATGAAATCGGCTCAATTCACCGCGACCTTGGCGGGGTTCGGGCGCGGTGATCTTCCGGCTCGCGGCCTAACGAATTGGCCGGAAGGACCTCGTTTGTTCCGTTAAGTGCCGTTGGCTTCGCTCCATCGGAGCGATGATCGATTTCGGGGGATGAGCTTTTGATGATCTCTACCAGGGTCGCCGCCATGGCGGACAAATTCTGACTGCCCATGAGTGTTCCGCTGGGCAGAGCCAGACCGAGTTCGCCTTCGATCCGGTTAGTCAATTCGACCGCCATCAGTGAGTCCAGGCCGAGCTCGTGCAGTGGTTTTGAGACGTCGAGGCTGGCCGGGGAGCTCCGCATGACCTGCGCGGCCTGCCGACGGAGAAAGGATCCCATCAATTCGCGGCGCGCCGCGTCCGTCGCTGAAAGAAGAGCTTCCCGCAGCGCCTTGCCTTGCGCGACCTCTTCGTTGGCGTCATCAGTGCGGGAGATTAACGACGAGAACCTCGACGGGAACCGTCCGAAGAGGCCCTTGACCCACACGTTCCAGTCAACCTCAAAAACCCCCATTTGCGCACAGGGTGTTTGCAACAGGCGACCCAGCACGACCAAAGCCGCGTCCACGTCCATCGCCGCGAGTCCCATGTGAGCGAGGGATTCTTTCACCGCCGCGTGCCGCTCGACATAACCGACTCCCCGGATTCCTCCCCAGTTCACGCTGAGACCGGGCAGATCCTGGCTGCGCCTGTAATGAGCCAGGCTGTCTAGAAATGTGTTGGCGGCGGCATAGTTTGCCTGCCCGGTAATGCCGACCGCCGAGGAAACCGAAGAAAAGAGAACAAAAAAGTCCAGCGGATCGCCACAAGTCTGGCGATGAAGATTCCATGCGCCGTCGATCTTCGGCGCCGTTACCGCGCGGAAGCGCTCCGGATCGAGTTGGAGAATAGTGCTGTCGTCCAGGACCATCGCAGCGTGGATCACACCTCGAAGTGGTGGCAGGCGACGACGAACATCGTCAAGCACGGCGGCGAGTTGTGCTTCGTTCGACACATCAGCCCGGCCGATGGTGACGTCGACAGATTTCCGTCGCAATTCCTCCACGGCTCGGCGCGCTTCCTCGGTCGACGCCCCGCTTCGGCCGACCAAAACAAGATGGTGCGCTCCTCGTTCGGCCATCCACTTGGCCGTGGCCAGGCCAAACCCGCTTAACCCACCCGTGATCAAATAGCTGGCATCGTCATCAAAGCGCAATTTTCTCGCCTTGGGCAGCGGTTCCATGACCGCTTCTTTCCCGCTCACGGTCAGGACAATTTTCCCGACGTGCGTGCCCCGCATCATGCACCGAAAAGCGGAGACTGCCTCCGTCATCGGAAACAGCCGTCGCGGCAACGGGTGCAGCCTGCCTTGTTCAATGTCGGACATGATCTTCTTCCACATTCGTTTCACCAGCCGCGGGTCCCGAAAGACTAGCTTGTGAAAATCCGGCGCCCGCACAGTGATATCGGTCCGAAATGGTCGCAGGCCGATTTTGCTGTTTCCGTAGATATCGCGTTTGCCGATTTCGATAAACCGGCCACCGTGCCGCAGCAGCTCAAGACTGCGGGTGAGGGCCTCACCTGCCAGTGAATTGAGCACGATGTCGACGCCTTCTCCGCCGGTAATCTCCATCACTTCGTCGGCGAAGTTGAGGGTGTGGGAATCAAGGACGTGGTGGGCGCCGAGAGCGCGCAGTAATTCCCGTTTTTCGGCGTTGCCAGCCGTGGCGAAAACTTCACAGCCATCGCTCAGAGCCATCTGCACGGCGGCCAATCCGACGCCACCCGCGGCCGAATGAATCAGCACACGCTCGCCTGCCGTCATTTTGGCGATATGCCGGAGCGCGTAGGCGGCGGTAACGAATGCAACTGGAATTGTCACGGCATCGATGCTGCTCAGGTTGCGCGGGTAACGAGAAAACAAGCCCGCGGGGCAGCAAACATGCGAACACAGGGCGGGAGTAACCAGAGCGAGGACTCGGTCTCCGATGCGAAAGTCGGCCACGCCCTCGCCGATTGCCACGATACGCCCGGCGGACTCCGAACCGAGCATGAAGTAATCGTCCAATTCTCGCGGATACATGCCGAGCGCTTTCATGACATCTCGGAAGTTCAACGCGGTGGCCTCGATCTCCACTTCGACTTCTCCCGGGCCGGGACGACGCCGCTGGATCGGTCTTAGCATCAAGTCGTCCAATACCCCGGGCTTGGTGATCTCCAGGCGGAACGGGGTGCCCCGAGGCAGCTGACAAACTCCGCGCGCGGCCGCCGAACTGCGCGTCACACGCAAGGCGTATCGCGCCGAGCCGCGCAGAGCAATCTCTTCGTCGGCGGATTCGTTATCCAGTTCTTCAATTAACGATTGGATTTCGCTTTGGCTGCGGTCGAGGTCGAGATCGATCATCCGGCAGCGAAGCCGCGGATGCTCGTTCATGATGACCCTCCCCATGCCCCACAGTGAGCTTTGCCTTACGGACATGTGCTTGACTCGTCCGGCCGGCTGCGCTCCGCGCGTGATCAGCCAGAGTTGGGGCGGATGATCTAGCGCCGCCAGTGCCTGGACGAGTGTGAGCACACTGTCGCAGCCCCTCCGCTGGCTTTGTTGAATTTCTGAAAGGGACGGCTCAGGCTTTCCGGCCCGGTCGGCGCTCCAAAGAAAAATGACACCGGTCAGCCCGGCGTTCCGAGCAAGAGCGGCCTCGACCACGCGCTGCATGTCTTCTTTCTTCGCAGGCCGAATCTGGAAATTGCCGTCCGCGATTTCTCGATAGGCCGGACCCGCCGTGACCAGGAAACACCTGTCTCCACGCGCGGCCATGTGCGTCGCAACGTTTTGCGCTGTCTCGTCCTCACCGGCAAGCAAAAGCCAGCTTCGAATTGTGTCCGTCGTCGCTCTCGGAATCGGCGCTCGATGACGAATCCGCGCAGGACCGCGTGCCAGCAGGACCACCTGGTAAGCCTCGCGCTTCTTGTCTGAGTCAGGGACAGCGGCTGCGTCGCGAAACCCTTCCTCATTTAACAGCGTCAGCCATTGGGCGCGGCTTAGCAGGGGCGAGCCTGAACGGAGATTGGAATCGGCAAAGCCCCACCAGCCCTTCGTTAGTCCAAAAACGAGGTCGATCCAGCGCTCCGCCCGATCAAACTCGACCAGGACAAGGAAGCCGCCGGGCGCCAAAAGCTGTCTGATATGGCCGAGCGATCGTCGTAAATCCGGAGTGGCGTGCAGAACGTGCGACGCGAGGATGACATCGAATGAATGCTCGGCCAAACCCTGTTCAGGCGGAGGTTTGTCCAAATCGAGCGTTTGAAAACGCATGAAAGGGCGGTCGTGGAATTTTTGTTCCGCGTTCGTAAGGAAATGGCTCGATAAATCCGTGAAGACGTATTCGACCTGCTCCGGCAGCGATGTCGCCAGTTCCGTTAGAACGGCGGATGTCAGGCCCCCGGTACCTGCGCCCACCTCGAGAAAGCGGAGCTTGCGTCCCTCGGGCAAATTTGCCACCACGGCCTCAATCGTTTCCCGGACGATGCGGAAGTATGGGCGGACGCTGACACTGTCGCCGTAAATCTGTTCGATAAACGAATTCTGGCCGAACAGAAGCTCCAGCGGATCGGTTTGTCCTCGGAGCACCTCCGCCAATCGCAGCCCGCACAATCGCAGAACGGATAGTTCCGGAAGGAAGGCGGGGACGCGGCTGAAGATTGAGCGCCAGACCTTTTCCACATCGGTCTTCGCCGGTGTCTTTCTAACGATCCAGTCCGAATCCGTCTTTTTAAGGAGTTGGTCTTCTTCCAGAATTTGGAGGAAGCGTCCGAGCACCATGTGGTGTGGCGAGACGACTTGAGCGTAGAGCGACGCCGCGGCGATATGCTCGCCCGCTCGCAGTTCAACGCCGAGCTGCCGAAGAGCCCTTATAATATAGTACGCACACAAGCGATCGACGTCCCTTTTCAGAACGCCGCCGATGATCTCAGAGCTGCTTTGCCGGGCGGCTTTCCGTAAGCCCCGGGTCAGGGATGACAGATCGGGAAGGAAATCCGATCGCGTCCGGGCTTCATTCTCAGCACGGCTCTGGAGTTGCCACTGAAAGTCATGAAGGGCGTTGTCGAGATCGGATCCTCCAACGTGGCGCGAGCCTTCGACGGCCTGGGCCTCGAAGCCGTCGATCTCCAATAAGACTTCTCCCCCGGGTTCCATCATCCGAAAGCGTGCCTCTACGATTCCGCCCAGCTTTTTTGTCATCCGCGCGTGGACCCAAAACTTCGTTGGGAATTTTCCATGCAAGCGGAGTCTCTTGATACGAATGGGAAGAAAGAGCCTCTCTCCAAAAAGGTCCTCCGACGCGGTCATGAGTGAATGAAAACAGCTGTCCAGGAGCTGTGGCGGCACTTGATAGGCCTCGTCGTCTCCCGCAACCGGCAGTTCAATCCAGCTGAGCGCCTCGTCCTGCCCGCGCCAGGTGCTGCTGATACCCTGAAACCGAGGTCCGTATTGAAGTCCGAGATCGGCGAGTCGCCGATAGACTTCGGTCCGGGACGTCTCGTGCTGACACCGCTCCTGCAGCCCGGCCAGACCTTCGGTTGGACGATCGGCCGCGGGCGCTTGCAGCAATCTGCCGGAACAATGAACAACCCAAAATTCCTGCGAGTCTTTGGGCCGACTAAGAACCTGGAACGCTGTTTCAGTTGAATTGTAGCTGAATTGAAGGCGGGGGGCTTCGCCGGATTCGGGCAGGAACATGGGCTTGCGAAGTTCGACGTCCGCTACAACGCAACTATCAGTGCCATAAAGCTGGCGGCCGGCGCCCAATGCCATCTCGACATAGGCGGCTGCCGGAAAAACGATTTTCCCCTGCACGCGATGATCCGCCAGAAGTCGACGGGCTGCGCCCTCGATCCTGGTCGTCCAATAGGGATTCGCCGCCATGAACCTGCGGCCGAGCAGGGGATGCAGAGAATCGGGGAGCCGGTTTCGGCGCGCCTCATCTCTTTCCTGCCAGTAGCGCTGATGTTTCCAGGGATATGCCGGAAGGCGCAGACAACTCCCGCCAGCCGGGAACAGGGCGGCCAAATTCGCCGGGTAACCCGCGCCGTGGAGCGCGCCTAACGATGAAAGCATTGTGACCCGCTCGCTTTCACCGCGCTTTAACGAGGGTAAAACCAGAGGTTCGTTAACCCGGTGTCGCGCGCACTCGGCCAGAGAACCGGCGAGAACCGGGTGCGGACTGATCTCCACGAAGCTGGTGCAACCGTTTTTCAGCATCCCGTCGACGGCGTCGGCAAAACGCACCGTCTCGCGAACGTTGCGCCACCAGTATGCCGCATCGAGGCGGGCCCCATCCACGGCGGCACCCGTGACGGATGAAAAGAGCGGCAGTTGGGGCGACTGAACCGCGAGATTGCGCAACGATTCGAGGAGATCGTGTTGCACTGGATCCATCTCTGCGCTGTGGAACGCGTATTGAACGCGCAGAAACTGACAAAAGACGCCGCGCTCCTTTAATGCCGGTTCAAGCGCCAGAAGACGCTCGGCCTCGCCGGAAAATGTCACCGACGACGGACTGTTGACCGCCGCGATGGAAACTCGGCTATCTCCTCTCTCTTGCAGGAAACTGCGCGCTTCAGCTTCCGGCAACGCTGCCGCCAGCATTCTCCCCGTCTCCGGAGCTAAACGCACGCAGCGGCCGCGATGGAAAATGGTTCGCGCCGCCTCTTCCAGCGACAGCACGCCCGCGACATGAGCGGCGGCGATTTCTCCGACACTGTGGCCGACAACCATGTCTGGCTTGATCCCCCAGGAGGACCACAACGCTGCCAGCGCCACCTGAATGGCAAAAATCGCGGGCTGCGCGAGCGCGGTTTCCTGCAGGCGAGAATAGACCTCGCGCGCTGACATTTCTTCCTGTAGAGACCACGGGCTCCATTGTCGCAGCAAGCGATCGCATTCCTCGATCTTGGCCCGAAAAACCGGTTCTTGCGCGGCAAGCTCGCGGCCCATCGCCCACCATTGCGGTCCCTGGCCGCTGAAGACGAAGGCCAGCTTGCGATCTGGCCGGACGTGACCGGACGATAAACCAGGTCGCGATTCACCGTTGGCGAACGCCTCCAGCTTTTCCGCAAAATCGGCGGCGGTTCCGGCTACCACCGTCAAACGGTGCGCATGGTGCGCGCGATGCAAGCTCGCGGTATAACAAATATCGCGCAACCAACTCGCCGGTTGCCTCACATTCTCGGCCATGAAGCCGACGTAGCGGCGGGCAGATTCAGGTAAAACGTCAGCAGCCCGGGCTGAGATCGAAAGGAGCCATGGTCCGTTAGTCTCCGGTTGCTTGTTTCGAACCTCAAGATTCGAAATGCTCGACTCGGCCGGCGGGCTCTCAAGAACGGCGTGGGCATTGGCCCCGCCGAAGCCGAAGGAATTAACACCGGCCAAGACGCGGCCGGTCGGAAGTGGCTCCAGATCTCGAGGCACCCGCAGCTTCAGTTTCTCGAACTCGATGGTCGGATTCGGTGTGACAAGGTGCAGATGCGGCGGGATCATCCTGTGCCGCAGCATCAGCGCCACCTTGATCAAGCCCGCGATGCCGGCTCCGGCCTCGAGATGTCCAATGTTCGTTTTGACCGAGCCAATTATGCACTGGTTGCCATTGGCGCGTTCACAGCATAAAACCGCGCTCAACGCGTGCGCTTCAATGGGATCACCTACAGGCGTGCCTGTCCCATGAGCTTCAACATAATGAATTTCGCTCGGCAGAATATCCGCTGCTCGACAGGCCTGTCCTACCAACGTTTCCTGCGCTTTGCCATTTGGTACCGTTATGCCGATGCTCCGGCCGTCTTGATTAGTCGCCGTCCCGCGAATTAACGCATAGATTGGACTGCCGTCCGCCAGCGCCCGCGCCAAAGGTTTTAGCAAGACTATGCCTACCCCTTCGCCGCGGACATATCCGTTCGCACTGGCATCGAACGCTTTGCAACGTCCATCCGGAGAAAGCATCGACGCGTTGCCGAGAGAGATCGAGACCACCGGCGAAAGCATCGCATTAACTCCGCCGGCCAATGCCAGCGAGCACTGACCATCCCAAAGACTCTGACATGCTAGGTGGACGGCACTTAATGAAGAGGAACACGCCGTATCTAGAGCGATGCTCGGACCCAGGAGATTTAGACAATACGAAATCCGATTGGCCGCGATGCTCTGCGCGCAACCCATATTCGTGTAAAGATTGACGAATGCACCTTCTTCGAGCGTGCCTTGGAGGGCTTGATAGTCACACGTTGAAACCCCCACGAACACGCCGGTGCCTGAACCAGGGACCAGATCGAGCACCTCGCCCCCATCTTCGATGGCCTCCCAGGCAACCTCTAATAACAACCGTTGCTGCGGATCTATGCACGGCGCCTCTCGAGGAGAGATGCCAAAAAACTCCGGATCAAATTGATCGATACCGTCGATAAATCCACCGTGGCGGATGTTCGTCTTGCCTGGCGTCGCCGGAGCTCGATCGTAAAAAGCGCGCAGATCCCATCTTTCCTTCGGAACTTCGACGATAGCGTCGACACCATCACAGAGTAGTTTCCAAAAGGAGACCGGGTCGTTTGCTCCTCCAGGAAACCGGCAGCCAATTCCAGTGATGGCGATGGGCTCTTTCGACATCTGGTCCAGGTTTCCGCTTCCCGCTGTAAATCGGCAACGGAAACTATGTCAGAGGATGAGCAACTCGGCTGTCGTTAGGCAAGGAGAAAACACGCCAATCCATTAATTTGATGCAAGATGGGATACTACATGCGCAAACACGATGTTGCACGATGTTTTTGATCGAAATAGCTCGGCCTAACGAAGGATTTTGTAATATAAGTAACACATTCGGATGGTCCTGACGCGCATCAGCGAGAGTGTGCCGATTGTTGATGGCAAGATGCAGCTCGGCACCTGGCAGGGAATTTTTCTGTTCGAGCACCGCCGAGCCGCGCATCGCTGTCACGTCTCGCTCACGATTATCGGCGAGTAATTTCTGTAGTGGCAGCAGTGCCCGTCCGGCTCGGATTGCCGGCTGCATTCTCTAGTTCGCAGGGGGACACGCTTTTCGCCACAGTGTCTTAACGGGAAATTCTACTGGATCTGAAACGTAGCTGTAGCAATCGCGCTGTTGCTCAAGCCAGTCTTTACTCCGATTGCCTTAACCGTCTTGGTCCCCGCGCCGGAGAGCAGAATACCGTCACCACTTGGATAGACGGACGAACTCGTCGTCGGTGTACTTCCATCAAGTGTGTAGTAAATCGTCGCTCCGGAGGTGCTGCAGAAAATGTGCACGGTAACTTTTTGCGAAAACGTTCCACCATTCGGAAAGATAAAGGGCTTCGCAACAGCGGAGGCCGGAGTTGGCGTGGGTGTCGGGGTGGCGGTCGGCGTCGGAGTTGGCGTTGGGGTCGGGTTGGGTGTGGGCGTAGGCGTAGGCGTCGGAGTCGCTGAAGAATTGAATGCCTGGTAGGTGTAGCTGTTAAATACCCAGGAGGTGTTGACCCTGGAATACAACCTCACGTAAATGGTGCGCCCGTCGGTGGGAATATTGTTTACGGTAATCGAACGGACGGACAATACGGACGAAGTGTAGATGTTTCCGCTGCCAGGCGAACTTCCCACAAAAAGAACATAAGCATTAGCACTTCCCGCACTCCATTGGAAAGTGACGCTTGACGAAGTAAAGGTAGATCCCGGAGTGCTCAGCATTACAGCCGGACCCGGGGTTGGTGTTGGCGTGGGCGTTGGGGTGACAGTCGGGGTTGGTGTCGGTGTCGCGGTGGGAGTGGCTGTTGGGGTTGCCGTTGGCGTCGGCGTTGGTGTTGGAGTTGCGGTTGGAGTTGGCGTCGGGGTCGGGGAATTGAGCAGACCAAAAACACCGACTCCGCTGGTGGTACCAACATACACTTTGCCGTTGGCAATTGTCGGAACGGCAAACTTGTTACCGGTTCCAAATTGATCCCGGTTATTCGCCGCCTGAGTGCTATTAAAGAGTTCCGTTGTTAGATCAGCCGCGTCGTACGCTCGCAATACAGCGCCAGAAGCGATTTGTTCGACCCAAACGATGCCGTTTGAAGTTCCATTTGCCGAGATGCTCGGAGTCGTGCCCGGATAACTAAACGTGACGCTGCTGATCGATGCCGGTGTCGTTGCTAACTTCGCACTACTAAATTTGAAGGCCTTCAAATTGTCACCCCTGCCGCCGATATAAAGCGTGTTCTTAAAATAAGCTGGCGTCCCCCACTCGCCGCTGGCCGTGACCCCCGGAACATCCTGATAGATGTTCGCGTTCGAAACAGAATTGAATTTCCCCATGTTATCCCGATTCACGATGTAGATATGGCCATCTTTTCCGGCACCGACTACGAGATGGCGCGTGACGCCGTTTACATCTGTCATGTCCGGAAGGAGGACCGCGCCGCCTGAGCCAAGGTCTGTATCAGCATTCGACTCAGCGACCGTGTTATACATCGTCCAGTAATCTGCGACCTGGAGGCTGTTGTTCGCGGTCGACAGTTTGACAAAACAATTCCCAAAATCGCCGCGATTGGGAAATCCGTTCGCATCCAAGCTGGTCTCGAACGTTCCGTTACCGGTGAGCGCAAAGATGTTTCCGCTTGCATCGACAGCGGGGGCGGCGCCGCTTGCCCAGATGGCGGCCTCGCTTCCGTTAGGAGTAAGATTAATTACACGCACCCTGGCCAGGCTCGTTTGGTCGTAAGCAATGACCCAACTGGTGTACGGTCGGATATCGCAATGCGACGCCCACGTCGTGTAAATGATTCCGCTGTTCAGCACCAAACCGGCGCGCTCCTTGTATTGGGCCGGATCGAAATAAACGTTGCCACCGCTGCTGTTATCTCCGCTTCCGGGGTAACTTGCCGCTACATTAACCGGGCTCCCGCTTCGCTCCGCGCCGGTGGTCAGATCGAGCGCGTGAAGACGCTGAAAATAATTTCCAGAGCCGTCCTTGCTCATTGCCGCGACGTAGATCGTTCCGTTTAATCCGGCGCTTCGATCGATCACGGGCGTCGCCGTGATGCCGATCTCGGGCGTGATCTGCGAACAGCCGCGACTATCGGACGGTGTTTCTCCCGCCTTGAGAAGAGAAATCTGCCAAAGCACTGCGCCATTGTCCGCATCGCAGGCGTAAACTGTGTCATGCTCGCTCGCGATATAGACCACATTATGGATGCCATTCCCAGGGATCGCGAGATTCGAAACATAAAGCGGTTGCGCGTAAACCTGTCCGTCGGTCGGAATGACAAAAAGTTTGCCGAACTGGTTAAAATTGACGTTCGCCGGCGTGAGAATGGTCTCGTTCAGATTTTGCCCGGTTCGTGCGAGATCGTTATGCCAGCTCAGAACGTCCACCGCGAAAATGGCAGGCGCGGCTGCGAGTACCGCTGAAAATAAACCCAGCTTTCGAAACGAAATCATTCTAGCGGGGAGCACGCTAAAAAAATTAGCAGATCGCACACCCTTCGCGAATAATTTTACCAACGTTGGAAATAAATCGCGTCCACCAAGCGCAACGATTTTTCATTCGGCAAAACGCTTTGTTCCATTTGATTCATCACATAGGCGAACGCGATTTTGTTTTCGGCATCGGCAAAAGCGTGACCGCCGCCGGCGCCGGGATGACCGAATGATGATGTCGATCTTCCAAAAATCTTTCGCGTCGATTTTTTCGAGTCGTTCATAAATCCAGCAGAGAAAGCAGTCGGAATTTGAAAAACGCGATCAACTCCGTCGGTCAATGTTGCCGTCATCCGACCGATCGTCTTCTTTGAAAAGAACTCTCGATCTCCAATGCATCCGCCGTTTGCCAGCAGCGCGTAGAATCTCGCAAGCGCGCTTGCATTGCCGATTCCACCAAAGGAGACGATCGCCTTCGCGCGGATCTCCGGTTTGTTCATCGCGCTGACGGCATTTAATCCATGCGGCGAACCGAAGACCTTGTGCGCAAAGGTTCCGGGCTTTGCCACAGCGCGATAAAATTGGGCCGGCTCGGGCGGTTTCCCAGCCCGGGCGGCATACATCGTCGCTACGCGCCCATTTTCCTGTTCTGGCAAACCGATCCAAAGATCGAGACCGAGCGGATCGGCAAAAGCTTTGCGCCAGTATTCACCCAATGTTGTCCCGGAAATTCGCCTGACGAGTTCGTCAAGAA
>Ga0209161_10000584_pt1 | contig 29469 bp, 20 predicted proteins | sample GraSoiAngelo_155_FD_186169 | JGI IMG/M metagenome (GOLD analysis project Ga0209161, IMG submission 186169) | Grasslands soil microbial communities from the Angelo Coastal Reserve, California, USA - 14_1009_13_30cm (SPAdes) (version 2) | ecosystem: Environmental > Terrestrial > Soil > Grasslands... | reverse complement strand
CGAGCGCCGGGAGCGGCACGCGCACGTGCACCTGGCGGATGGCCTGGGCCCGCGCGGCCGCCAGCGGCGCGACCTCGTCGGCGATCACCTGGCAGCGGTCATCGGAGACGTCGAGCGCCCCCGCCACGACCACCGGAGCGCCGCTCTGGATGATCGCCTCATGACGCCGGTAGGCTTCCGGCCAGGCGATGACCTCGACCGCCCCTTCCTTGTCCTCCAGCACGAAGGTGGCGTAGCGGTCGCCCCGCTTGCTGTTTCTCAGCTTGAGCGTGTGGATCACGCCGCCGAGGCGGACGCGCGGGCGCGCATCCGGCCGGCCGTTCCGCTCCCCGTCGCCCGCGGGCTCCGCGGCGCCGCGCGCCCGCAGGGTGGCCGTCGTGGCGTTCGTGAACTTCCGCAGGTCCTGGGCGTAGCGATCGAGGGGGTGGCCGGTGATGAAGAAGCCGATCGCCTCGCGCTCGGCGCGCAGCTCCTCCTCCGCCGACCACGCCGGCACCGTGGCGAGGGGCGGCGGCGCGTCACCTCCGGCCGCCTGGCCGAAGAGGCCGATCTGCTGCACCGAGCGCTCCTCGGCCCGCGCCGCCCCCCAGCGCAGGACCTCGTCGAGGCTGGCCAGCAGCCGGGCCCGGTTGCGCTCGAGGGAGTCGAAGGCGCCGCACTTGACGAGGCCTTCGACGACGCGGCGGTTCACGAGCTGGCCGCGCACGCGCAGGCAGAAGTCGTGGAGGCTGGTGAACGGCCCCTCGGCGCGGGCGGCGATGATCGTCTCGATCGCCTTCGAGCCGACGCCCTTCACCGCCCCGAGGCCGAAGCGGATCGTCTCGCCCGCCACGGTGAAGTCCTCGCGGCTCTCGTTGACGTCGGGCGGCAGGATCGGGATGTTGCGGTCGCGGCACTCGGCGAGGTTCTTGTAGGTGTTGTCGGTGTCGCCCGCCTCGAGGGAGAGGAGACCTGCCATGAACTCCGTCCGGTAGTGCGCCTTCAGGTACGCCGTCTGGTACGTGATGACGGCGTAGGCGGCGGAGTGGCTCTTGTTGAAGCCGTAGGCGGCGAAGGTCTCCATCTGGTCGAAGATCTCGCGGGCGAGCTTCTCGTCCGCCGTGCCCTGCGCCCGCACGCCGGTGAGGAAGCGCTTGCGTTCCGTTGCCATCTCCTCCTTCTTCTTCTTGCCCATGGCGCGCCGCAGGTTATCGGCGTCGCCGAGGCTGTAGCCGGCGAGCGCCTGCGCGATCTGCATCACCTGCTCCTGGTAGACGATGACGCCGTAGGTGTCGCGCAGGATCGGCTCGAGCGCGGCGTGGAGATAGCGGATCGGCTCCCGGCCGTGCTTGCGACGGATGAAGGCGTCCACCATGGTCGAGCCGTCGTCGAGCTTCGCGTCGAGCGGCCCCGGGCGGTAGAGCGCCAGGATGGCGACCAGGTCCGCGAAGCACGAGGGCTGGAGCTGCGTCAGCAGCCGGCGGATGCCGCCCGACTCGAGCTGGAAGACGCCGACCGTATCGGCGTCGGCGAGGAGCTCGTAGGTGCGCGCGTCGTCCAGCGGCAGGCGGTCGACGCGCAGCTCGGCGCCGCGCCCCTCGCGGATGCGGCGCACGATGCCGTCGACGAGCGTGAGGGTCTTGAGACCGAGGAAGTCGAACTTGATGAGCCCGATCGCCTCGGCGTCGTTGAAGGTGTACTGGGTGACGACCGCGCCGTCCTTGTCCACCCAGAGAGGCACGTCGTCGGTGAGCGGCCGGTTCGAGATGACGATCCCGGCCGCGTGCTTGGACGCGTGGCGGAGGAGGCCCTCGAGGCGCAGCGCCAGGTCGAAGAGGCGACCCTCGCGCTCCCCCGAGTCGCGCAGCTCGCGGAGCCGCGGCTCCATCTCGAGCGCCTGCTCGAGGGGAAAGTCCTTCCCCTGCCGCGGCTCGGGGTAGAGCTTGGCGATCCGGTCGGTCTCGGCGAAGGTGAAGTCGAGCACGCGGCCGACGTCCTTGATCGCCTGCTTCCCCTTGAGCGTCCCGAAGGTGATGATCTGCGCGACGCGGTCCGCGCCGTACTTCTCGCGCACGTAGCGGATGACCTCGTCGCGGCGGACGAAGCAGAAGTCGACGTCGATGTCGGGCATCGAGCGGCGCTCGGGGTTGAGAAACCGCTCGAAGAGGAGGCCGTGCTCGATCGGGTCGAGGTCCGTGATGCGCAGCGCCCAGGCGACCAGGCTGCCGGCGGCCGAGCCGCGCCCGGGGCCCACCGGGATGCCCTGGTTCTTCGCCCAGTTGATGAAGTCGGCGACGATCAGGAAGTAGCCGGCGAAGCCCATCGAGGTGATGATCGCGAGCTCGCTGCGCGCCCGCTCCTCGTACAGCCGCTCGCGCGCGGGGTCCCAGCCGAGCGTGCGCGCCTCGTTCAGGCGCTCGTCGAGGCCGCGGCGGACCTCCCGCTCGAGCACCGCCTCCAGCGTCTCGTCCCCCGGGACCCGGTAGACCGGGAACTGCAGCTGCTGCGTCAGCTCGAGGTCGCAGCGGCGGGCGATGTCGAGCGTGTTCGCAACCGCCTCGGGCACGTCGGCGAAGGCGGCCGACATCTCGGTTGCATCCTTCACGTACAGCTGGTCGGTTTCGAACTTCCACCGCTGCTCGTCGGAGAAGGTCTTGCCGGTCTGGATGCAGAGGAGCACCTCGTGGGCGGCGGCGTCCTCGGGACGGAGGTAGTGGCAGTCGTTGGTGCCGACGACGGGCAGGCCGAGCTCCCGAGCGAGCCGGACGAGCTCGCGGTTCACGCGCTCCTGCGCCGGCAGCCGGTTGTCCTGGATCTCGATGTAGAAGCGGCCGTCGAAGATGCGTGCCAGCTCCTCGGCCGCGGCGCGGGCCTTCTCCGGCTGGCCGGTCGCCAGGCTGTGGGCCACCTCGCCGCGCAGGCAGCCCGAGAGCGCGATGAGCCCGCCGCCGAGCTCGCGGAGCAGCTCCTTGTCGACGCGCGGCTTGTAGTGGAAGCCCTCCTGGAAGCCCGCCGTGACCAGCCGGCAGAGGTGGCGGTACCCGTCGCGGTTGGTGGCGAGCAGGATCAAATGGTAGTTGCCGCCGGCCTCGTAGTCGTCGATGCGGCCCGACTTCTCGAAGCGGCTCTGCGGGGCGACGTACATCTCGCAGCCGATGATCGGCTGCACGCCCTGCCGGCGCGCCTCCTGCGTGAACTGCACCGCCCCGAACATGTTGCCGTGGTCGGTGATGGCGCAGGCCGGCATCCCGGCGGCTCGCACCCGCGGCAGCAGCTCCGTGATCTTGTTGGCGCCGTCGAGCAGCGAGAACTGCGTGTGGAGATGCAGGTGGACGAACGACATCGACCCGAACCCCTCCTCCCGGTTCCGTCCGCCTGACGCGGGAGGGCACGGTAGCGCGGGGGCGAGCGGCCGTCAACTCGTGGCGAGAAAAGCCGGCGCCGTCCGGAGCGGATCTCCCGCCCGATCGTATTAGAAAGCCAGATCGGCAGGCGTCAGCGCGTCGCAGCCGCCGGCGAGCGAAGGCCGACGAACCCGCTCGGCTGCTTCTCGAGCTCGTAGGATTCGCGACGGGAGGAGACCACCTTGCCACGCCGATCGAACTCGGTGAGGTCGAAGGCCACGGTCGCGTACCTGCCCCGGGTCCGGATCGTCTCGTTGCTGATCGAGACGCGGGAGCCGTCGGAGTGAGCGAGCCGTTTGCGGAGGGCGTCGGCCTCCGCGTCGGTGGTGACGATGCCATAGAGGCGGAGCGTCGACACGTCCTTGCGCTCCCAAGCCCCGGCCAGCCGGCCGAGCCAGTCACGCACGCTGACGTCCGACAGCCGCGCGCTCACCTCCACGCGCCAGGCGAGGTGCGGCGCCTGCAGACCGGAGCGGTCGGTCACGCGGACCTCCACCGTGTGAGCTGGCGCGGTGGCGGCGAGCGGCGGGACGAAGCGCCAGCCGGGCCTCTGGCTCACCCGGCGGCCGTCGAGGAACCACGCGTAGGTCACCGGGTCATTCAGATCCTGGTCCGTGGCCCGGACGCTGAAGTCGACGGGGGCACCCTCCATCACGCTGAGCGGATCGCGGCTCCGCGGACGGTAGCCGACGATGCGCGGTGCGACGTTCGGCGGGGGACCGAGCGTCGCTGCGCCGAGCTTCCCCGAGGGCTCATCGGCTTCCGGGACCGGGACCCCGTCTCGCTGCCGGGCATCCGTGTCGCCGGCCGCGGCGTCGGCATCGGTGGCGCGAACGGAGGACTCCTACGCCGCGCCGGCGTCGGGCGAGGCCGTCGTCGGCACCGCCGGCGGGTCTGCGACCGCCGGGCCGCGCTCCTCCGCCTTGGCGACCGGCTCGGCGACGACGGGCACCCGCAGGCGCGGCGGCACGCTGGGCGCGGGCGAGGAGAGTTGCCCCGACGCCGCGGGTGCCGAACTCACCCAGCGGATCAGGGGCCAACCGAGCGCGACCACGACCGCGGCGATGAGGGCCACGCCGGCGACGGGAGTCTTCGGCCGCGGAGCGCCAGCGCGCACGAGCACGCGCCTCGCCAGAATCGGCTCATTGCTCGGCTCGTTGCTCGGCTCGTCAGCCTCGAGGGCCGGCATCTGTACCGTGACCCTCTTCTTCGCCTCGGCCGGCGTGGCCGTTATCGTCGCCGCGGCGGGCACCGCCGTCGGCGCCTTCGAGGCGCCGGCCCCGGGCGCGCCCGACGGGACGCGCGGCACGAAGGCCTCGATCTCGCTCCGCACTTGCGCCGCGCTCGGGCGCTTGGCCGGGGAGCGGCGGATCATCCGCGCCACGAGCGCCGAAACCCCCGGTGGAAGGATGCGAGTGAACCGGGGCAGAAGCGGCCCCGACCCGTCGAGCAGCAGGTTCCGCAGCTCGTGCTCGTCGGCAGAGGAGAAGAGCCGCCTCCCCTCGAGCATCTCGAAGAGGACGAGCCCGAGCGCGAAGACGTCGATGCGCGCATCGAGGTCCCCGCCCATCAGACGCTCGGGCGCGGCGTACGGGAGCAGCGCCGGTGGTACGGCGGCTCGTCCAGCCTCGAGGTCTGCGCTGCCGAAGGCCGCGAGCATGGCACGGGGCGGAACCGTCGAGCGGATCAACACCGACGCAGGGGTGAGGCCGCCGTGGATCACGCCCCGCTCGTGCGCGCAGGCGAGCGCGTCGGCCAGCTGCCGGGCGACGTGGAGGGCGTCGGCCGGCGGGAGCGCGCGCCGCTGGCGGAGCACGTGGTCGAGCGGCTCGGCGTCGACCCACTCTTCCACCACGTATTGCTGGCTCCCCTGCCGGGCGAGCCCGAGGACCGGCACGATGTGGTCGTGGCGCAGCTCGCGGGCCAGCTGAACCCGCTGCTCGACGGCCGCGCGCTGCTCGGGATCGTCGGCGCCCTGATCGGGCCGGAGCCTGAGGGTGACGATCGAGCCGCGCCGCTTGTCGCGCACCTTGCAGGTGGTCCCGGCGGCGCCTTGGCCGATCTCCTCGACTACTTCGTACTTGCCGGCGATGAGTCCCCGCATGCGTCCCCCCCCCCGTTTGCGCGAGCCCGAGGTGGCTCCACCCCGGACCGGCGTCAGGTCCTGTCCTCTGTTCACGGCGAAAGATGTGCTGGTTTCGAAGACGCCGCGATGTGACTCGCGTCGTCGACCGGGGGCCCTGGGGCAAGAGGCGTGCCGGTCGGCCAGGGAAAAAGTTACGTTAGTAGGAGGCCCGGGCGGCCCGATCGGCTGATCGGCCTGCATCACCGCGCGGCGCTGCAATGGCGGCACCGCGCCCGCCGTTGCACCCGCCGCGTCTCGCGACACGGCAGCCTGCCGTGCAGCGACGACCTGCGCGTCCTGCACGATCGGGCAGCCGCGCGACCGAACCGCCGCGCCGGGAATTCTCCGGCGACCGGCGCTTGCGGCATCGTGCGTAGGGGAAGCCGGTGCGGACGCCGTGCGAGGACCTGCGCGGCTGCTCCGGCGTCGCGGGCCGGCGGCACACGAGCTCCTTGTCCCGCGGGCCTCCCGGGATGCCGCCCGCGATCGCAGCGGCGTTCGCCGCAGCTCACTCCCGCTCGACCCCGTCTTCACCCGCGTCCCTGGCACGCGCCTTGATGTCACGCGTTCCGTATCGCGACGGCTCCATGCAGGGGTCGTCCCATTCGATGAATGACAGGAAGGTACGATGACACGTTCGCAGCGCTTCTTCTTGGTGATCGCCGCCACCTGGCTTGGCGCGGGGCTGCTCCAGGCGGCCGCGGGACCGACCGCATCCAGCTACCTCCGGTTCCTCGAGGTCGAGCGCAACGGCAGCGGGAGCATCACCGGCCTCGACGGGGCGAGTGGAGTGGCCGTGAGCCCGGACGGCCGGACCGTCTACGCCACCGGTGAGGTCGACGACGCGCTCGCGGTCTTCCACCGGGACTCCGCCACCGGGGCGCTCACCTTCGTCGAGATGAAGCAGGATGCGGTCGACGGCGTCGATGGCCTGAACGGCGCCCACGGGGTCGTCGTCAGCCCCGATGGGGTGCACGTCTACGTCGCGTCCAAGACCGGCGATGCGCTCGCGGTCTTCAGTCGGGACGTCGACACCGGGGCACTCACGTTCGTGCAAGCGAAGAATGACGGCGTCGGCAAGGTCAACGGCCTCGACGGCGCCGAGGGGATCGCCATCAGTCCCGATGGAGCGCACGTCTACGTCGCCGGCCGCAACGACGACTCGCTCGCCGTCTTCAGCCGCGACGCCGCGACCGGCGCCCTCACCTACGTCGAGATCCAGCGCGACGGCTACGCCGGCGTCGTCCAGGGTCTCCTCGGCGCCAAGGCGGTGGCCGTCAGCCCCGACGGCGCCCACGTCTACGCTGCGGGCTCACTCGAAAACGCCGTCGCGGTCTTCGGCCGCGACGCCGCCACCGGGAAGCTCACCTTCATCGAGGTGCAGCGCGAGGGCCAGAACGGGGTCCTCGGCCTGTTCGGGGCCAAGGCCGTGACCGTGAGTCTCGACGGGGCGAACCTCTACGTCGCCGGCGGCTACGACGACGCGCTCGTCGTCTTCGACCGGAACCCGGAGACCGGCATGCTCACCTCCGTGCAGCTGCTGGAGGACGGGGTGGGCGGGGTCAACGGGCTCAACGGGGCGGACGCGGTGGCGGTGAGCCCCGACGGCACGCATGTCTTCGTCACCGGCTCGGTCGACAACGCCCTGGCGGTCTTCGAGCGCGACCCCGCCACCGGGACGCTCACGTACGTTGAGCGGCTACGGGACGGCATCGCAGGGGTCGACGGCCTGCACAAGGCCCAGGCCGTCGCCGTGAGTCCCGACGGGGCGAGCGTCTACGCCGCGGGCTCCGCCGACACGGCGGTCGCCGTGTTCCGCGTCCGCCGCTGCGGCGACGGCGTCCTCGATCCCGGCGAACAGTGCGACGACGGCAACGTGCAGGACGGCGATTGCTGCTCATCCACCTGCCGATTCGAGCCGGCGACCACGCTCTGCCGCCCGGCGGCCGGCGGCTGCGACGTCGCCGAGTTCTGTACCGGCGCGAGCGGCAGCTGCCCAGCCGACCTGCTCGAGCCCTCGACGTTCGAGTGCCGCGGGGCCATGGGCTCGTGCGACGAGGCCGAGCTCTGCACCGGGACGGACAGCGCGTGCCCGGCCGATGCTTTCAAGCCAGCCGCCGTCGAGTGCCGTCCCGCGGCCGGCGACTGCGACGTGGCCGAGACCTGCACGGGCACCGGCCCCACCTGCCCCGCCGACGGCAAGACCACCGCGGTCTGCCGACCCGCGGCCGGCGCCTGCGATTTTGAAGAGCGCTGCGACGGCGTGAGCAACGACTGCCCTGCCGACGGCAAGAGCACGGCGGTCTGCCGCCCGGCGGCCGGCGCCTGTGACGTGGAAGAGCGCTGCGACGGCGTCAGCGACGCCTGCCCGGCCGACGCCCTGCAGCCCGCGACCGTCGAGTGCCGCCCCGCAGCCGGCGTCTGCGACGTGGCCGAGACCTGCACCGGTACGAGCCCCACCTGCCCTGCCGACGGCAAGAGCACGGCGGTCTGCCGCCCGGCGGCCGGCGCCTGTGACGTCGAAGAGCGCTGCGACGGCGTCAGCGACGCCTGCCCCGCCGACGCGTTCGAGCCTGCGGGGACGGCGTGCAGCGCCGAAGCGGACGCGTGCGCCCCGGCGAAGAGCTGCGCGGGTGCGACCGCCGAATGCCGGACCGCGGAACCGAAGGTGGGCTTCGCGGCCGTCCTCTGCGCCTTCGACCGTCACCTCGATCAGGGCGCCTGCCGCAGCCAGACCATGCCGCCCGACACGGGCCGTCTGTTCACGCGGGCCGGGACGCTCGTCACGCAGGCGGAGGGAGCTCCTCCCGCCCGCAAGCGAAGGCTCCTCCAGCAGGCTGCGGGCCTGCTCAAGAGAGCCGGCAGGTCGATCGCCAGGGCCGGGCGGCGGAAGCACGCGCCGCTCGCCGCCGACTGCGCGAACGCGGCCGAGGCGATGATCTCCGACGCGCTGGGCCGCGTCCTGGCGGCCCCGCGGTAGGCGCGAGTCCCGAGATCACGCCGGTCGCGCGTCACCGCCCGGCGCGGCCGCGAGGGCCTCGCGGATCGTGCGGTGAAAATGTTCGAGCGCCGGCTCGAACCGCCCGTAGGTCACCTGCGCGATGGCCCCGGACTCGAAGCTGCGCTGGATGCCCTCGCCGAGGGCGAGGTCCTGCTCCACCACCCCGATGAGCAGCTCCATCGTCCTCGCCCAGCGGGGGCCGGGCTCCGGCACCAGCAGGCTCACCGCGGTGAGGCTCTCGTTCGCGCCGTCCGGCGCCGGGAAGATGCGGTAGACCTCGGCGTGGTCGCTCTGCATGACGAGGACGGTGTTCGGGAAGAGGTTCATGAGGATGGTGGCGTGCGGCACGAGGCTCCACTCCCGCTCCGGGAGCGCCCGCAGCCGCTCGATCGACCGGTGCACGCCGATCAGACGGTGGCAGCGGCCGAAAGCCTCGAAGAGCGCCAGGTTGCGCACGAAGAGCGGGCCCACGTTCTTCCGGTGGAGGACGTGCAGGTGGTATGCCTCCCAGAACGTGTCGCTGACGAGCTTCCAGTTCATCCGCCGGCGGAGCACGCGCGTCTCCTGGTGGACGAACGAGGCGATCCCGTAGGCCTCGAGGTCGTCGCCGAGCCCGCCGAGCAGCTCGCCGACCCGGACGGACCCGCGGGGCTCCGGCGAGACCCACACGAGGCCATGCTGCTCCTCCACCGGGAGCGGGATCAGGCCGTGGCGGCCGCGGTCGAGCCCCTCGAACCCGAAGTCGTCCGGGATCGTCACCAGGCGCCCGTCGGTGTCGTACGACCACGCGTGATACGGGCAGGTGAAGCGCACGGCGCCGCTGCCGCACCCCTCGACCACCCGCGCGCCCCGGTGCCGGCAGATGTTGACGAAGGCCCGCAGGTCGCCCGCGGCATTGCGCACGACGAGGACCGGCACCGGCGTGAGATCCTCCGTCAGGAAGTCGCCGGGGGCGCGCACCTGTGAGCTGAAGCCGACGACGAGCGGATGTCGGCGGAAGAGCACGTCGCGCTCCCGGGCGTCGCGGGCGGCGGACGTGTACGCGGACACGTCGTTGCAGGCGATGTGGTCGGCGAGCGGCGGGACGCCGCGATCCATGGCGCGGAAGATCTCGCGGATCAGCGCCACCTGGGTCGCGTGCTTCACGGGTTGCCGGGGCCTACTCCCACTCGATCGTCGCGGGCGGCTTCGAGGAGATGTCGTAGACCACGCGGTTGACGCCGCGGACCTCGTTGATGATGCGCGCCGAGAGGCGCGCCAGGAGATCGGCCGGCAGCCGCGCCCAGTCGGCGGTCATGCCGTCGGTGGAATGCACGGCCCGGATCGCCACCACGTTCTCGTACGTCCGCTCGTCGCCCATCACGCCGACCGTCTTGACCGGCAGGAGGACCGCGAAGGCCTGCCAGAGCTCCTCGTAGAGCTCCGCGCGGCGAACCTCCTCCTGGACGACGGCGTCGGCGCCGCGCACGATCGCGAGCCGCTCCCCGTCGACCGCCCCGATCACGCGGATGGCGAGCCCCGGGCCCGGGAACGGATGGCGGCCGACGATCTCCTCGGGCACGCCGAGCACGCGCCCGAGGCTCCGCACCTCGTCCTTGAAGAGCTCGCGGAGCGGCTCGAGGAGCTCGAACCGCATCCGTTCGGGCAGGCCGCCGACGTTGTGATGGCTCTTGATGGTGGCCGAGGGGCCGCGCACCGAGATCGACTCGATGACGTCGGGGTAGAGGGTCCCCTGCGCCAGGAAGCCGACGTCGGGGATCTGCCGCGCCTCCTCCTCGAACACCTCGATGAAGGTCCCCCCGATGATCCGCCGCTTCTGCTCCGGCTCCTCGACGCCGCGCAGGTGCTCGAGGAAGCGCGCCGCCGCGTCGACGTGGCGCACGTCGAGCTCCATGCGGTCCCGGCAGACGCCGAGCACCTCCTCGACCTCGCCGGCGCGCAAGAGCCCGTTGTCGACGAAGATGCAGGTCAGGCGGTCGCCGATCGCCCGGTGCACGAGCGCCGCGGTCACCGCCGAGTCGACGCCGCCCGAGAGGGCGCAGATGACACGTTGGGCACCCACCCGCTGTCGCACGCGCGGCAGCCAGGCATCGACGAAGCTCTCCATCGTCCAGTCCGGCCGGGCGCCGGCGACGCGCAGCACGAAGTTGCGGAGGATCTCCCTGCCGTCGACGGTGTGCGTCACCTCGGGGTGGAACTGGACCCCGTAGATCGGCTGGTCGCGGTGCCGGAAGGCGGCGTGCGGCGAGTTCTCGCTCGCGGCGAGCGTCTGGAGCTCCGGCCCGAGCGCCGTCATACGGTCGCCGTGGCTCATCCAGACGCGCGTCGTGCGGCCGCCCCCGAGGGCGAAGAGCGGATCGAGGTGCAGGATGCGGATGTCGGCCGGTCCGAACTCCTTTCGGCTCGCCCGCGCCGCCTCGCCGCCGAAGGCGAGGTTCAGCACCCCCATGCCGTAGCAGATGCCGAGCACGGGCGGCGTGCCGGTGCGCAGGAGATCGAGCACGGGCGGTCCGGGCATGGGCGCCCCGTCGTCGTAGACGCTCGCCGGGCCGCCCGAGAGGATGATGCCCGCGGGCGCCAGCCGCCGGACGGTGTCGAGCGGCACGTCGAAGGGATGGATCTCGCAGTACACGTGCAGCTCGCGCACGCGGCGGGCGATGAGCTGCGTGTACTGCGAGCCGAAGTCGAGGATCAGGATCACCGCCGCCCCGCTCCCGCGCGTGTCCTAGTCGAGACGGTAGTTGGGCGATTCCTTCGTGATGTAGACGTCGTGGACGTGGTTCTCACGGAGCCCCGCGGCGGAGACGCGGACGAAGATGGCCCGCCGCAGGTCCGCCAGCGTGCGGGCGCCGAGGTACCCCATGCCCGCACGCAGCCCCCCGACGAGCTGCTGCACGATGAAGGAGAGGGAGCCCTTGTACGGCACCCGCCCCTCGATGCCCTCGGGCACGAGCTTCGTACCGAAGTCGATGAGCGCCTCCTCGTCCTGGAAGTAGCGGTTGCGGCTTCCCTCGCGCTCGCGCATCGCCTCGAGCGATCCCATGCCGCGATAGAGCTTGTAGGTCCGGCCCTGGTAGAGGATCGTCTCGCCCGGGCTCTCCTCGGTGCCCGCGAAGAGCCCGCCGATCATGACGCTGTCGGCGCCGGCGGCGATCGCCTTCGTGACGTCGCCGGAGAACTTGATGCCGCCGTCGGCGATCACGGGAACGCCCGCCCGCGCTGCCGGTCCCGCCGCCTCGCGGATGGCCGTGAGCTGCGGCACGCCCACGCCGGAGACGACGCGCGTCGTGCAGATCGACGCCGGGCCCATGCCGACCTTGATGGCGTCGGCCCCGGCCTTGATCAGCGCCGCGGCGCCGTCGGCCGTTGCCACGTTGCCGGCCACCAGGTCGACCTTGGGGAAGGCGCCCTTGATGGCGTGCACGGCGTCGATGACGGCGCCGGAATGGCCATGCGCCGTGTCCACCACCAGCACGTCGACCCCGGCCCGGACCAGCGCCTCGGCGCGCGCCTCCCGGTCCGGTCCCGTCCCGACTGCGCCGCCGACACGCAGCCGCCCGAGCTCGTCCTTGGCGGCGTTGGGGTAGCGGATCGTCTTCTCGATGTCCTTGACGGTGATCAACCCGCGGAGCTGGTCCCGCTCGTCGACGACGGGGAGCTTCTCGATCCGGTAGCGGTGCAGGATCTCCTTCGCCTCCTCGAGGGTGACCCCGGGACGCGCCGTCACCAGCCGCTCGCGGGTCATGACCTCACCCACGGTGCGGTCGAGCCGCTTCTCGAAGCGGAGGTCGCGGTTGGTGAGGATGCCCACCAGCTTGCCTTCGCGCGTGACCGGCAGGCCGGAGATGTGGAAGCGCTGCATGATCTCGAGCGCCTCCGAGATCGGCTGCTCCGCGCGCACGGTGATGGGGTCGACGATCATGCCGCTCTCGGACTTCTTCACCTTCTCGACCTCGAGCGCCTGCTCGGCGCTCGACAGGTTGCGGTGGATCACGCCGAGACCGCCCTCCTGCGCCATGGCGATCGCCGTCCGCGCCTCGGTGACGGTATCCATCGCGGCGCTCAGCAGCGGGACGTTGAGCCGGATCGCACGCGTCAGCTGCGTCGTGACCTCGGTGTCGCGCGGGAGGATGTCGGAGGCCGCGGGGACGAGCAGCACGTCGTCGAAGGTGAGCCCTTCACGCAGCTCGGCCGTCATGCGTCGCCCTCCAAAAACACCAAGGGGCCCGCCCGGAAGTGCCGGGTGAGCCCCTTCGATTGCGCCATGGGGTTTCTTAGCAGGCAGCCACGGCCCGGGCAAGCCGGGTTGCCCCGACGGCAGCGTTCTCGGCGGGATCAACTCCGGTGAACCATGCTACCATGGCCGCCGTGTTGGCGCTGTGCGCCGGCTTTCTGCTGGCGGTGCTCTGGTTCGACCTCATGTTCGACGTGCAGGTGCTCGGCCGTGGTCGCGGTGCCGATCCGCTCCCGGAGGAGGTGCTCGCCTCGATCGCGGCGTACTACCGGCGGGTGACAACCCAGGCGCGACCGATGAACTACCTGGTGGGGGTCGTGATGCTGGTCACGGCGGGTGGCACGCTGATCGGGCTCTTCCGGGGCGTGGGGTCGCCTGCGCTTCGCCTGCTGTCGCTCGCGCTGTGCGGGATACCGATCGTCGCGGCGAGGGCGCGCACGGTGCCGAACGCGGTCCGGCTCGGCTCGCGCGCCGACCCGCCCGACGTGCAGAGTCGGCTGGCGCACGCCATCTGCCGTGATCACCTCGCCTTCTTCGGTACGATCGCGGCATTCGCGGTGCTCCAACTCCTCGCTTGGTGAGGGCCAGCGCGGTCTTCGGACTGCGCAGGACGACACCCTCGGTGCCGGCCACCGACTGGATCGCCTTCCAGCCGAGCTCGAAGCAGAATTCGAACCGCTGGATGAGGCCATCCCGAAGGAGCGCATCCCCGGTCGCGTCGGCGGCGACGCGTTCGCAGGCTTCCGCAAGCCGGTCGACGGCGTGCGCGAAATCTCCGAGGAGCTCACTGGCCTTCGACACGTCGTCTATCCCGAGGCCGAAAGCTCCAGCGGGATCGCGACGCGGAGTGCCTCGCGCCGGAACCCTTCGCTGGTTCGCCGGAGATCGACGAGGTCGAAGCCGCGCAGGGTGGGGAGCATGTCGAGATCGGACCGCAGTCTCGCAAGCCGCTCGAGATCGACCGGCGCCGGTCCCTCGAGAGCAACGTCCACGTCCGAACCTGGAAGCGCCGTGCCCGTAGCTTCGGAGCCGACGATCCACACGCGATGTGCACGCGGATCGAGATGGCGCGCGACGACGCGAGCGATCGCACGATGCAGCGCTGGCCCCTGAAGGGCGTCTCGCATGCCGCGAGTCTGCCACGCGGACGTGGAGGGGACAATCGTAGGAGCTAGAGACCTACGGCAGCAGCTGGGTCGATACGGGCAGCGAGCGGGACCTACTTCCGGAAGGCGCGCCGCTGCCGCGACCGCCGGACTCCGGTCGCCCGCGGCCGGGCGCGAAACACGAGCCGCAGCGGCACCCCGACCAGCTCGAAGGTGCGGGCGATCCGGGCCGTGAGGTAGCGCGCGTACGAGGTCGGCACCCCTTCGGGCGCACTCGCGAACACCGTCACCTCCGGCGGGCGCCGGCCGGTCTGGGTGGCGCCGGGCGGGGCCTGGGCCTGGACGGCCGCCTGGAGCGCGCGGTTGAGCTCGGCCGTGGGCAGCACGGGGTCGTACGCCCGCTCGACGCGCGCCACGAGCCTGAAGAGCTCGCCCAGGCCTTCACCCGTCCGGGCGGAGACGCAGAGGAGCGGCAGGTCGGCGAACGCCGGCCGCAGCTCGGCGAGCGCGCGCCGGAACGTGGTCGCATCGCGGCGCTCCGCGGGCACCGCGTCCCACTTGTTGGCGAGCAGGATGGCGCCGCGTCCCGCCGCTCGCGCGCGAGCCGCGATGCGCGCGTCCTGGTCCGTCATGCCCTCGGTCGCGTCGAGCACGACGAGCGCCAGGTCGGCGCGCGCGAGCGTGCCGATCGCGCGCACCGCGCCATGGCGCTCGAGCGGCTCGCGCGTGCGCGCCCGGCGGCGGATGCCCGCCGTGTCGATCAGGACGTACGGGCGGCCCCCGACCGCGAGCGGCGTGTCGATGGCGTCCCGCGTGGTGCCGGGCTCGGCCGTGACGATCGCGCGCTCATCGCCGAGCAGCCGGTTCAGCAGCGAGGACTTGCCGACGTTCGGGCGTCCGACGATCGCCAGCCGCGTGCCCGGCGTCCCGGCCGCCGCGGAGCCGAGCGGCGGCAGCATGGCGACGATCGCGTCGCGCAGGGCCTCGAGGCCCCGGCCGTGGGCGGCCGACACAGGGAGCAGGCGGTCGATGCCGGCGGCGTAGAAGTCCGCGAGCAGGCGCTCGCGAGCGGGCGTGTCGACCTTGTTCACGACGAACGCGACGGGCTTGCCGCTCCGGCCGAGCAGCCGCACGAGCTCACGGTCCTCGGGGATGAGACCCGCCTGGGCGTCGAACACGCACAGCACGCACTCGGCCTCGGCCACGGCGCGGAGCGTCTGCTCCCGCACCCGGGCGGCCAGCGTCGAGGCATCGCGCCGGGCGCCGGTCGCAAAGCCCCCGGTGTCGACGCACAGGAACCGCCGTCCGGCGTGCTCGGCGGGCGCGACGATGCGGTCGCGAGTGACGCCGGGCACGTCGTCCACGATGGCGCGGCGGGCGCGGACGAGACGGTTGAACAGCGTCGACTTCCCCGCGTTCGGCCGCCCGACGATCGCCACCACCGGCACGCCGGCGGCGGGCTCCTCGCGCGCCGCCATCAGAGTCCCAGCTCGCCGAGCCGCCGCGGGTTCTTCGCCCACCCGGGCTCCACCTTGACGAAGAGCTCGAGGAACACGCGCCTGCCGCAGAGCGCCTCCACCTCGAGACGCGCGCGCCGGCCGATCTCGCGCAGCCGCTGGCCGCCCGCGCCGATGACGATCGGCTTCTGGCTCGGCCGGTCGACCAGGATGGTGGCGCGGACGAAGAGCACGTCCCCCTCCGGCCGCTCGGTGAACTCCTCGACCAGGACGGCCGTCCCGTACGGAACCTCCTCCTCCGTCTGCCGGAAGAGCTGCTCGCGGACGAGCTCCTGGACCAGGAAGCGTTCGGTCGCCGTCGTGTACTCGTCGGCCTGATAGAGACGCTCGCCCTCGGGCAGCGCCTCGACCACCCGCCCGAGCACGGTGTCGACGTTCTCTCCGGTCAGGGCACTCGCCGGGATGATCTCGCGCCCGGGCAGCAGCTCCCCCAGCGTGGCCATCAGGGGGAGCAGCTCCGGGCGCGCGACGCGGTCGACCTTGTTCAGGACGACGATGGTGGTTGCCGGGAGCGGCGCGAGCGTGTTGGCCAGCACCCGGTCGCCGGGCGTGACGCCCGTGGCAGCGTCGATCAGGAGGAGCACGACATCGGCCTCCGCGAGCGCCTGGCGCGCAGTCTCGACCATGCGGCGGTTGAGCGGCGAGCGCGCCTCGTGGATGCCCGGGGTGTCGAGGAAGGCGATCTGCGCGCCGGGCAACGTGCGGATGCCGAGCAGACGGTTGCGCGTCGTCTGCGGCTTCGGCGTGACGATCGCCACCTTGGTCCCGACGAGCGCGTTCAGCAGGGTCGACTTGCCGACGTTCGGGCGCCCGACGATGGCGGCGTATCCGGCTCGGTGCGCCACGGTCGCTCCCCTCACCCGAGGCACAGGAGAGTCACGCGGGCGAGGGATGGTCCGTCCGACCCCACGACGCTCGCGCGCAGGCGCACGCGGCCCGGCTGGCCGTCGGGTCCCGCGGGAACAATGATCGGTACGGTCGCGGTGCATTCGCCGCGCCGTGCGGTCGGACGCTCCGGGAGCGCGCGGACGGCGGCGTGCAACGCCCGCCGGTCGGCGGTGACGGCCGGTCGCCGGCGGCTTGGGGTCGGCGCCAGCAGGCTCACCTGGCCCACGACGTCGGGCCGACAGGCCGCCGCGCCGCGGGTGTCGAGGAACCGCTCGTCGAGGACGTTCAGGCAGAGCGCCACGTTCACGGTGCACTGGCCGTCGGCCATGCCGTCCGCATCGCAGCCGGGATCGCCGTCCCGGCAGAACTGCCGGACCCGAGGAATGCCCGAGGGCCGTCGAGCGAGCGCGCTCGCCTCGACCAGCCACTCGGCCGCGCAGGAGCGCCTGGCCCCGCCGGTGCCGGGGACGAGGCAATGGCTCTCGGGGACGCAGGGTCCACCGCCGCCGCCGAGCGCCGGCGCGAGCGCATCGATCATCGGCGAGCCCCACCCGGTCGCCAGGTCGAAGCCGGGAGCCGCCGCGAACAAGCCGTTGGTCCCCTGGGTGACGTCGTGAAAGACCGGCCCCCTCAGCCCCCGTGCCTGCTCTCCCGCCAGCCGGTAGAGCGTCGGGCCGAGCTGACCGAGTCCCGCGGCCCCTTGTACCTCGTTGACCAGCGCGAGGGCGCTGGCGAGGGCGGGCGTCGCGGCGCTCGTCCCGCCCACGACGCCCGACGTCCCGCCCGACACCATGACGTAGCCTGGCGCGTCGGGGTTCGCGGCGAGCGCGAGGTCGGGCAGGCCTCGCCCAGTGAGCGGCGGGAGTCCCGGGCCGAGCTGGTAGCGCGGCCGGGCGAACACGAGGCTCTCCCCTCCCCCGCTGGCCGCCCCCCGGCCCTCGTTCCAGACCGTCTCGCCGCCGTAGCCCGTCGCATTCCCGGAGGCGTCGAAGCGCGGGTCGAGGGTCGTCCCGCCCACGGCCACGGCATGGGGCGAGGCGGCGAGCGCGTTCACCGCCGGACGCGTGTTCGGCAGGCAGGCGGTGGCGCCGTCGTCGCCCGACGCCACCAGCACCGTCTGGCCCTGCGCGTTGGCGATCGCGTACCAGACATCGAAGAGCTCGGTCTCCGCAGTGGACGCCCTGATCTCGCACAGCCCGAAGCTCACCGAGATCACGTCGCCGAGCCGGCCCTCCACGGCCTTCTCGATCGCCCCGGGGATGTCGTTCGACCGGTCGCCGATGACGACGTTCACCCGGACCGCGGGCGCGACCGCCGCCGCCCACTCGGCGTCGAGCAGCACCTCGGTCACCTCGGCACGGGCGAGCATGCCCGGATCGGTATCGGCGAACACGCGCTGGACGTCGAGCGTCGTCCCAGCGGGCAGGTACGCGGCGGCGAAGGCCGCGACGTCCGCGTCGGGGAAGTTGCTGCGCACGATGACCGCGATCGCGCCGCCGGCGCCGGTGGCGCCGCTCGCCTGCAACGCCGCGGCGCCGTACACGAGCGCGAAGTCCTTCGGCCCGAGCGCCACGTCGTCGCTTCCCAGCCGCACCAGCGGCTCGAAATGCGGGAGATCGTCGAGCCCGAGGATGCCGTGCACCGAGTCGGCGACCTCCGCCGGGAGGGCCGGTGCCGTCTCGGGACCGTGGTAGACGCGAGCGTCGCGGTCGTGAAAGAAGCGGATCGGCGTCCCGAGCGCCGCGGCCACGTCGCCTGCCGTGCCCGCCACGACCAGCGCGATGCGCAGCGGCGAGTCGTGCACGACGTGGAAGCCGCGGGTCTCGAACCACCGCCGCACCCGCGCGTACTCGGCGCGCGACGGGCCGAAGCGGTCGGCGATCTCCGCGGGTTCGAGCCAGTGCCGGAACCGCGGCGAGCGCGGATCCTGCTGCGCGGCCAGCACCGCATCGAGCGCGGCCGACGCGCGCAGCCCGAGGAGCACCGTCACGTGACTCAGGGCAAGGTCCGCCGGCGCCCGCGCACCGGCAGTCATCAGCGCGAGAGCCCGCGGCAGGCTGCCCGGAAGCTGGCGCAGAGGCTCGGCCGCTGCCGGGTCGCCGGCCAGCCCGAGCGCTCCGGCAGCGAGGGCGGCCAGCGCGGCGCGCCTCATGGCAAGCGGTCCGCGTGCTCCCGCTCGAGGGCGGCGAGCGCCTCGCCGGCCGCCGCCTGCTCGGCCGCCTTCTTGGTCCGTCCGAGGCCGCGCCCGTAGCACCGGCCGCCGAGCGCGATCTCCGACACGAACCGCTTGGCGTGGTCCGGCCCGCTCTCCTCGACGAGCGTGTAGAGGGGCGTCTCGCGGAAGAGCCGCTGCGTCAGCTCCTGGAGGCGGGTCTTGTAGTCGCGGAGCCCCACGGTCAGGTGCTCCTCGATGTCGCCCGCGAAGTGGTGCTCCACCATCGCGCGCGCCGCCTCGTAGCCGCCGTCGGCATACACGGCCCCGAGCAGCGCCTCGTAGGCGGAGGCCAGGATCGACACCTTCTCGCGCCCGCCGCTCTTCTCCTCGCCCTTGCCGAAGCGGAGCGCCGACCCCACGTCGAGCTCGCGCGCCTTGCGGGCCAGGACGTCGGCGTTCACCAGCGAGGCGCGGATCTTCGACAGCTCGCCCTCGCTCGCGTCGGGGAAGCGCGTCATCAGGAGGTCGGACATGGCGAGCGCCAGCACGGCGTCGCCGAGGAACTCGAGCTTCTCGTTGTTGGGCGCGTCGACGCCGAAGGAGCGATGGGTGAGCGCCACGGCGAGGTACTCGGGCCGCGCGAAGCGGTGGCCGAGACCGGCCTCGAGCGCCGCGAGCACCTCGGGCGTCATGCCCCGGCGACCGTCGCCCGCACCCGGGCGTCCCCGCCGACGGCGAGCCGCACGGGCACGCGCCGGCCCATGAGCGCGTCCGGCCCGTCGAGGCCCGCGCGCAGGTAGTTGCGCGTGTAGCCGCGCAGCGCGCCGGTCTCGGGGTCGCGTGTCGACTCGACCAGCACCTCCGCCGCGGCGCCGTCGAAGCGGCGCGCGAACGCCGCGCGCTTGCGGTCGCCGAGCGCCCGCAGGCGGCGAGCGCGGTCGGCGAGCGTCGCCGGCGGCACGCGCCCGTCGAGCTTCGCGGCGGTGGTCCCGCTGCGCACCGAGTACGGGAAGACGTGGAAGTAGGAGAGCGGGCTCGCGTCGAGGAAGGCGAGCGTCCGCTCGAAGCCGGCGTCGTCCTCGCCGGGGAAGCCCGCGATCAGGTCGGTCCCGATGGCCGCGTCGGGCAGGAGCGCGCGGATCATCGCGAGGCGCTCGCGCGCCAGCGCCCCGTCGTAGCGGCGGCGCATGCGGGCGAGCACGCCGTCGTCGGCCGACTGCAGCGGCACGTGCAGGTGGTGGCAGACGCTCGGCTCGGCCGCCATCACACGCAGGAGCGACTCGCCCACCTCGTGCGGGTCGATCGAGGAGAGCCGCAGGCGCGGCACGACGCCCTGCTCGGCGATCGCGGCCACCAGCCAGGGAAGGTCGACCCGCGGCTCCAGGTCCTGGCCGTAGCCGCCGAGGTGCACGCCCGTCAGCACGACCTCCTCGAAGCCCTCCTCGGCCAGCGCCTCGATCTCGGCGAGCACGGCGCGCGGCGGAAGGCTGCGGCTCGCGCCGCGCGCCATCGGCACGATGCAGAAGGTGCAGAAGAGGTCGCAGCCCTCCTGCACCTTCAAGAAAGCGCGCGTCTGCCCGTCGAAGCGGCGCGCGCCCACCGTCGAGATCGCCCGCTCGCGACGGCTCGCGCCGGCGGCCACCCGCTCGACGTCCCCCGCCGTCACCGCGCGCGTGAGCGCGTCGAGGCGACTGAGACCGATCACGTGATCGACGGCCTCGAGCGCCGCGGCCTCGTGCGGCTTCGTCTGCGCGTAGCAGCCGGTCAGGATGACGCGCGCCCGCGGGTTCAGGCGCCGCGCGCGGCGCACGAGGCGGCGGCTCTCGGCGTCGGCCGCGTCGGTCACCGTGCACGAGTTGACGATCACCACGTCGGCGGGCGCCCCGGGGCCGACCAGGCGGCAGCCCGCCGCGCGCAGCCGGTCCGCGATGGTCGCGCTGTCGTACGCGTTCACCTTGCAGCCGAGGGTGGTGATCGCGACCCGCTTCATTGAATCGCCTCCGCGATCCAGCCCCCGCCGAGCACCAGGTCGCCCCGGTAGAAGACCGCGGCCTGCCCCGGGGTGACCGCGGGACCCGGGCGGTCGAAGCGCACGCGGACCTCCGCCGGCGACACGGGCACGACGTGCGCGGGCACCGGGGTGTGCCGGTGGCGGATGCGGACCGCCACCGGCGTTCCGGGCGCCGGCGGGCGGCCGGCGGCCCACGTGACCTCGCGTGCGACGAGACCCGAGGCGCCCAGCGCGCCGGCGGCCACGGCGGTCACGGTGCCCGTCGCCGCGTCGATCGTCTTGACGTAGCGCCGCGGACCTCCGGCGACGCCCAGCCCACGCCGCTGGCCGACGGTGAAGCGATGGATGCCGCGGTGGCGGCCGATCTCCCGTCCGGCCTCGTCGACGACGGCGCCCGCCCGGAGCGCCTCGGGCGCCGCCCGCCGCTCGACGAAGCCGGCCGCGTCGCCCGCGGGCACGAAGCAGACCTCCATGCTGTCCGGCTTCTCGGCGACCGGGAGGCCGAGCGCCCGAGCCTCGGCCCGCACCTCGGCCTTGGTCAGCGCACCCACCGGGAAGAGCGTCCGCTCGAGGTCGCCGTGCGTGAGGGCGAAGAGGAAGTAGGTCTGGTCCTTGGCCGCATCGGCCGCGGTCCGCAGACGCGGGCCGCCGCTCTCGGGGTCGACGCCGATGCGGGCGTAGTGGCCGGTGGCGAGCCGGGCCGCGCCGAGCTCCCGGGCTCGCTGCCGGAGCAGGCCGAACTTGACGTGCTCGTTGCAGCGCGCGCACGGGTTCGGCGTGCGCCCGGCGAGGTACTCGGCGACGAACGGCCGCACCACCTCGCGCTCGAAGACGTCGGTGAAGTCGAACACGTAGTGGGGAAAGCCGAGCCGGTCGGCGACGGCGCGCGCGTCGTGGAAGTCGTCGAGGGAGCAGCAGCTGCCGCTCCCGTCGCGCGCCAGGCGGAGCGAGATGCCGATCACCTCGTGGCCGGCGCGGACGCACCGGGCGGCCGCGACCGCACTGTCGACCCCGCCGCTCATCGCCACCACGACCCTCACGCCGCCGCTCCGCGCCGCACCTGGGCCACGAGGTCGGGGAGCACGGCGAGCACGCGGTCGATGTCGGCGTCCGTCGTCGCCGGCCCGACGCTCAGGCGGAGCCCGCTGCGTGCCGTCTCCCGATCCCGTCCCATCGCCGCCAGGACGTGCGACGGCTCGGCCGCGCCGGCGGCGCACGCCGAGCCGGCCGACACGGCGATGCCCGCGAGGTCGAGGAGGACGACGAGGCTGTCGCCGCTGCAGCCGGGAAAGGTGAGGTTGAGCGTGTTCGGCAGCCGCGGCGGCGCGGCGGGGCCATTGAGCTGCACCCCCGGCATGGACGCCCGGAGGCCCGACCAGAGCCGGTCGACGAGCCGCGCGCAGTGCGCCGCCGCGACGGCGAGGTCCCGACGCGCGAGCCGCGCCGCCTCGGCGAAGGCGACGATGCCCGCCACGTTCTCGGTCCCGGCGCGCTGGCCGCGCTCCTGCGGCCCGCCGGTCATCTGGGACCGGAGGCCGACGTCCCTTCGCACCCAGAGCGCCCCGACGCCCGCGGGACCGCCGAGCTTGTGAGCCGAGAGCGAGAGCAGATCGACGCCGAGCGCGCGCACGTCGATCGGCATCCGACCGGCCGCCTGTGCCGCGTCCGTATGGAGGCGCACGCCGCTCCCGCGGAGCCCGCCCGCGATCGCCGCGACGGGCGCCACCGAGCCGACCTCGCCGTTCGCGAGCCCGACGCTCGCGAGCGCCGTGCCCGGCGCGCACGCCGCCACGACGTCGTCGGCGGCCACCCGTCCGTCGCCGTCCACGGGCACGACGGTGAGCCGCACGCCCTCGGCCGCCAGCGCCCGGGCCGTCTCCAGCACCGAGGCGTGCTCGATCGCGGTGGTGACGAGGCCGGCCGGGGCGCGAACGACGCCCCGCAACGCCAGGTTGTTCGCCTCGGTCGCCCCGCTCGTGAACACGATCTCGGCGGGGCCCGCGCCGATGAGCGCCGCCACCTCGGCGCGCGCCGCCTCGACCGCCCCGCGGGCGCGTGCCCCCTCGCGATGCGCGCTCGACGGGTTCCCCGGCCTGCCGAGGAAGCGGAGCATGGCCTCGCGTGCCTCGGGGCGCAGCGGGGCGCCGGCGTTGTGGTCGAGGTAGATGCGCATCGCGCGGGATGGTCTCGCCGCAGCCGCCGCTCAGCCGCGGCGTGTGTCGGCCGCCCGCCCGCGCGCCGCTCCGCGACGCACCTTGTAGAGCTTGTAGTCCATGCTGTCGGCGAGGGCCTGCCAGCTCGCCTCGATCACGTTGTGCGAGACGCCGACCGTCCCCCAGTGGTCGTGCTCGTCGCCCGACTCGATGAGGACGCGCACCGCCGCGGCCGTGCCCTCGGCGCTGCCGAGCACGCGGACCTTGTAGTCGTGGAGCCGCACCTGCTCGACCTCGGGGTAGAACTTGCCGAGCGCCTTGCGCAGCGCCTGGTCGAGCGCGTGCACCGGCCCGTTGCCCTGGGCGGCGGTGTGCTCGATCTGGCCGTCGGGGCCCTCGAGCATGATGGTCGCCTCGGCGATCGGCGTCTCGGTCTCGTTCCGCTTCTCGTCGATCACCCGGAAGCCGATCAGCCGGAAGTAGCGCACGCGGTCGCCGTCGAGCGCCTTCTGCATGAGGAGCTCGAACGACGCCTCCGCCCCCTCGTAGGCATAGCCCTTCGCCTCGAGGTCCTTGAGCTCCCCGAGGAGCGCCTTCACGGCGGGCGCGTTGCTCTCCAGGTCGAGCCCGAACTCGGCTGCCTTGTAGAGCAGGTTCGAGCGGCCGGAGAGGTCCGAGACCAGCACGCGCTGCGTGTTGCCGATCACCGCCGGGTCGATGTGCTCGTAGGTCTCGGGGTTCTTCTGCACGGCGGCGACGTGCAGCCCGCCCTTGTGCGCGAACGCGCTCTGCCCGACGAAGGGCTGGCGCTTGTTGGGCTCGAGGTTGGCGAGCTCGTAGACGAAGTGCGAGACCTCGGCGAGCTTGCGGAGCTGCGCGGCCGACAGGCAGTCGTAGCCGCGCTTCAGCTGCAGCACCGGGATCACCGAGACGAGGTTCGCGTTGCCGCACCGCTCGCCGAAGCCGTTGATCGTGCCCTGGACCTGGACGCACCCGTGGTCGATCGCTTCGATCGAGTTGGCGACCGCCAGCTCGCAGTCGTTGTGGCAGTGGATGGCGAGCGGCGTCGTCCCCAGGACCGCCCGGGCGGCGTCGACGCCGGCCCCGACGCCCGCCGGAACGGAGCCGCCCCGCGTGTCGCAGAGGCAGACGAGGTCGACGCCCGCGTCGGCCGCCGCGCGCAGGCACGCGAGCGCGTAGTCGCGGTTGGCGGCGAGCCCGTCGAAGAAGTGCTCGGCGTCGAAGATCACCTCGTCGGTGTGCGTCTTGAGATACGCGATCGAGTCGCGGATGACCTCGAGGTTCTCCTCGAGCGGGATGCGCAGGTCGTCGCGCACGTGGAGGTCCCACGTCTTGCCGACGATCGTGACGACGGGGGTCTCGGCGCGGAGGCAGAGCGCCAGGTTGTGGTCGTCGGCCGCGCGCACGCCCGCGCGCCGCGTCGAGCCGAAGGCCGCGACCTTCGCGTGCCGGAGGCCGAGGCGCTTGACGGCCCGGAAGAACTCCTCGTCGCGCGGGTTCGAGCCCGGCCAGCCGCCCTCGATGTAGTGCATGCCGAGCTCGGCGATGCGCACCTTGTCCTCGAGCGTGAAGGAGACGTCCTCGGCCTGGGCGCCGTCGCGCAGCGTCGTGTCGTAGAGCTGGACGCGTCTCATGGGCGTGGTCCCCCGATGAACGCGTCGTGCAGCGCGCGCACCGCCAGCTCCGTGTACTTCTCGTCGACCACCACCGAGATCTTGATCTCCGAGGTGGAGATCATCTGCACGTTGATGCCCTCGGCGGCCAGCACCTCGAACATGCGGGCCGCGATGCCGGCATGGGTGCGCATGCCGATGCCGACGATCGACACCTTGGCGACGTCGGTCTGCCCGGTGACGCCCTGGGCGCCGATCTCCCTGGCGGTCGACTCGACGAGCCCGCGCGCCTTCTCGTAGTCGCCGCGCGGCACGGTGAAGGTCAGGTCCGTGGTGCCGTCGGCGCTCGCGTTCTGGATGATCATGTCGATGACGATGTGGGCGCGCGCGATCGGGCCGAAGAGGCGCGCGGCCACCCCGGGACGGTCCGGGACCCGCAGGACCGTCAGCTTGGCCTCGTCCCGATCGTAGGCGACGCCCGCGACGGACACCTCTTCCATGCTCGCATCCTCCTCGACGACCCAGGTGCCCGGCGCGGCGCTGAAGGTGGAGCGCACGTGGACGGGCACCCGGTAGCGCTTGGCGAACTCGACCGACCGGATCTGGAGCACCTTGGCGCCGAGGCTCGCGAGCTCGAGCATCTCGTCGTAGGCGATGCGCTCGAGCTTGCGGGCCTGGGGCACGATGCGCGGGTCGCTCGTGTAGACGCCGTCCACGTCGGTGTAGATCTCGCAGGCGTCGGCGGCGAGCGCCGCCGCCAGGGCCACGGCGCTGGTGTCCGAGCCACCCCGCCCGAGGGTGGTGATGCTGCCGGCGCCGTCGACGCCCTGGAACCCCGCCACGACCGCCACCGTGCCCTCGGCGAGCGTGCCCCGCAAGCGGTCGACGTCCACCCGGACGATACGGGCCCGGCCGTAGGCGCTGTCGGTCTCGATCCGCACCTGGTGGCCGAGGAACGAGCGGGCGGGGAGGCCGGCGTCCCGCAGCGCGAGGGCGAGGAGCGCCGCCGTCACCTGCTCGCCGGTCGCGACGAGCGCGTCGCTCTCCCGCTCGTCGGGCGTGCGGGAGGCCTGCCGCGCGAGCGCGAGCAGGCGATTCGTCTCCCCCGCCATCGCCGACACGACGACGACCACGTCGCGGCCGGCGGCGCGGGTCGCCCCGACAATGCCCGCGACGTGGCGGATGCGGTCGACGTCGGCGACCGACGTGCCTCCGAACTTCTGGACGATCAGCGACATGTCTCGACGCCGGGCAACGATAGCTCAGAGGCGAGCGGGCTCCAAGGCGTTGCGTGGGTCGGGTACGCGCCGAGGCGCCACGCAACGGTGCGGGCGGTCGACGATCGTGTTGCCCGCCGGCTTCAGCGCTCCGTTCGCCCGCCGAGCGCGACGTCGAGCAGCCGCTCGTGGCGCGACCCGCGGGCCCCGAGTGCGATCACGCGGCGCTCGGGGCCCGCGTAGCGCAGGGTCACCACGAGAGCGTCGTCTCCGGCGCCCGGGGCGATCCGCTCGAACCACTCCACGGCCGCCACGCCGTCGCCGTACAGCGCGTCGCGCAGCCATAGCTCATCGGCGAGCGGGCTCTCCAGGCGGTAGAGGTCGACGTGAGTGAGTGGCAGGCGCCCGCCCGGGTACTCCGTCACGGTCGTGAAAGAGGGGCTGTGGACGCGGCCGGGATCGATCCCGAGGCCGCGCGCGAGGCCGCGCACGAAGCAGGTCTTGCCGGCGCCGAGGTCGCCGACGAGCCCGATCAATTCGCCGCCCTGCGCCGCGTGCCCGAGCGCCTCGCCGAGGGCCTCCGTCTCCTCGGGCGTGGAGGTCGTCAGCTCACGTGTCTGCACGGGCCCTCTCGCGGCGTCGCGGCGCGGGACGCCCCGTGGCCTGGAGCTCGGCGAGCGTCGGCGGCAGCTCGGCCAGGAGGTCGCCGGCGAGCAGCCCCACCTCGCCCTGCCGGGCGGCCACCCGGTCGCCCGCCGCACCGTGCGCCAAGACGCCGAGGATCGCGGCGTCGAACGGGGCGAGCCCCTGGCCGAGCAGGCCCCCGACGATCCCCGCGAGCACGTCGCCCGTGCCGCCGCTCGCCATGCCCGGGTTGCCGGCCGGCGAGATGGCGGCTTCGCCGTCGGGGGCGGCGATGACGGTGCGCGCTCCCTTGAGCACCACGACCACGCCCTCGCCGCGCGCGACGCGGCGAGCCGCCGCGAGGCGGTCGGCCTGCACCTCGGCCGTCTCGCAGCCGAGGAGACGCGCCATCTCGCCGGGATGCGGCGTGACCACGGTTGGCCCTGCCCGCTCCCGGAGGAGCCCCGTCCCCGCCACGATGTTGAGGCCGTCGGCGTCGAGGACGAGAGGCGCCGGCGTGCGCCGGACCACCTCGCCCACGACGGCCCGCGTCTCGTCCGTCACGCCGAGGCCCGGCCCGCAGACGACGGCGGCGCGGCCGGCGAGCATTGACCCGATCTCACCGGGGTCCGGCAGTGCCGCGGTCATCACCTCGCGCACACGGCCCTCGAACGCCGCCTGGAGGGCCGCAGGGACCGCCAGCGTCGTGAGTCCGGCACCGGCGCGGGCGGCGCCCTCCGCGGCCAGCAGCGCTGCGCCGGTCTTCCCCCGCGAGCCGGCGATGACGAGCACGTGGCCGAACGTCCCCTTGTGCGCGTCCCGCGGGCGAGGCGGCAGGAGCCGGCCGACCTCGCCGCGCTCGAGGAGCGAGGTACGCGGGTGGACGGCGGCCAGCGCCGCCGGAGGAATGCCGATGTCGACGACGTCGAGGACGCCGGTGTAGTCGATGCCGGGATAGACGACCTGCCCGATCTTGGCGCAGCCGAAGGTGGCGGTGACGGTGGCGCGGATCGCGACCCCGAGCGGCCGGCCGCTGTCCGCGGCCAGGCCCGAGGCGATGTCGATGGCGAGCACCGGCCGGCCGGAGCTCTCGGCCCAGCGGTTGACCGCCTCGATCACCGCGGCCGCGAGCCCGCTGACGGGAGCGTTCAGCCCGGTGCCGAGCAGCGCGTCGACCACCACCGCGGTCCTGGCGAGGCGGCTGGCCAGGGCCTCCACCCGGCCTCGCCCGGTGAGGTCGTGCAGGGCGTTCCGCCCCCGGCGCCAGGCCGCCAGCATGCCGGCGGCGTCGCCGCGCACGTCCTCGGGGTTGGCCGCGAGCCACACCTCCACGGGGATGCGCGCGCGCCGGAGGTGGCGGGCGACCACGAAGCCGTCGCCGCCGTTGTTGCCCCGGCCGCACACCACGACCACGGGACCGCGCGGCCGGCCGAGGCGAGCGCGCAGCACGCGCGCCGCGCCGCCGCCCGCTCGCTCCATCAGGACCGGCCCCGGTGTGCCGTGCTCGATGGTCCAGCGGTCGAGCGCCCGCATCTCGTCGGCGGTGACGACGATCAATATATCCGTCCCGTCGTGCTACGCCCTCGCGCGGGCGATCGCGTCCTTCATCTCGCGGACCGCGGCAGCCATGCCGACGAGGACGGCGCGCGCCACGATCGAGTGGCCGATGTTCAGCTCGACGATCTCGGCAATGGCGGCCACCGGCCCCACGTTGGCGACCGTCAGCCCGTGGCCGGCGTGCACCTCGAGGCCGAGGCGCGCGGCGATCCGGGCGGCCGCGCGCAGCCGCTCGAGCTCCCGGGCGGCCGCGGCCGGCGGGCGCGCGTTGGCGTAGTCGCCGGTGTGCAGCTCGACGGCGGGCGCGCGCGCGTCCGCGCTCGCCCGGAGCTGCGCCTCGTCGGGGTCGATGAACAGGCTCACGCGGATGCCGGCCCCGACCAGGCGCTCGACGGCGCCGCGCACCCGGGGCGCGTGCCGCACGATATCGAGGCCGCCCTCGGTGGTGAGCTCCTCGCGCCGCTCCGGCACGAGGCACGCGTCGGCGGGGCGGATACGGAGCGCGAAGGCGACGACCGCGTCGGTCACCGCCATCTCGAGGTTCAGCTTGATGCGGAGCCGTCGGCGCAATTCCTCGACGTCGCGCTCCTGGATATGGCGCCGGTCCTCGCGCAGGTGCACGGTGATGCCGTCGGCGCCCGCCGCCTCGGCCACCAGCGCCGCCTCGACGGGGTCCGGGTAGTCGACCCCGCGCGCCTGCCGGAGGGTGGCGACGTGGTCGACATTGACGCCGAGATGGAGCACGGGAGCGCTCAGTCGCAGGTCGAGCTGGTGCCGTTGCACGAACCGCTGCAGCAGCTCGCCCCATCGCTGCAGCCGCCGCCGGCGGGAATGCAGCACGTGAGCTGCCCATCGAGGGCGTAGCTCTGGCTCGTGCCGGTGCCGCCATTCGCGATCACGGTGAGCGTGGCGCCTCCCATCCTGGGATCGCTGAAGCCGGGCACGTCGGTCGTCGCTTCCTTCCCCATGGCGACGATGCTCCGATGCTTCATCGCCCGGATGAGCAGCGACCGGCCGAGGATCAGGCGGTCGGCGGCCGGCGCGGGGCCGGCGGAGCCGACCAGGAGCACGGCGGCGAGCGCAACGGCGATCTGGACCGTCACCCTAGCGCTCGTCGGCGGCCGCCCGGTCGCCGCCGATCGCCACCCGTGCGGCCGCCGCGATCGCCTCGGCCAGGTCGCGGATCTCGCCCTCGCGCTCCCCTTCGACCATGACCCGCAGCAGCGGCTCCGTGCCCGAGTAGCGCACCAGCACCCGCCCGCGATCGCCGAGCGCCTGCTCGGCGCGCCGGATCGCCGCGGCGACGGCCGGCACGGTCTCGAGCTCGGGCTTGGCTGCGACCGTGAGGTTGACCAGCACCTGGGGCAGGCGGTGCATCACCTGCCGGAGCTCGGAGAGCGGCCGGCCCCGCTCCACCATGAGCGCGAGCACGGCGAGGCTGGTGATCAGGCCGTCGCCCGTCGTGTTGTGGTCGAGGAAGACGACGTGTCCCGACTGCTCGCCGCCGAGGTTGTACCCGCCCCGGACCATCTCCTCGACCACGTTGCGGTCGCCGACGGGCGTGGTGCGGACCGCGATGCCGCGCGCCCGGAGCGCGAGATGCAGCCCGAGGTTGCTCATGACCGTGGCCACGAGCGTGCGCTCGCGGAGCTCGCCGCGCTCGTCGAGCGCCGTGCCGCACATGGCCATCACCTCGTCGCCGTCCACGACCTCGCCGCGCTCGTCGACGAAGATGGCGCGGTCCGCATCCCCGTCGAGCGCGATGCCGGCGTGGGCGCCGGTGCGGCGGACGGTCTCCTGCAGGAGCTCGGGGTAGAGCGCACCGCAGTCCTGGTTGATGTTCTCGCCGTCCGGGTCCACGCCG
>Ga0209161_10000582_pt1 | contig 29564 bp, 29 predicted proteins | sample GraSoiAngelo_155_FD_186169 | JGI IMG/M metagenome (GOLD analysis project Ga0209161, IMG submission 186169) | Grasslands soil microbial communities from the Angelo Coastal Reserve, California, USA - 14_1009_13_30cm (SPAdes) (version 2) | ecosystem: Environmental > Terrestrial > Soil > Grasslands... | reverse complement strand
TCCCCGCGCTCATTGCTCTCGTGACCTTCGCTGCGTTCCTGCCCACGTTGCGAAATCAGTTTGTGAATTGGGACGATGATGAAAATTTCCTCGACAACCCTCACTATCGAGGGCTCGGCTGGACCCAACTCCGCTGGATGTGGACCACGTTTCACCTGGGCCACTACATCCCCCTGACCTGGATGACCTTCGGCCTGGACTACCGGTTGTGGGGCATGAACCCCTTCGGGTATCACCTGACGAGCCTCCTCCTGCACGCCGCCAATGCGGTGGTCTTCTTCTTCGTAGTCCATCGCATTCTGACACTGGCTCTGCCCAGTCCCTCTGAACGCGGTCGCGCGCTCGCTGTGTCCGCCGGGTTTGCCGCCCTCGTGTTCGCGATCCATCCCCTGCGCGTGGAATCCGTCGCGTGGGTCACCGAACGTCGCGATGTGCTCTCCGGCCTCTTCTACTTGCTGACGATCCTGATGTACCTCCGGGCCTGCGCGCGCGGGGCGCGGGGCCGAGGATGGTACTGGCTGTCCGTGGCCGTGTTCGGCTGTGCGCTGCTTTCCAAGTCGATGGTCGTGAGTCTTCCGGTCGTGCTATTGATCCTGGACGTCTATCCCCTCCGGCGCCTCGGGGGGGCCCTCGCGTGGTGGAGCGAGCCCGCGCGTCGGATCTACGGCGAGAAGATCCCGTTCGTGCTGCTGGCTGCTGCGGCATCTGCCATTGCAGTCATGGCGCAGTCTTCTGTCCACGCCGCGGCGTCGCTAGCTCAACTGAGCGTGCCGGGCAGGCTGGCGGTCGCAGCGTACGGCTTGAGCTTCTACCTCTGGAACACGGTCGCGCCCGTGAACCTCTCGCCGCTCTACGAACTGCGCCCCCCGGTGAATCCCGGGACGATGCCGTTCATCCTGAGCTACGGCCTGGTTCTCGCCATCACTGCGATCATCCTGGCCCTCCGCCGTCGAGTGCCGGGCTTGCCGGCAGTGTGGTTGGCGTATGTGGTGGTCCTCTTGCCGGTGCTCGGGATCGTTCAGAGCGGCCCGCAGATCGCCGCCGATCGCTATACCTACCTGGCAGGTCTCGGATGGGCGATCTTGGCCGGCGCCGGCCTGTTGTTCTGCTCGCAAAGCTTGGGAAGGTCGAAGACAGGGACACTGACAACTCCGCCGATTGCAGGCGTTGCCATGTGTGTCGTCGTCGGGTTGGGAGTTCTCACCTGGAACCAGGTCCAGGTCTGGCACGACTCGGAGAAACTTTGGGCCCATGTCCTTGCCATGGATCCTCAATCCTCGATCGCCGAGAACAATTTTGGTGTTGTGCGCGCCGGTGAACGCAAGCTGGCCGAGGCGATCGAACATTACCGGCGCGCCCTGCAGATCAGGCCGACATACGCCGACGTCCGCTACAACTTGGCCGTCGCGCTCGCTCAGCAGAGCAAGCCGGCCGAGGCGGTCGAACATTACCAGCGCGCCCTGCAGATCAGGCCGGAACACGCCGGTGCCCACTACAACCTGGGCATCGCGCTCGCTCAGCAGGGCAAGCTCGCCGAGGCGATCGACCATTACCGGCAGGCCCTGCGCCTCAAGCCTGATTATGCCGACGCCCACAACAACCTGGGCAACGCGCTCGCTCGGCAGGGCAAGCCGACCGAGGCGATCGAGCATTACCAGCAGGCCCTGCACATCAAGCCTGACTCTGCGGAAGCCCACAACAACTGGGGCCTGGCTCTCGCTAATCGGGGTCAGTACGCCGAGGCGATCGAGCACTACCGGCAGGCCTTGCAGATCAAGCCTGACGCCGCCGAAGTCCACACCAACTGGGGCAATGTGCTCGCTCAGGAGGGCAAGCTCGCCGAGGCGGTCGAACATTACCAGCGGTCACTGCAAATCGACCCATCCAGCCCGCTCAACGCCCTCCGAGGTGTTGGGGTGGGCACGGAGGAGGCGGCGCCGAGCCGGAAGGGCAAAAGAGTGCAGTAGGCCCGGACTAGGCTCGGGACGCAGCGCCCACCCGCCGCGCCGCCAGGAAGCGGAGGAACTCGACGCCGTCCCGGAGCCGCCGTGCGAGCACCTGCCGGTCCCGCGCCATCTCGCCCACGATCGCGAAGATCTTCCGCGGCCGGAAGTAGAAGCGCCGGTAGAACGTCTCCACCGAGGCGAAGATCTCGGTATGGGGGAGGTGCGGGTAGCTCAGCGCGCTTCGCTGGACGCCCCGCCCGTCGACGAGCTCACGCCCATCGAGCCAGCCATGCTCGAGGGCCTGACGGTACATCACGGTGCCAGGGTAGGGCGCTGCGATCGACACCTGGATCGTGTCGGGCTCGAGCTCGCACGCGAAGCGGATCGTCTCCTCGATCGTCTCGCACGTCTCACCGGGAAGCCCGAGGACGAACGTGCCGTGGATCCTGATGCCGAGCGCCCTGGCATCCCGCGTGAACCGCCGCGCGACGTCCAGGCGGACCCCCTTCTTCACGCTGTTGAGGACCCCCTGGTTGCCAGACTCGTAGCCGACGAGCAAGAGGCGGAGACCGTTGTCTTTCAGGACCTCGAGCGTCTCGGGCGGCACGTTCGCCTTCGCGTTGCACGACCACGTGACGCCGAGCCTGCCGAGTCCGCGCGCGATCGCCTCGGCACGCGGCAGGTCGTCGGTGAACGTGTCGTCGTCGAAGAAGAACTCGCGCACCTGCGGGAAGTAGCGCCGCGCCAGCGCGATCTCGCGCACGACGTGCCCGACCGAGCGCGTCCGGTACCGGTGGCCGCCGACGGTCTGGGGCCACAGGCAGAAGGTGCACTTGGACCGACAGCCGCGCCCCGTGTAGAGCGACACGTAGGGGTGAAGGAGGTAGCCGATGACGTAGTTCTCGATCGTCAGGTCGCGCTTGTAGACGTCCACGACGAACGGGAGCGCGTCCATGTCCTCGAGCGTCGGCCGGTCCGGGGTGTGCCGGATGACGCCGTCGTCCCGGTAGCTCACGCCGAGGACGCGGCCCAGGGGGTGGCCCCGGGCCACCTCCTCGATCGTGAAGTCGAACTCGTTGCGCGCGACGAAGTCGATCGCGGGCGAGGCGGCGAGCGATTCCTCCGGACGGACGGCGACGTGGGCGCCGACGAACCCGATGCGCAGACGCGGGTTCTCCGCCTTGAGCGCCTCCGCCACCCTCACGTCGTACGGGAAGGATGGCGTGCTCGTGTGGAGGACGGCAAGCTCATAGTCGCGGGCGAGCGGGCGCACGTCCTCCAGCGTGAGGCCGTCGGGCGGCGCGTCCACCAGCCGCGAGTCTGGGACGAGCGCGGCGGGCTGGGCGAGCCACGTCGGGTACCAGAACGAACGCACCTCCCGCCGCGCCTGGTAACGGGAGCCCGCGCCGCCGTCAAAGCCCTCGTACGACGGCGGGTGCAGGAAGAGCGTCCTCATGCGCGCGCGACCTCCACCAGGTTCGAGTGAAACGCGGGGCCACCCCCCAGGTCGGTCACGCGGTCGCTCGTCAGCACATTCACGCCGCGGCCGTCCGGATGGAAGCGGTGCCACCAGATTCCCTCGATCACGACCACGCCGGGCCGGGTCGCGTCCGTCACCCGGGCCGTGAAACGTGCCGCGCCGCGCTGGCTCTCGACCGTGACCGCGTCCCCGTCCACGATCCCGCGCCGCGTGGCGTCGTCCGGCGCCATCATCACGGTCGGCGTTCCCTGCCGGCGCCGAAGGAGGGCCGACTGGCTGAAGGACGAATTCAGGAAGAACCGGTTCGGCGGCACGAGGCACTGGAGCGGGTAGCGCGCCGCGAGCTCGCGGTTCTCAGGCCCTTCCTCGAGCGGTAGGTACGTCGGTAGCGCGGGCAGCCCCTGGCGCGCGAGCCGCTCCGAGTAGAACTCGACCTTGCCCGACGGCGTCGGCGCGCCGCGGGCGAACGGGGTGTAGGGACGTGGCAGGTTCACCCGCACCCAGCCCCGGGCCGCGAGCTCCTCGAACGTGATCCCCCGCACCGTATCGTCGCCCTTCGCCAGGAACTCGCGGATCAGCGTCTCCGGGCTCTTCGCGTAGTGGTCCTGGGCGACGCCCATCGCGCGCGCCAGGAGCTGGAACACCTCCCAGTTGGACTTCGCCTGGCCCTGGGGCGGGAGCACCGGCCGGGCGAGCTGGAGCGTGAACTGCCCGTAGGAGCGGTAGAGGTCGAGGTGCTCCATCGAGGTCGTCGCCGGCAGGACGAGGTCGGCGTAGTACGCGGTGTCGGTCAGGACCTGCTCGTGCACGACCGTGAAGAGGTCTTCGCGCGCGAGCCCCTCGAGGACGAGCGTCTGGTTCGGGCACACCGCGGCCGGGTTCGAGCTGTACACGTAGAGCGCGCGGATCGCCGGTCCCGGCGGCCCGTCGGTCAGCACGCGTCCGAGGTGGATCATGTTGACGATCCGCGCCGGCGGCGCGGGCTGGAGGTCCGGCCGCTCCAGGACCGAGTAGTCGAAGCCGAAACCCGCGGTCGACGACAGGAGCGCGCCGCCGTGGGGATCGGCGTAGGCGCCCGTGAGCGCGGGCAGACACGCGAGGGTGCGGCAGGTCATCCCGCCGTTGTCGTGACGCGAGATCCCGATGCCGATCCGCATGAACGTCCGCGGGCTCGCCCCGTAGCGCCGGGCGAATCGCGTGATCGTGCCCGCGTCGAGGCCGACGATCCGCGCGACGGCCTCCGGCGGGTACGCCTTCACGTGCTCGGCGAGCCGCTCGAACCCGAGCGTCGCCCGGTCGATGTAGTCGCGGTCGAGGGACCCCTCGGTGATCAGGACGTGCATCACGGCCAGCGCCAGCGCCGCGTCGGTGCCCGGGCGGACCATCAGATGCTCGTCCGCCTGCTGGGCGGTGGGCGTGCGATACGGATCGACGACGACGACGAAGGCGCCGTGGGCGCGCGCCTGCTTGACGAGCGTCATCACGTTGATCGTCGAGTACGCCGCGTTCACGCCCCAGAGGACGACGAGGTCCGCGCCCACCATCTGCTCCGAGTCGTTGCCGGTGACGGCGCCCAGGGTCGTGCGCCATCCCGCGTAGGCGGTGTTGACACAGATCGTCCGGTCGAGCCGGGAGGCACCGAGCGCGTGGAAGAGGGGGTGGCCCGCGTAGTACTGGACCTGGCCCATCGAGCCCGCGTAGGAGAACGGCAGGATCGCTTCGGCGCCGTCGGTGCGGATGATCCGCCGCCAGCGGCTCGCGATCGCGTCGATCGCCTCGCCCCAGGAGATCGGCGCGAACTCACCGGCGCCCTTGGGCCCCACGCGCCGAAGCGGCGTGAGCACGCGGAGCGGCGAATGCACGCGCTCCGCGTACTCGCGCACCTTGCCGCAGATCACGCCCTGCGTGAAGGGGTGGTCGGGGTTGCCGGTGACGTCCGTGAGGCGGCCGTCCTCGACGCTGACGAGGAGGCTACAGCAGGATGGGCAGTCGTGAGGACAGACGGACAGCATCCCGCGCTTAAAGGTATCATGGCGCTCGCCATGTTCGGCTGGCTCGTGCGGCTGAACCCCTTCAAGACCCCCGACACCCAGCGTCTGGCCGTCCTCTTCGGCGTCGTCTACTTCGCCCAGGGCATGTGGTACTTGCCCAACCAGGCGATCACGATCGTGCTGAAGGACCGCGGGCTCACGGCAGGCCAGGTCGCCGACTTCTTCCTCCTCACGACCATCCCCTGGCTCATCAAGCCCGCCTACGGCCTGCTCTCGGACTTCGTGCCCCTGTTCGGGCGACGGCGCCTAAGCTACTTCCTGTTGACCTCCGGGCTCGCCGCGCTGACGGGGCTCATCCTCGCCTCGGGCTCGCTGATCTCCCACGGCCCGATCGAGACGCTCGGCGCCACGCTGCCGGTCGTGGGCGCGGTGAGCTTCACGCTCGTCTCGGGGGTCGGGCTCTCCACCCTCATGGCGCTCGGCCTCGCGTTCACCGACGTCCTGGTGGACGCGATGATGGTCGAGAACGGTCGGCCCCGCGGCCTCACGGGCGCGTTCCAGTCGGTGCAGTGGGCGTGCATCACGGTCGCCTCCGTCCTCGTCGGCGTTACGGGCGGTGAGCTCGCCGAGACGCGGAGTCTGCGTGTCGCCTTCCTGCTCGCCGCCTGTTTCCCCCTGATCTCGATGCTCATGGGTGCGTTCTTCGTCAGCGAACCGCGCGCCACCTTCGATCGCGAGGCGTTCCGGCAGACGCGGCTCGCCATCCGCGACGCGCTCGGGCACCGCGACATGTGGGTGGTGGCGGGCTTCATCCTCTTCTGGACCTTCAGCCCGTCCTTCGGCCCCGCGTTCCTCTACTACCAGACCGACGTGCTCGGGTTCAGCCAGCGGTTCATCGGCACCCTCGGCTCGCTGTCGGCGATCGCGGGCGTCATCGGCGCCGTGATCTACGCGCCGATCTCACGGCGCTTTCCCCTCAAGCGCATCGTCAACGCGGTGATCGGGCTGGGGGTCGCCGGCACCCTCGCGTACTTTCTCTACCGGGGCCCGGCGTCTGCCCTGATCATCGACATCGTCTTCGGGTGCATCGGCATGATCGCCCAGCTCGCCCTGCTCGACCTCGCGGCCAAGTCGTGCCCGAAGCGGGTGGAGGCGACGTTTTTCGCGCTGCTCATGTCCGTCAACAACGGCGGCTCCCAGCTCTCCCAGAATGTGGGCGCGCGGCTCTATGACGGCCTCGGCTATGAGCCGCTCGTGCTCATCTCGGCCGCCTTCACGGCGGCTGCGTGGTTCCTCGTCCCGCTCGTCAAGATCGACCGGATCGAGGCGAGGGCCCGCGAAGAGGCGCGGGCGCGCGAGGCGGCCGAGGCCGCGACCACTCAGTCCGTCAGCGAGAGGTAGAACTCAACCTCCGGCGGGCCTGCGACGAGCGGGTCGCGGCGCTCGCGAAAGGCCGTGAGGTGGGGCGCCTTCCGATGGAGATCGAAGGCCGCGTCCGAGCGGTACTGCTCGTAGAAGAGGAAGAGGTCCGGGTTCTTCTTCGACCGGTGCAGCCGGTAGACGACGCAGTCGGGCTCCGCCTTGAGCACCGCCGCCACCTGCTGGCGCAGGATCGCCGCCAGCTCGTCTCCCTTCCCCGGCTTCGCCGAGAGCTTCGCGACCACGGTCAGCACGTTCGCCATCACGCCTCCCTGTCCTCGTTGGTGTGTACGCTCCGCGTCGCCGTCGCGTGCGCGCGCCTGAGCCAGTAGAGCGCGCGCCCGATGTCGTCCGGCGCCTCGACGTCGAACTCGATCCAGCCCCGCCGCGCGAAGCGTCGGTGCGGGCGGATGCGCGCGTCGCCGAGCGCCCGCGTCTGATCGGCCGGCGACAGGCGGAGCCAGAGGTCGCGCTCCTTCTCACGCAAGGGAAAGCAGGCGAAGAGCGTCTCGCCGACGAAGTACCCCCACCGCCCGAACATCGGCGTGATACGCACGCCCTCCCACGCGCCGAGCGTCTCGTTCAGGCGCTGCGCGGGACCGGCGCCGCCGCGCGCGAGGGTGCGCCGGAGCCTGCGCCCGCGGCCCATCCCGCGGAAGCGCCGCGTGGCTATGGCCAGACCTGCGTGTAGGCGAAGCGGGCCCGCTCGCTTGCGGCGCCGAACCTGGCGTCGTAGTCGGCCCTGAGCGCCTTCATGTGCTCGGAGGCCATCAGGCGCCTGTAGGTCGCCTCATCCTGCAGCTCGTACACCGCCATGTACTGGTACTTGTCCTCGCCCTCGAGCGCCTTGTAGCGCCGTGCGCTGACCAAGCCCTTGAACTGTAACACTTGCGGGACGTGCGCCTCGTTGTACCAGCGGTTGAACGCCTCCTCCTGATCCTTTCGAATGGTCGCCTTCACGACGAACAACACCGTGGCCATCGGGCCTCCTCGCAGGGGCGGATCGAACGCGGCCCATTCTGCCATTGACAGCCTTTGGGTCGCCATGCGAAAAGAAGCCGTTTAGGCACGGGCGTGAGAGGACGATGAAGACAGCCGCCACGACGCGCGTGAAATTCGCCCGGGCCGAAGACGCCGCGCGGCTATTCACTCCGGCGTTCTGCGAGTATCTGGTCCTCCTGCACGACACGCTCGGCGCGCGCGCCCTCGAGCTCCGCGTCCAGCGCGCCGAGATCCTACGGGCTGCGCTGAACCAGCAGGTCATGCCCGGCCACCCGCCGGTGAGCGCGGCGAATACCGGGGACTGGCGCGTTCCGGCGGTTCCCGACGAGCTCGGGAAGCCCGGGATCGAGATCTCGGGCCCGTGCTCGATCACGCCCATGTTCATCAACGCGCTCAATCCCGGGCCCGAGGGCGAGCGCGCCGAGGGCGACCTGGACGACGACGAGGATTCGGGCGGCCACCGGCTCATCGACACGGTCCGCGCCGCGCACAACCGTCTCGCCGCGGTCAACCGCGAGCTCACGTTCGAGGATCGCGAGCGCGGCAAAAGCTACCGGATCGCGCCGGGAGAGCTCCCGTTCTTCATGCACCGCGAGCGCGGGCTCCACCTCGACGAGCCCGACGTCACGATCGACGGCACGCCCGTCAACGCCGCGATCCTCGGGACCGCGCTCACGCTCTTCTACGCGGGACGCGCGCAGGCCGACCGCGGTCAGGGCATCTACTTCTACCTCCCGAAGCTCGAGCTCGCGCCCGAGGCGCGCTGGTACCGCGACCTCTTCGACCTCTCGCGCGGGCGCCTGTCCTCCCTCCAGAACGCGACGATCCGCGCGGTCGTGCTCGTGGAGTCGCTCCCGTGCGTCTACCAGATGGAGGAGATGCTCTGGGAGCTCGGTCCCTACGCTGCCGGGCTCAACGCCGCCCGGTGGGACCTCAAGGCCTCGATCTTCGAGTTCGTCATGGCCGATCCGAAGCAGGTGTGGCCCGACCGCTTCGGCGTGGACATCAAGACCACGCCCTTCCTCGCGAACATCTTCCGGCGCCTCGTCGCGATCTGCCTCAAGCGCGGCGCCGTCCCGATCGGCGGCATGGCCACGGCGCTGCCCAGCAACGATCCCGAGGTCAACCGGACGGCCGGAGAGGCGATCCAGAAGGACAAGGAGTGGGAGGCCGCGCAGGGCTTCATCCGCGCCTGGGTCGCCCACATTTTTCACATGAAGACGGCGGCGGACCCGTTCAAGAAGCTCATCGGCTCCGGCTGGACGCCGACCCCCGAGATGGCGAAGCCCGAGAACTACCCGGTGAAGATCGGGGTCCCCGCCGGTCCCGTCACCGTCGAAGGCACGCGGCGCAACGCGCGCATGCTCATCGAGTACGTCGAGGGTTGGCTCAACGGCCGTGGCGCCAAGGGAATCGACAGCCTCGAGGGCAAGCCCGGCGTTCACCCGGCGCTAATGGAGGACCTCGCCACCGGCCGCATGTCGGTCGCCCAGATCGCCCAGCGAATCCGCCACCACGCGAAGGACCCTCAGGCTGGCGTCGCTCACGACGGGGCCCTCGTGAAGAGGCTCCTCCAGGAGGAGTTGGCGGACATCCTGTCGCGGCGGCCGAAGAGCGCCGAGGTCGAGACGCGCTACCGCAACGCGATGAAGGTCGCCATGCGCTGGGTCAAGAACTACACGGAGCTGGATTTCCGGAGCCTGGGTGCCTACACGCGCGCCGAGCTTGACGCGATCGCCCGAGCACCCGACGCGCGTCTGAGCGTCAGTGGCCCGCGGCGCCCTCCGCGGGGCCGAGGGTCAACAGCCCGCCGTCGACGACGATCGTCTGGCCCGTGAGCCCGCCCGCCGTCGCGAGATAGAAGATCGCCGCTCCCGTCTCGTCCGCTGTGGGCAGGCGCTGGATCGGTGTCTGCGCGGACGTCGCCTTCCAGTGGACGTCGATCCACCCGCCGAAGCCGGTCGGGATCAGACCGGGCGCGACGGCATTCACCCGAATCGTCGGCGCGAGAGCGCGGGCAAGTGACTTCGTGAGCGTCGTCAGCGCGGCTTTCGAGGCGGCATACGCCATCGAGGAGCCGACGCCGGCGAAGGCGGCTACAGAGGTCACGTTGACGACGGAGCCCGCGCCGCGGTGGCGCATGTGCGGGGCCGCCGCGCGGACGCAGTAGAAGGCGCCCTTCACATTGACGGCCCACACCCGGTCCCAGACGTCGTCGGTGAGGCCCTCGAGGTCCGAGTGGGGCTGCACGCGCTTCGTCCAGCCGGCGTTGTTGACGAGGAAGTCGACGCCGCCGAGCTCTTTGGCGACGCGGCCCATCATCCCGCGCACCTCCCCGTCGTTCGACACGTCCGTCCGGATCGCGACTGCGGCGACGCCGAGCCTTCCGATCTCCTTGACCGCCGCGTCAGCCGCCTCGGCGTTGCGCGAGTAGTTCACCGCCACGGCGGCGCCGCACCGCGCGAAGGCGAGCGACGCGGCGAGGCCGATGCCGGTGGCGCCGCCCGTAACGACCGCGACCTTGCCGCGCAGATCCGTGTCACTCATACCGGCTGATGTGCAGGTGCACGCCGTGGCTCGACGCGGGCTCGAGCGTCACCTCGCCGGTGCCGCGCAGGCATTTCGTGCCCGCGCGGTCGAAGGCGGCCATGAGGGACTCGAAGTCCAAGGCGACGAGCGAGAGCGCCACCATTCCCTCGGTCCCGCCGACCTCCTCGGATGGCACGATCAGGATCGCGCCCCGCCCGACGGCCAGCATCGTGCGCGGCCCGTCGTTCATCGCAACTTCCTGGAAGCCGAAGAGCGACCGGAACACGCCGGCCGTCTGCTTCACGTCGCGGGCGCCGACGACGAGCCGCTTGAGGCGTACCGGCGATCCGTCCGAGGCCGCGTCCTCCGCGGGCGTCGCGAGCTCGACCAGGATGCCGCAGCACGCCTTCGGGTGCAGGAACGCGATCGCGCCCGCGAGCCCGGGCCGGGGCGCCGTGTCGATGAGCTCGACGTGCTTCGCATTCAAGATCGCCAGCGCCGCGTGGATGTCCAGCGTGTCGAAGCAGACGTGATGGAGCCCTTCGCCGCGCCTGGCGAGGAAGCGCCCGACGCCCGACGACGCGTCGAGCGGCGCGAGCAGCTCGATCTCGCTGTCACCGGCCGCCAGGAGCGCGGCGCGCACGCCCTGATCCCGGATCAGCGCCTCCTTCACGAGCGGCAGACTGAGGGTGTCGCGGTAGAACCGATACGCCTCTGCGAGGTCCCTGACCACGATGCCCACGTGATGAATCCGTCGCACCACGCGCGATCCCTCCTCATCGAAGCTGACGGCGGACACGCTGGGCCTGATCCCGAGCGCGCGCTCGCAGTTCGGCTCGGGCGTGATCACCCGACCAACCTACCCGACGCCGGCGGCCTGTGCAATGTTTCGCAGGCGTTACTCTCCCGCCGCGCTGAACAGCCGCTGGAACTCCTTCCAGGGCGTGGGCGGGCGCCGGGCGACGGCGGCGTTCTCCTCGACGTGGGTCGTCGACTTCATCCCGACCAGGGCCGTGCCGATCCCGGGCGTCGAGCGCACGAACTGCAGGGCCCGCTGGGCATCGCTCGCGAAGCCCGGCAGGAGCTCGGCGACCATCGACGGGAGGTTCTTCGTGAGGTGGCCCTGGTAGACCGAAGCCGAGGCCATGACGTAGACGCCGAGGCGCTGGGCGGCCTCGAGCAGGGGGACGAAGCTCCCGTCGACCTTCTGGTTGGCGCGAGTGAACGCCTCCGGCATCGCGAGGTTGTACGGAAGCTGGATGACCTTGAAGTGGTGGTCGAGGCCCGCGACCGCGCGCGCCACGCCCACGAGCTCTGCGAGCGAGAGGTAGCCGGGCGCGCTCGGGTCCTCGCGATAGCCGTTCCACGTCGCCGTGCCGTAGCGCCGGATCTTTCCGGCCCGCACGGCCTCCTCGAGCGCCTCGAACGCCGCCCGCACGCGCGCGAGGAACTCGTGGCGGGCCACTTCCTCGAGCTGGGCCTCGGGGTTGTGGAGGTGGTAGATGTCGATCGTCTCGAGCCCGAGGTTGGTCCGGCTCCGCTCGATCTGATCGGCGAGATAGCGTGGCGTCATGCAGTGGGAGCCACCCGCGACGTCGCCGGGCCGGACGATCCCCGTGTCGAGGTACGTCTCGGTGAACCACGCGCGCGCGTCGCGCGGCACGGCGCCGTCGAAGGGGATGTAGCCGCCCTTGGTCGCGACGGCGATCGCGTCGCGCCGGATCGCTCCCCGACTGACCGCGGCGGCCAGGGCCGTCCGGATGGCGCGTTCGCTACGCTGATGGCGATAGTTGATCGCCGTGTCGATCATGTTGACGCCGAGCTCGAATGCGCGCGCGATCGCGTCCTGGTACAGGACGTCCGTCGCACCGTCCTCCGGGCCGAGGTAGGTCCCGAGGCCGACCGTCGAGACGGCGAGGCCCTCGAGCCCACGAAAGTGCTCGGCCACGACACTGCCGGCGAGCTTCGTCACATAACGCTTCGTGCCCTCGACCGTCGCGCTGCCGGAGAGCAGTGTCGCCATCGTGTCAGCCTTCCCGGCCGGACCTCGAGCCCGCGCCCCGCCCGGCGATGAACCCCGCCATGCGATCAGGGCGCGATGCGGAAGGTGAAGCGGCCGCTCACGACGTGGCCGTCCGTGGACAGGACCTGCCACTCGACGCGGTACGCTCCCGGCCCCAGCGCGGGCAGCAGGGCGCTCAGGCGATCGGCCGGTCCGTCGGACGCCGGCACCGCGAGGGGCAGCGACTCACCACGCTCGTTGAGCAGGCGGAGGCGCGAGAGCGGCTTCTCCACCCGGTTATTGAACCGGAGGGAGAGCGCGGGCGGCGCGACGGCGATGGTCGAGCCGGCGGCTGGCGTCGATTCGAGCAGGAGCGGGTGCGGGGCCGCCAGAGCGGCCCAGCCCAGCCCGAGGGCGGGAGCGAGGAGCGCACCGACGAGGCGCTTCAACGCCAGTCGTCGAGGACGAGGTGCGTGGGGTTTTCGTAGTCCTCTTGCTTGCCCCGCTGCATCCGGACCATCGTGAAGTCGATCTGGTATCCGCTTTGGACGAGGGTGGCGTACGCGAGCCAGTACCGAGAATACACGGGGAGGATCACCCGCTGCATCCCCAACTCCTGGCCGAGCGCCTCGAGGGCTGCGACGAACTCAACGAGGTGCTCGACCTTCCGCTTCGGCGGGTCGATCGCGAGGAACTTGACGTAGAGGGCGCCCGCCGGCGCCTCGCTCACGCCCGGCGTGTGGCAGATGGCGAAGCCCACGAGGTCGCGCCCGCGCTCGAGCAGGAGCGTGTCGCCGAGCGCGAGCCCGTCCACGATCTCGACCTCCTTCGAGAGGTCCATACCGCGGCAGATCGCGTTCGTGATCCGGTGCATGCGCGCGAGCGTCGCCTTCTTCTTCGTCTCCTCGAGCGCCGAGAACCGGCGGACCGCGAGGGCTGCCTTGCTCGGCTTCGTGACGGCGGCCTGGGGCGGCGTCCGGTCGATGGTGCGGCTCATCACGGCGGTCAGCGCCTTGGGCTTGTAACCGAACTTGTGGAAGAGGAAGAGGTGCTTCGGGCTCGCCGGGTATGTGACGCACCCCTGGAGCGCCGCCTTGTTCTCCTCGAAGAACTCCTGCGCCGCGCGGATGAGCTGCTGGCCGATCGTCTGGTTCTGGTAGTTCGTGAGGACCGCGACGGGCCCGAGGATCCCGACGGTGCCCCATGTGACGGCGAGCGCAGCGCCCACGATCTTCGCGTTGTCCTCCTCGGCGACGAAGCAGCCCCAGGGCTCCATGAGCCAGCGGTGGTGGACGTACTGCGCGCCACCGAACGCCTGGCGGGGCCGGGTGCCGAGCTGACGCTCGAGGAAGTCGCCGAAGGTCTGCTCGAACACGTCGCGGACCTTGGAGAGATCGCCCTTGCGGACGCGGCGGACCTGGATCTTGGGCAGACGCCCTTGCGGGTCGAGTCCGGCGCGATCGACCGTGGCCCTCACGCGGAGACGCCCGCGAGATCTTCGAGCAGGGTGATCACGCCCGAGTGGTCGAGGCCGCCGCGTCCCTTCACACGCAGCGCGTTGAACAGCTCCTGGACGATGGCCGTCGTCGGCAGCGGCACGCCGAGCGCGCGCGCCGACTCCATGATGAGACCGAGGTCCTTGTAGTGAAGGTCGATCTTGAAGCCCGGGTTGTACGTGTTCGCGAGGTAGTTCGGCCGCTTCTGGTCGAGACACCTGGAGCCGGCGAGCCCGCCCGCGAGCGCGGTCAGCGTGAGCTCACGGTCGAGCCCCGCCTTCTTCGCGAGTGTGAGCGCCTCGGCGAGCGCCGTGAGGTTCAGGGCGACGATGATCTGGTTGGCGAGCTTCGTGAATCCACCGGACCCGAGCGGGCCCAGATGCGTGATCGTCCGGCCCAACGCCTGGAGGAGGGGCAGCACCGCGTCGAAGACGGCCTTCTCGCCGCCGACCATGATCGAGAGCGCCGCGTCGATCGCGCCCTTCTCCCCGCCCGACACCGGCGCGTCGAGCATCTTGACGCCGCTCGACGCGAGGGCTCGGCCGACCGTCTGGGAGACGATCGGCGAGATCGTGGACATGTCCACGTAGATCAGCCCACGCCGTGCCCCCTCGACGATGCCGTCCTTCCCGAGCGCGACGAGCTCGACGTCAGGCGAGCTGGGCAGCATCGTGATCAGCACCTCGGACTGCCCGGCGACGTCGCGCGGCGAGGTCGCGGCCTTGGCGCCCGCCTGGACGAGCTCGTCCACGGGCCCGCGGCTCCGGCTGTGGACGACGAGCGGGTATCCGCCCTTCAGGAGGTTCTTCGCCATGGGGCGTCCCATGATGCCGAGGCCAATGAATCCAATCACTTGTGCCATAAGACCCCCATGGAGCGTCGGAAAATAGCACCGACAATTAGCACAGCCGCTGCTCGGGGGTCAAGCCGACGGCCGGCCGAATCGTGAACGTCGCTACGCCCGCTTGCCCCAGAGGTCTTTGGTGAGCCAGTCGAGCCCGAGCTCCTTCAGCGTCGCCGGCAGAGGCTTCCCGCTCTTCCGATCGTAGCCGACCTCGCGGTACCAGGTGTCGACCATCTTCTCCCACTGCGCGCCGACGGCCTGGCCCTTGGCGGGGCCGTCGACCGGCGTCGAGCCGTACCGCGTCGACGGGCGTTCGAGGTCGGGCGTGTGGCCGCAGCGGAGCGACACCGCGCGCAGAATGGCCGACGTCCGGCGACCGAATCGGACCGTCTCGGGCACGGTGACGTCCCAGCCGGTGGCCGCGTTGAGGGCGCGGCAGAGGTTTTCGAGCCGCGTGCGCGTGGTGAAGATGCACATCCCGAGGGAGTCCTCGAAGTTGCGGCGACCCCGGATCCCGGCGATGAACTTCGCCACGGCTTCGCCGTCGAAGGTGTTGATGCGCGCGGGCTGGCCTACCTCTGTCGGGTGCACGGGCACCCCGCTCTCCAGCGTCCCTGTTGCGGCGGTGCACGTGTCGAGCATCTCATCCCAGCGCGCGCGATGGTCGTGGCCGCGCGGGGCGGCGCCCCGCTCCGTGTAGATGGCGCAGTCTTTGGCGGGGCTCCCGAGCTTCTCGGCGGCGCGTTTGACACCCTCGGCCAGGAGGTTTCCGAAACCCTGGCGATGGCTGATCATCTGGATCAACCGCGCGGCCCCCTTGATGTCGCCCCACTTGAGCCGAAACCCGAGCTGCTCCTCCGTGATGTACCCCTTCTCCTGGCACTCCATCACCCAGCCGCAGATCCAGCCGAACTCATTGACATCGAGGCACGCCTTGTCGAGCTCGGTGTTCAACCAGGCCACGCCTTCGATGTCGCTCATTGCGCCGATGGCCCAGCCGGCGCCGGACCAGCCCTCGTACTCGGGCTCGTCGACGATCGTGCCCTTGCGCTCGCCCTGCCGGATGACCGACATGTGGCAGTGGTGCATGCCGCAGGCGCTGCACTGATGGCCGCGATGGTCGAAGCCCTCGCGCAGCTTCGGGGCCTCCCACTGACTCATGTCGACCGGCGAGACATTGGTCGTGTAATTCTTGATCGGCAAGGCCCCCAGCCGTGAGAGGTTCACCACCCCCGGCAACGTGCCGTACTCGTAGAGCGACTTGGCGGAGGGGTCGGTACGGAGATCGAAGCCGATGTCGTCGGCGGCCTGCATGAGCCCGCGCGGGTCTGACGCCCGCAGCGCCTTCGTCCCGCGCACGATGGCCACCGCCTTGAGCTTCTTCTTGCCCATGACCGCGCCGCAGCCGTTCTTGGAGGCGACGTGGCCGTAGTCACCCTGGATGGCTGCGAAGCGCGCGAGGTTCTCCCCCGCGGGCCCGATCGAGTACACCGAGAGCATATGGCCGCTCAGGCCGAGCTTCGCGCTGAGCGTGTCCTGGGTCGCCCACGTGTCCTTGCCGAGGAGGTCGCGGGCATCGCGGAGCTCCACGACGTCGTCGTTGATGTAGAGATAGACCCAGTCCGGCGCGTGCCCCTGGATGATGATCGCGTCGTAGCCCGAGTACTTCAAATTCGTGCCGAAGAAGCCGTTGGCCTGCGTCGAGGTCGGACCGTTGGTTCCGGCGCCAATCGTCACGACGGTGAGGCCGCTCGAGCCCCAGGCCGGCAGCCCCGCCATGGGGCCGGTGGCCATGACGAGACGGTTGTCTGGGTGATCCCAGGAGACGTTGCCCTTGCCGCCCTTCGTCGCGGTCTCGCGATAGAGGATCATGGCGCCGAGGCCGACGCCGCCGACCAGCTCCCGCATCGCGTCGGGGCTCCACGGCTCTGCCCAGCACTTCTTCTTCGTGAGGTCCACGCGCAGGAGCTTACCGGCGTAGCCGTCCTGCGGCTGGCGCGCGGCGCTCGGGGTCGGCCTTTTGCTCGGAGCCCGAAGACTCGCTGTGGTCATACGGCCACCGGGGTGTTCCCGGGCGCCTTGGACGGGCGGCCCAGGATGGTTTCGGGGAGCAGCGCGCTCGTGGTCTTCGACGCGATGAAGGCCGGCTTGATGTCGAACGGGTTGCGCTTGAGGTACGCCTTGAAGCGCGCGAGCGAAACGCCGGACTGCACGAGCCCCTTGAGCATGCCGACGTCGTTGGTCGTCCAGATATCGCTCGACGGGCCCAGGATGATCGCGCCCGTCAGCCGGTCGCCCCGCCAGAGGAGCTTCCGGTAGGCGGGACGGTCCGGCTTGACGCCGCTCGCCGCCTCCGCCTTCGGCTCGTCCCACGCGCCGAACGACGCGATGTCGAGGTGGCAGACCTCGACGATGTTGACGATGAGGCTGCCGCGGTAGCGGACGTCCTTGCCGGCCATGTTGGCGCCGGCCACCCGCCCGTGCTCCTGGGCGGTCGGCTCGATCGCGTGGACCGCCGGCTCGCCCGTGATGAGGTCGCGCCCCTCGGCGATGTCGCCCGCCGCGTAGACGTTCGGCACGCTCGAGCGCAGGTGGTCGTCCACGATCACGCCGCGGTTGATTGTCACGCCGGAGCCCTTGAGCCACTCGAGGTTGGTCTTGATGCCCGTGGCCATGATCACGACGTCGCAGACGATGTCGCCGCCCGCGGCGAAGCGAAGCCGCTTGCGCCCCTTGGCGTCCTCGATCGTGGCGAGCCGGGCGCCGGTCCGGATCGCGACGCCGTGCTTCGCGAGCCAGCCCTCCACGAGCGTCGCCCCCGCGTCGTCGATCATGCGCGGCAGGATGCGCGGCTCCATCTCGACGATCGTGAGCTTGGCGCCGAGGGCGAGGATCGAGTTCAGGATCGTGAAGGCGATGAACCCGGCACCGACCATGACCACGTGGCTGCCCCGCGCGATCTCGGCGAGGACCGCCCGCGCCTCGTCGAGGGTCCAGAACGAGTGGACCCCGCGGCCGTCGGCGCCCGGCACCGGCGCGCGCACCGCGGAGGAGCCCGTCGCGATCAGGCAGTCGTCGTACTCGAGCGTGGTTCCGTCGTCGAGCGTGCACGCGTTGGCCTTGGCGTCGAGCGCCGTCACGCGACGCCCGAGGTGCGCCTTCACCCCCCAGTCCGCGAGGACGCGCGGCGTCGCCGTGAAGACGTGAGACTCGGCGATCGAGCGGTCGAGGTAGTACGGGAGGACCATGCGCGAGTACGGCTTCTCGGCGCTCACCAGTGTGATCTCCGAGCGCGCCGCCTCCTCCTCGCGGATCGTCCGGATCGCGTTCATGCCCGCCGTGCCGCCGCCGATGACGACGTGCCGCGTCGCCATCACCGCACCCCCGCCAGCACGCGCGCGCTCCGCACCCGCGCGAACTCCCCGAGCCAGTCCTCGGTCGCGGTCCCCTCGTACGTGATCGCCGCGGTCGGGCAGGCCTCGGCGCAGGCCGGCGCACCACCGCACAGGTTGCACTTGAACGCCTTGCGCGTGTCCGGGTCGTAGAACATCGTCCCGTACGGGCAGGCGATCGTGCAGAGCTTGCACCCCACGCACGTGTCGTCGAGCACGTCCTTCGCGCCGGCCGCGTTGATCGTGATCGCGCCGACCGGGCAGGCGGTCATGCACCACCCCTCGGCGCACTGCGTGCACGTGTACGGCGCGTACGACGTGTGCCCCTCGAAGGGCGAGACACGGATGACGGACTTCGCGGGGTGGAAGGTCCCCGTCTGCATGTACGAGCAGGCGAGCTCGCAGCGGAGACAGCCGGTGCACTTCTCGGGGTGGATCCTCAGGACGTTCGTCGCAGTCGCGAGCATGTTCACCGCTTCTTTCGTTCGCCGCGTTTCGTGGACGAGCCGCGCTCGAGGCGGGCGATGAACTCGTCGAGCGGGATCGCCGCCATGGTCATCCCGGCGGCGCCGCCGCGCGCACCGAGCTCGACCGACACGCGCGAGACGGTGGCGTTGTCGGGCGCCTCGATGACCGAGAGGAAGTCGTAGGGGCCGAGCAGCGCGTACTGGGCGATGACGCGCACGCCCATACGCTCCACGTCGGCGTTGACCTTGCGGATCCAGCCGGGGCGCTCGCGGAGCACCTTGCGCCCCGACTCCGACAGCGTGCTCATCATGACGTACAGGGCCACCGCCGGTCCTCCCCAAGCGCACGGGCTTGCACGGCGGTCGAGTATATCATGCGCTATCCGCACCGGATGCACTCCGGGAGAGGAGACGACGAGCATGGCGACGCACGCCCTTCGCAGCCGCAACTGGTTCGGGCCCCGGACCCTCGACGGGCTGATGCACCGCGCGTACCTCCGGGCCGACGGCTTCAGCGATCTCGCCTTCGACGGCCGCCCCGTGATCGGTATCGCCAACTCCTGGTCCGAGCTGACCCACTGCAACGCGCACCTGAGACAGGTGGCAGACGCGGTCAAGCGCGGCGTCTGGAGCGCGGGCGGCTTCCCCCTCGAGTTCCCCACCATCTCGCTGGGCGAGATCCTCATGAAGCCGACCGCGATGCTCTTTCGGAACCTCATGGCGATGGACGTCGAGGAGTGCCTGCGCGCCTATCCGCTCGACGCCGTCGTGCTCCTCTCCGGCTGCGACAAGACGACGCCGGCCATGCTCATGGGCGCCGCCTCCGCCGACATCCCCGCGCTCATGGTCACAGGCGGTCCCATGCTGCGCGGCAAGTGGCGGATGGAGGAGCTCGGCTCTGGCACCGACGCGCGCCGGCTCTGGGCCGAGCGGCGCGCTGGCCGGCTCACGGACGAAGAGCTCTGCGAGGTCGAGGTGTGCCTCTCCCGCTCGTCCGGCCACTGCATGGTCATGGGGACCGCGTCTACGATGGCCGCGATGGCTGAAACGCTCGGCATGACGCTCCCCGGCAACGCCGCGATCCCGGCGCCCGACTCCCGGCGCCTGGCGCTCGCCGAGCTGAGCGGCCGGCGCGCCGTCGAGATGGCGCTGGCCGGTGGGCCCAAGCCCTCGGAGATCCTGACGGCGCAGGCGTTCGACAACGCCATCCGCGCCGACATGGCGATCGGCGGCTCGACCAACGCGATCATCCACCTCGTCGCCATCGCCGGGCGCGCCGAGGTATCGCTCCTGCTCGCGCGGTTCGACGAGCTGTCGCGCTCGACGCCGCTCCTCGTCAATTGCAAGCCCTCGGGCAAGTACCTCATGGAGGATTTCTTCTACGCGGGCGGCCTGCCTGCCGTGCTGAAAGAGCTCTTGCCGCTGCTCCACGGCGACGCCCCGACGGTCAACGGCCGCACGCTCGCCGACAATGTCCGCGACGCGCGGTGCTGGAACGAGGATGTCATCCGTCCGCTGAACGTCCCGCTCGCGTCCGAAGGCGGTACGGTGATCCTGTCCGGCAACCTGTGTCCGGACGGCGCGGTGCTCAAACAGTCCGCCGCCTCGCCGCATCTCCTGACCCACCGCGGTCGCGCCGTGGTCTTCGAGAGTCACGCGGATCTCGCCAAGCGCATCGACGACCCGGGGCTGCCGATCGACGAGACCTCGGTGCTCGTGCTCAAGCACGCGGGGCCCAAAGGCGCGCCCGGCATGCCCGAGTGGGGCGCGGCGCCGATCCCCGCGCGCCTCTTGAAGCAGGGCGTCAGGGACATGGTGAGGATCTCCGACGCGCGGATGAGCGGAACGTCGTACGGCACCGTGGTCCTCCACGTCGCGCCCGAGGCGGCGGTCGGCGGGCCGCTGGCGCTCGTCCGCGACGGCGACGCGATCGAGCTCGACGTGCCGAAGCGGAAGCTCACACTCCGCGTGAGCGACGAGGAGCTCGCGCGGCGCCGCGCGGCGTGGACGCCGCCGCCGCCACACTTCAACGGCGGCTACGGCAGGATCTACCTCGATCACGTGCTCCAGGCGAACGCAGGGTGCGACTTCGACGTGCTGCGCGGCCGCCGGCCCGTCCGATCGGAGGAGTCGGCCGGCCCGAGCCATCTCTGACGCGCGGGCGCGCTACACGGGCGCCTGGCTGCTCGACGGCTTGAGGAACTCGTATACGACGGAGAAGTCCTTCCGGCCGAGACCATGGGACGACGCCAGGCGGAGGACCTGCTGCGCCGCCGGCGCCACGAAGACGGGCACGCGCAGGTCGCGCGCGGCGCTCACGGCGAGCCCGAGATCCTTCGCCATGAGGTCGGTCATGAAGCCCGGCGCGTAGTCGCGGTTCGCCGGCGCCTTGCCGACGAGCCCCGGCACCGGGTGCATGTGCTCCATCACCCAGGTGTTGCCGGAGGACTTCGAGACGACGTCGGTGAGAATCTTTGGGTCCACACCGAATCCTTCGGCGATCCTGAACGCCTCGCTCACCGCCACCGCGGCGACGCCCGCGATCAGGTTGTTGCAGATCTTCGCGACCTCGCCCGACCCCACGGGCCCCACGTGGATGATGTTGGCGCCAAGGCACGCGAGGACTGGCCGCGCCTCCTCCACGTCGCGCGCGTCACCCCCGACCATGATCGCGAGCGTGCCGTCCTCCGCGCGGGGCACGCCTCCGGAGACGGGAGCGTCGATGAAGCGCACGCCGCGGTTCCTCGCCGCCTCGGCCACCCGACGGGACGCGGCCGGGTCGATCGTGGACATGTCCACGCAGAGCCGGCCCCGAGCGATCCCTTCGAGGATCCCGGCCGCGCCTAGGTAGGCCGCCTCGACGTGCGGGGACGACGGGAGCATGGTGATCACGAGCTCGCTCACCCTCGCAGCCTCCGCCGCCGAGCCGGCCCGGGCGGCGCCGCGCTTCACGGCGCCCTCGAGCGCGGCCTGGACGACGTCGTAGGCGACGACGGCGTGGCCCTTCTTCAAGAGGTTCGCGAGCATCGGCTGGCCCATGGTGCCGGTCCCGATGAATCCGATCTTCATTGACGGCCTCCTCCCTGACGGGCGAGCTATCATCGCGGCGTGCGTGGAGTCCGTCAAGCCCCCGGGGTAACGCGCGGTCTCGTCCTCATCGGTCTCGCGGCGGTTTCGTGGGGCACGACGGGCTCCGTCATGACGGTGCTGATCACGCGCGCCGGCGCGAGCCCGCTCCTCGTCGGCGCCGCGCGTCTGTGGATCGCGGCCGTCCTGCTCGTGCTCGCGGCCCGAACGACCGTGCGTGTCGCGGCGCCGCGCGATCTCGGTCGTTGCGTCCTGATGGGCGCGTGCATGGCCGGCTACCAGGCGGCCTACTTCACCGCGGTGACGCTCAGCGGGATCACCATGACGGCGCTCATCGCGATCTGCTCGGCGCCGCTCATGATCGCGGGGCTGGCGCCGGCGGCACTCGGCGAGCGGCTCACGCCGCGCGTCCGCTTCGCGTTGGGCCTTGGCGTCGCCGGCACGGCGCTCCTCGTTGCGGCGCCGCAGGGGATGCTCGAGCTCACTGCGCGCCTCGTCGCCGGGGCGCTGCTCGCGCTCGCCGCGGGGCTCGCCTACGCGATCTATGTCGTCCTCGCCAAGGCGACGCTCGCGCGGCTGGCGCCGCTCCCGCTCACGGCCCTCACGTTCACCGCCGGCGCCGTGCTCCTGACCCCCGCGGTGCTCTGGACCGAGGCGCCACTGCGCCAGCTCACCCTCGGCTGGCCGTGGCTCCTCTACCTGGGCGGCGTGGCGACGGCGGGCGCCTACGCGGTCTATTCCCTGGGGCTCCGCCGCGTGCCCGCGTCGGTGGCTGGCGTCGTCACGCTCCTAGAGCCGTTGACCGCGACGCTGCTCGGTGTCGCGGTGTTCGGCGAGCGGTTGGGAGCCACCGGGGTGGTAGGCGCCGTGCTGCTCTTCTCGGCGCTTGGCCTCGTGCTGACGCCCCGCGCGGTGTCTCGGGACGCGTAACGCGCGAGCCCAACTGCGAGTCGGCGCTCGAAGCGTGGTGAGTCCGACGCGTTACTAGAGCGGCGGGATCGGCCGGCTGACCGCGCGGCTGAAGGTGCAGTTCGGGACGACCGCGGAGTGCTTGCCGGGACCGCCCGCCACGATGACGAAGACGTCGTCGGGCGAAGGCACCTGCGGCAGGAGCGCGTCGTCGTCGGTCACCGCCATCATCCAGCGCGGCCAGTCCTGGATCCCCCACATGCCCCCGAGCTTGAGCGTGCGGAGCGGCAGCCGCGCGTGCTCGAAGAGGTAGCGCTGGATGTCGCTTCGGGTGAACCCGTCCGCCGCGATCGTCGCGGCGTGCTCGGGGCCGAGGACGATGAGGAGCTGGCTCTGCGAGAAGTACCAGCCGACGTTCGAGCCGAGCGACACGGCCGTATCCGCGACGGTGGCGAGGATCCCCGCCGCGGTCGTGGACACGTGGTCGTTCACGTTGTGTGGCGCCTCACCGCCGAAGACGGTGACGACGTTCGCGCCCGCGTGGAGCGGCCCCCAGGGTGAGGCGTCCTCGCGCTCGGCGATGCAATAGGCAAACTTCGCCGGGCTTCCCTGAGTCGCCATGTCGTGGCGGCCGGGCCAGGCGCCGCCGACGTTCATCAGGATGAGGCGGATGGCGCGGCCGATCGTCGCGTTCGCACGGAAGCCGGGCCCGAAGCACCCGGAGCCTGCGTGCACGCCGAGCTCTCGCGCGATCGGTCCGTGGACGATCAGGAGCGGCGCCACCGGGTGAGTCGTCGCCTGGACGCCGTAGAGGTTGAAGGGAGGCTCGAGCATCGCCTCGACGGCGGCCACGACGACGGGGAAGTACGCAGGCTCGCACCCGGCCATGACGGCGTTGACCGCGAGCTTCTCGAGCGTGGCCTGGCGCCAGAGCGGCGGCATCGCGCCGAGGCTCCGGTCGGCCGGCGCCTCGCCGAGCATCGCGCGCACGCGCTCCTCGGTAGGCGGAACGATGGGCAGCCCGTCGCACCACTCGCGCTCGCAGAACGCGGCGAGGAGCGCCTCTGGGCTGTCATCGACCTCAATAAAGCTGGCCGGCTCTGTCATCGATGCTTGAGCAGGCTCGCGAGCTGCTCGACGGCCTGGCGCGCCCGGCGCCCGATCGCCTCGGGTCGCTCGCCGCCGAGCGGGTGCTCGACGACGAGGAGCGGCAGGCCCGAGACCCCGAGCGCGCCGAGCTCACTCACCGCGAGCCCCTGGAACGCGGTCGTCGCGATGAGCCCGGACGGTGTGCCGGCCTTCGCCAGCTGCACGGCGTCGTGGAGACTCCACGACGTGCACGACCCTCAGTCGGCCGAGCCCGCAAAGACCACGTCGCACGCCTTCGCCAGCTCCGCGAGCATCTCGGGCGGTGCGGGCGTCGAGGCGTTCGACTTCCGGCGACGGACGACCGCCTTCACCCCGTGCTCGGCACGCAGAAGCGCGCCGATCTCGTCCGCCAGCCGGTCGAAGTTCGTCTTGGTGTTGTCGAGGAAGCCGACGGCGCGGCCCTCGAGGGTCGGCGGCAGCGGCGGCACCCTCACCGTTTCCCTCGTCGCCTCGCCGATAGGGCTCAGGACGCGAATGCGTGTCATGACCTCCTCCGCGTGACGCCAGTGGACCGGGCGAGCAGCCGGCCGAGGTTGTCGTGCAGCTCCGCGAGGATCGAGCGCTTGATCGAGACCTTGATCGACTCCACGGGCTCGGCGCTGCCCGCCCGATGGATGACGAGCGTCCCGGTGAACTCTTGCGCGCGCTCGTCGGTCGACGCCAGGCCTCTCAGCGTGAGGACTTCCCAGGTCTCTACCATGGGCGCTATCTTACCCCCAATGGTCATCGCGCTCGACGTCGGGACCTCCTCCACGCGCGCGAGCCTCTACGACTCCGCGGGCCATCCAATCCCGGGGCGCATGCGCCAGGTCCCGTACGAGCCCACCGTCACGCCGGACGGTGGCGTCGAGCACGACGCGACCGGGCTGCTCGAGGCCGTCGCCGCGTGTCTCGACGGCGTGCTCGCAGGCTACAAGGCTCCGATCCGGGCGGTCGCGGTCACGACCTTCTGGCACGGGCTTCTCGGCTTCGACGGCCGCGGCCATCCCGTGACGCCGATCTACATGTGGGCCGATACGCGCAGCGTGCCCGAGGCCAGGCTCCTGAGCGCCGCGCTCGACGACGCGGCCGTCCACGCGCGCACCGGCTGCCACCTGCACGCCTCGTACTGGCCCGCCAAGCTCCGCTGGCTCAGTCGCGAGCGGCCCGCCGAGGTCCGCCGCGTCGCGCGCTGGGGCTCGTTCGGCGAGCACCTCGAGCTCGAGCTGTTCGGCGAGGCGTCGACGAGCGTGTCGATGGCGTCGGCCACGGGGCTCCTGGACCAGGCGACCGCGCGCTGGGACCCCGAGGCGCTCGCCGCCGCGGAGATCGACGAAGCGCGCCTCTTCCCGCTGCGCGACTGGACCGAGGCGCGGCGCGGCCTCCGGGCGCCGTGGGCGATGCGGTGGCCAGCGCTGCGCGGCGTCGACTGGCTCCCCGCCGTCGGCGACGGGGCCGCGGGCAACGTCGGCTCGGACTGCATCGATCCCTCGCGCGTCGCCCTCAACGTCGGCACGTCCGCCGCGTTGCGGGTCGTGACCACCGACCCGCCCGAGCCGCGGCGGGGCCTCTGGCGCTACCGGCTCGACCGCCGCCGCGCTCTCCTCGGCGGCGCGACCTCCGAGGGCGGCAACGTGTACGCGTGGTGCCGACAGATCCTGAAGCTGCCAGGCGACGCCGAGGTCGAAGCCGCGCTCGCCGAGCTGCCCGCCGCGGGCCACGGCCTCACCGTGCTGCCGCACTGGGCCGGCGAGCGCGCGCCGGGCTGGCGGGGCGACCGGGTCGGCGTCATCGCCGGGCTGCGGCTGGACACGACGGCGCTCGAGATCACCCGCGCGGCGCTCGAGGCCGTGGCGCTCCGACTCGCGCTCGTCTACGACCTGCTGGCGCCGTGCGCCGCCCCGGCCCACACGATCGTCGCGTCGGGCGGCGCTCTCGCCCGCTCACGCGTGTGGACGCAGATCACGGCCGACGCGCTCGGCCAGCCGATTCGGTGGTCGCCGACGAGCGAGGCGACGAGCCGCGGCGCCGCGCTGCTGGCCCTCGCGGCCCTCGGCGTCCTGCCGGATCTCGCCACCGCGCGCCAGGAGCTCGGCGAGACGTTCGTCCCCGACCGCGCCCGCCACGCACGCTACCGCGACGCGCTCGAGCGCCAGCGCCGACTTGACGACAGGGTATGATGGGCTGAGCCATGGGCTCGGAACCCACCGTCACGATCGTGCCCGATCCCGACGCGCTCGCGGACGCCGCCGCCCGCCTGACCGTGGACGTCGCAGCGCACGCGATCGCCGCGCGCGGGCGGTTCATGTGGGCACTCGCTGGCGGCGAGACCCCGCGGACGACGTATGAGCGGCTCGCGCTCCCGCCGTTCCGCGAGCGCGTGGACTGGCGCCACACGTGGGTCTTCTTCGGCGACGAGCGCGCGGTCCCGCCCGACGACGCGGGGTCGAATTACCGGATGGCCCACGAGGCGCTCCTCAGCCGAGTGCCGATCCCCGCCGCGCAGGTCCTCCGCATTCGCGGCGAGGCCGAGGACCTCGAGGTCGCCGCGGCCGACTACGCGCGCGCCCTCGGCGAGGCCTTCGGCACGCGGCGCGGCGCGCTCCCGCGCTTCGACCTCGTGCTCCTGGGCCTCGGCGTGGACGGCCATACCGCCTCGCTCTTCCCCGACTCGCCGGTCGTCCGCGAGGTGTTCCGGGCGGTCGCCGCCGTGCACGTGGCCGCGGCGTCGATCCCGCAGCGCCTGACGCTCACCCTGCCGGTCTTCAACGCCGCCGCCCGGGTCGTCTTCCTCGTCACGGGCGCCGAGAAGGCGAAGGTGGTCAAGGCCGTCCTCGGCGAGCGCGCGACACTTCCGGCCGCGATGGTGCGGCCGGCCGACGGCGAGCTCGTCTGGCTCCTCGACCGCGCCGCCGCGGCGCAGCTCTCCGCGGGCGCGCGCGGGTGACGATGATGTCCGCCGACAAACCGTTCTCGCTGATCATCTTCGGCGCGTCGGGCGACCTGACGCGACGCAAGCTCATGCCCGCGCTCTGGAGCCTCTACGCGGGGCGCGTGCTCCCCGAGCCGTTCGCGATCATCGCGACCGCGCGGACCGGCATGGCCGACGACGAGTTCCGCGTGCGGACACGCGCGGCGATCGGGGAATTCGCGCGGATCCAGCCGCCGTCCGAGGCGGTGTGGGAGCGCTTCGCCGGGGCGCTCTCGTACGTCGCCGGCGACCCCGCCGACGCCTCACTCTACCCGCGGCTCGAGCGCGCGCTGAAGGACGCCGAGGCGACCCGGTCCGGACCGGCGAACCGGCTCTTCTACTGCGCGACACCGCCGAGCCTTTACGACGACATCACCGCGAACCTCGGGGCCTCAGGCCTCGCGCGCCCGGCGGCGGGCGGCTTCACGCGGATCATCATCGAGAAGCCGTTCGGGCGCGACTACGCGAGCGCGCAGGCGCTCGGCCGCCGGCTCGCGGCCGCCTTCCGCGAGGAGCAGGTCTACCGGATCGACCACTACCTCGGCAAGGAGACCGTCCAGAACATCCTCGTGTTCCGGTTCGCCAACGGCATCTTCGAGCCTCTGTGGAACCGCAACCACGTGGCCGAGGTCCAGCTGACCGTCGCCGAGTCCATCGGCGTCGAGACCCGCGGCGCGTACTACGAGGAGGCGGGGGCGCTGCGCGACATGATGCAGAACCACCTGCTCCAGCTCCTCTGCCTGATCGCCATGGAGCCGCCCGCGACCTTCGACGCGGGCCCCGTGCGCGATGAGAAGAACAAGGTCATGCACGCGATCCGACCGTTCGATCCCGCGCGGATCCGGGAGGCCGCCCTGCGCGGCCAGTACGGCCCCGGCTTCGCAGGGGGCAAGCCCGTCCCCGGCTACCTCCAGGAAAAGGGTGTCGCGCCCGACTCGAAGACGGACACCTACGCCGCGCTCCGGCTCCTCGTGGACAACTGGCGGTGGGCGGGCGTGCCGTTCTATCTGCGCACGGGCAAGCGCCTCGCGAAGCGCGTGAGCGAGATCGCGATCCGCTTCCGCCGCACGCCGCACCTGATCTTTCGCCGGAGCCCGGCGGGCGTGGAGGCGAACACGCTGGTGATCCGGATCCAGCCCGACGAGGGCATCGCGCTCACCGTCGCCGCGAAGACGCCAGGCCCCGATCTGCGGCTCGGCCCCGTCCGGCTCGATTTTCGCTACGGAGAGGTTTTCGGCGGCGAGCCGCCCGAGGCGTACGAGCGGCTCCTGCTGGACGCGATCCACGGCGACGCGACGCTCTACGCGCGGGGCGATTGGGTTGAAAAGGCGTGGCAGCTCCTCGGACCGGTCCTCGACGCATGGGCAGAGGCGCCGGGGCCGCCGCTCTGTCTGTACGAGGCGGGCTCCTGGGGACCGGCGGAAGCCGACGCCTTCATTGCCAGGGACGGTGGCGCCTGGCGTCAGCCCTAGCGAGGGCAGCGACCGCTGGGACTACCTGGGCGGCGGGATGGCGCGGCTCGCCGTCAGCTCGACGTAGGTGAAGATCCGGAGCCAGCCCTCCCAGACGCGGACCTCGAGCGAACTCCCCGCCTTCTCGTAGACCTGGGTAGTGCCGCGATTCTCCACGCTCGTGGTGCTGACGTGGCGCCAGCCGTTGGCCTCGAGCGTCGCGCGCAGCGCGGCGCCCAGGCTCGCAGCTTCGAGCCGCCCTCGATAGACCAGGCGCGCCGCCTTGACCGTCGGCGACTCGATGATCGTCGACTTGCCGGCGCGATACGTGAGCCCCTTCGGGACGGGGATGTCTTCGAACTCGCTCCGCGCGGGGTTCGTGGGCGCCGACGCGCACGCCCCGAGGAGCAGGACGACGAGCAGTGTGCCAACGAGTCTTTGCGGTCTCATGCCCGGAGCGTAACAGGCGACGCAAGGAACGGCCAGGGAATTTGGCCCGCGCGACCTCGTGAAGTTGCTCCGGTGCGAGAGCGCGGGTGGCACCGCTCAGCCCTGGATCGAGTAGCCGCCGTCGACGGGAATGGCGGATCCCGTGACGAAGTCGGAGGCGGGGCTCGCGAGGAAGACCGCGATGCCCGCCATGTCGTCGATGGTACCCCAGCGGCCGGCCGGCGTGCGCTGGAGGACCCGCTCGTGCAGGCCCGGGATCTCCTGCCGCGCCCGGCGCGTGAGCGCGGTGTCGATCCAGCCCGGCAGCACCGCGTTGACCTGGATATTGTCCAGGGCCCACGCCGAGGCGCACGCCCGGGTGAACTGAACGATCCCGCCCTTGGAGGCGGCGTAGGCCGGCGCGAAGCCGGCGCCGAAGATGGACATCATCGAACCGATGTTGATGATCTTGCCGCGGCCGCCCGCCTTCATCGTCGGGTAGGCCGCGTGCGAGCAGAGGTAGGCGCTCGTCAGGTTGGTGTCAAGCACCTGGCGCCACTCGGCGAGCGACACCTCGTGCGGGGGCTTCCTGATGTTGGTGCCCGCGTTGTTGACGAGGACGTCGAGCCGCCCGAAGGCGTCGAGCGTCGCCCTGATCATGCGCCCGACCGCCGCCTCGTCGGTGACGTCCGTGGTGACGGCGCGCGCCTCGGCGCCGAAGGCCTCCAGCTCCTTCACCGCGTCCTTGGACTTGGCTTCGTCGCGCGCCGCGATTACGACGCGCGCGCCGGCCCGTGCGAGGCCCCGCGCCATGCCCAGGCCGATGCCGCCGTTGCCACCCGTGACGATCGCCACCCTGCCCTCGAGCTGGAACACCAGTCACCTCCTGATCGGCCTGCGCTTCCCCGCCATCTTACCCCGATCTCATAGCTTGTAGACATCGCCCCCGCCGAGGGCGAACAAGAAATACCCGGTCTCGAAGGTACGTCCATGGGCAGTTGCGCCCTTCTTGACTCTGAAG
>Ga0209161_10000581_pt1 | contig 29628 bp, 26 predicted proteins | sample GraSoiAngelo_155_FD_186169 | JGI IMG/M metagenome (GOLD analysis project Ga0209161, IMG submission 186169) | Grasslands soil microbial communities from the Angelo Coastal Reserve, California, USA - 14_1009_13_30cm (SPAdes) (version 2) | ecosystem: Environmental > Terrestrial > Soil > Grasslands... | reverse complement strand
TTCAGCATTGGAATCTTGAGCCGGACATCATCACGCTGGCAAAGACGTTGAGCGGCGGCTACGTCCCGTGCGGCGCGATCGTGACCCGGCGCAACATTTATCAAAAAACATTTAGCCGGATGGACCGTTGTGTCGTGCACTCGACCACCTTCGGGCGCAACAACCTGGCGATGGCTTGCGGGCTCGCGGCGCTCGAAGTGATCGATAATGAAAATCTTGTCGAAAACGCGGCGAAGATGGGCGCGCTGCTAATCGAGAAAATCGATCAGTTGCGCACGAAACATTCCTTCATCAAAGAAGTGCGCGGCAAAGGACTGATGATCGGCATCGAATTTCATGAGCCGCACGAGTTCAAACTTAAGATGGCGTGGAAGTTGTTGCATAAGATCGACAAAGTGCTGTTTGCGCAAATGATCGTGACCCAGATGTTGAGCAAGCATCGTATCCTCACGCAAGTGGCCGGGCATGCGATGGATGTGATGAAGATCTTGCCACCACTCATGATCGGCGAGCGCGAGATCGATATGTTCGTGAATGCGCTGGACGACGTGCTGACCGAGTGCCGCAAGTTCCCAGGCCCGATGTGGGAGCTCGGAAATAATTTCGTCAAAGCAGCGCTCGGTTCGCGTCGGTCAGTCGAAACGCGGCCCACTGTTTCCGCCTAAATCTAGGCCTATTTTCAATTGTCGATCTTCTGCGGCAGGCTTACGCTAACGCGACGAACCACGCGCCCACGGGCGTTCAATCACACGGAGGACAATCATGAGCACCGCTGTCGCTGCAGAGAAGAAAACGAAGTTAAACCAACTCGACCAGCTTAAGAAATTTACAAAAGTCGTTGCCGACACGGCGGACTTTGAGTCCATGAAGGAATTCAAGCCGCAGGATGCGACGACAAATCCGAGCCTGGTTTACGCCGCGACGCAAAAATCAGAATACGCGTATCTGCTCGACGAGGTACTGGCTGATCGGAAGAAATCAGGCCTGAGCGGCCACGAGCAGATCGAAGACATTTGTGATCATCTGCTTGTCCAGTTCGGCACGGACATTCTCGAGATTGTGCCGGGACGCGTTTCAACCGAGACGGACGCGCGATTGTCATACGATGTCGAGGGTTCGATCAATAAGGCGCGCCAATTGGTCAAACTTTACGAGGAGCGAAAAATTCCCCGTGAGCGGGTGTTGATCAAAATCGCTTCGACCTGGGAAGGCTTGAACGCCGCTGAGCAACTCCAAAAGGAAGGGATCAAATGCAATCTGACGCTGATGTTTTCGCTGCCGCAAGCCGTGCGCGCGGCCGAAGCGAAGGTGCAGCTGATCTCGCCGTTCGTCGGCCGGATTTACGATTGGTACAAAAAAGAGAACAAGCGCGATTACGCCGGGCCTGAGGATCCGGGTGTGCAATCGGTCCAGGAAATTTACACCTATTATAAAAAGTTCGGTTATGCGACGGAAGTGATGGGCGCGAGTTTTCGGAATGTTGGACAGATTCTGGAACTGGCGGGATGCGATTGCCTAACGATTAGTCCCGAATTGATGGAAGAGCTTTCGAAATCGAACGAGCCGGTCGAGCGGAAGCTCATTCCGGAGAAAGCGAAGTCGGCGAAGGTCGAGAAACTGGAGCTCGACGAGAAGAACTTCCGTTGGATGCTGAACGACAACGCGATGGCCTACGAGAAAACGGGCGAAGGAATTCGGAAGTTCGCCGCGGATGTGATGAAGCTGGAAAAATTCGTCGCTAGCAAACTGTAGCCGCGGTCGCTGACCGCGGCCCGGCCTCAGCGACGCGAGCTACAGCATGTTTCATGTCGTTCTGATCGAACCAGAGATTCCACCGAACACAGGGAACATCGGGCGGCTTTGTCTGGCAACCGGTTCGAGATTGCACTTGGTCAAGCCGCTCGGCTTTTCGTTGGAAGATCGGCATTTAAAGCGCGCCGGCCTAGACTATTGGGACGAAGTAGATGTCCGCACGTGGGATTCGCTTGCGGAATTGAAGCGCGCACAATCATCAAGCAGCCGTTATTTTTTTCTGACAACGAAGTCTGGGCGTGCCTATTACGATGTGAGGTTTCATGGTGGTGATTTTCTCGTTTTCGGAAGGGAAACGAAGGGATTACCGGAGAATTTGCTGGCGAAAAACATGGACGATTGCCTGACCATCCCGATGCATGGGACGCGCAGCCTTAACCTCGCGACCGCAGTTGCAATTGTGCTGTTTGAAGCAATGCGACAACAGCGCTGACGAGTGACGGTCCAGAGAGTCAACATCTGCGTTTTGTGCCAGCGAAGGCATCCAAAAAGTGAGGACAGAACGTTGAATAAATAAAGACACGACGGTGTCCAAAAACTCAGAAGGAAAAAGCCTATGAGAATATTTCTTGTTTTAATTTGCAGTCTTGCGCTCGCGTGCGTCGCCGGTGCGCAGCAAGAACAAAAAGGAAAAAAGAAGGAACAGAAAAAGGGTCCGCAAGCCGGGCAGGTTTCGCAACCACCGGGTGGAAAACCGACGGGAGCGGGCAAGCCGACGGGAGCAGGCAAACCGGCGGGCGTTGGTCAACCGGCAGAAGTCGGTAAGGCCAAAGGAAAAGGCAAACCGACAGGTGTCGGTAAGTCAGCACAAGCCACCCAACAAACGGAGGTAGGCAAGCCGGCGGGAAAAGGTAAAGGTAAACCACCAGAAACGGGTAAGCCGGCACAAGCCACGCAACAAACGGAGGTAGGAAAGCCGGCGGGAAAAGGTAAAGGTAAACCACCAGAAACGGGTAAGCCGGCACAAGCCACGCAACAAACGGAGGTAGGCAAGCCGGCGGGAAAAGGTAAAGGTAAGCCACCAGAAACTGGTAAGCCCGCGGAAGTCGGCAAAGCTGCAGGAAAGGGCAAGCCAGCGGAAGTCGGCAAAGCAGCGGAAGTCGGCAAAGCAGCGGGAGCGGGTAAGCCTGTGACGGCGGGCGGTACAGGAGGTAAGAAGTACCAAGCTCAGCATATCAGCCTGGCTAATAATAAACAACCGAAACCCGAAGTCGCGCCTCCTGTGAATTTTCAGCAAAACAGGCGGATCGAAGGCAGCGACCGATGGCAAGGTTCAAATTATCAGGTTTTCCGGAATTACAAATCTGAGTGGCACGACAGGAACTGGTGGAGCGGCCATTCGAACAATGTCGTATTCGTATTTGGTGGATGGTATGCCTTGAATGCGGGCTACTGGTACCCCGCCTGGGGCTACGATTCCAACGCGTATTATCCATATGACGGACCGATCTACGCCTATAACAACTTGCCGCCTGATCAGGTGATCGCCAATGTCCAGACCGCCCTGCAACAGCAGGGTTATTATCAGGGCGAAATCGACGGTTTACTTGGACCGCAAACGCGCGCGGCAATCGCCGATTACCAGCGCGCCAATGGGCTGGCAGACACAGCCGCTATCGATCAACCAACGCTGCAATCATTGGGAATGGCGTAACGAGAGACCTCTAATTTCATCAAGAAGCCGCCGCGGGATGTTTTCAACGGCGGCTTCTTGCGTTACCAAAGAAATGTTAACGCGCGGATCGTGTTCAGTCCTGTCCTGACTGCGCCGGAAGTTCCCGCCGAACATCGGGAATATTGAATGACTTTGTCTCGCGACGCGTGCGAGATTGCATTTGGTCACTAAGTTTTACGTCAGGCTACGCAACTAACGGCCTTGCGTCGATGTTGAATAAACAGAGACCGCAAAATGTCTAACAACCCAAAAAGAAAAAGCTTATGAGAACATTTCTTGTTTTAATTTGCAGTCTGGCGCTCGCGTGTGCCGCAGGCGGTGCGCAGGACAAAAACAAATCTAAGAAGCAAGCCCCGAAGAAAAATCAGACCCAATCAGCGCAGCACGCAGGCGCGCCGAGCGCCGGATCAGAGAAAACAAAAGGGTCACAGCGGGTGACTACGGCGGGCGCTGGAGGACAGAAGACGAAAAAGGCAAAAGGTTCACAACAAATCGCCACACAGGGTGGGCAGATAGTGGGTGGTGCAGCAGGCGCCCAGAAGACAAAGAAATCGAAAGGGAGCGCGACCAACGCCGTCGCGGTTCAATCGAGCACTAAGACATTTAAAGCTAAACGCTTCAATCTCCAGACCAAGACGCGTCCAGCAACGGTGGGAAGCGTAACGTTTCAGCCAAACAGACACATTCAAGGGAGCCAAACTTGGCAGGGTTCAAATTATCGGGTCTTCCGAAACTATTCGTCACAATGGCACGAGAGGAACTGGTGGAGGAACCACTACAACCGGGTCGTTTTCGTATACGGTGGATGGTATGCTTGGAATGCGGGCTATTGGATCCCGGCATGGGGCTACGATTCCAACGCATATTATGCCTACGACGGCCCGATCTACGCCTATAATAATTTGCCACCCGATCAGGTGATCGCGAACGTGCAAGCCGCGCTGCAAGAGCAAGGTTATTATCAGGGAGAGGTTGACGGTCTGCTCGGGCCGCTCACGCGTGCTGCCGTTGCAAATTATCAACGCGATCATGGACTCTACATCACATCCGCAATCGATCGACCAACGCTGTCGTCATTGGGAATGACGTAACCAGACTCTTATTAACTGAGAAGCCGCCGCGGAATGTTTTTCGATGGCGGCTTTTTGCGTACGGGAAAGATGTTAATACCCACCGCCATCGTCAAAGACAGGCTCTTGTGCTTGGATCGCGTTTGCGGCAGATAAGAAGCGGCCAGTAGCCAAGGATGGAAACGGCAACCTCTCAATTAGTCGCATACGATCTCTTTCAATCGTTTCGAATGGGCGCTCGGCGGATTGATGTTTTACGTGGTATTTCGATGCAGATTTCGCCTGGCGAGGCAGTCTTCCTCTCGGGTGCATCCGGCGCCGGCAAGACGACGTTGCTTTATACGCTCGCTGGTTTGGAGCGGCCGGAATCTGGCACGGTAGAGTTTGAAGGGCGCAATCTTTATAACGGAAGCTCGACTTCGCAGGCGCGTTTTCGGAACAAAAAAATGGGTTTCGTTTTTCAGGGATATTTTCTTTTGCCCGAACTAACAGCGTTGGAAAACGTTCTACTGCCGGGAATGATTGGGCGGAGAGCAACAAAAGAGATGGCAGAAGAGAGTTTGCGCGCGGTCGGCCTGACCGATCGTATGCATCATCTGCCGGCAGAACTTTCCGGCGGCGAACAGCAGCGTGTTGCCATTGCTCGCGCACTGACGAACAACCCGGACATCATTTTCGCCGACGAACCGACCGGCAATCTCGATTCCAAAACTGGAGATGAAATTATCAATCTTCTCTTAAATCTGGTGCACGAGCGAAACAAAACGTTGCTTGTTGTGACCCATGACGCTCGTTTGGCCGCGCGCGGTGACCGTCAACTACACATTAAAGACGGTGTATTGCAGTAGCGTCGACACTGAGTTCGACGCTTTAAGAATCTGGCGTTCGCTTATTCTCCGCTTGAATTGCGGGATGAAACATCGAGATTTTTTCTCAATATGAAAACCAGTGACGCGTTGGTGATAGACGAACCGAAAACTCACGAGCCCACTGCTCAGGCAGTAGCAGAACCGGCGATTGAAAGTGGGCCCCGCGCGACCACCGGCGTTAAGGACGCGAAAATCTACATCGACGGAAAGTTTTATACAGAAGCGGACGCGAAGATTTCTGTCTTAGATCATGGTTTGCTTTACGGCGATGGAATTTTCGAGGGCATTCGCTTTTACCACGGGCGTGTCTTTCGGCTCGAGGAACATCTCGCGCGACTTTGGGATTCAGCGCACTCGATCTGTCTCGAAATTCCGATGTCGATGCGGGATATGACGGAGGCGGTACTCGAAACCATTCGCCAGAATCATTTGCGCAACGGCTACATCCGGCTCTTGGTCACACGCGGAATTGGCAACCTCGGTTTGAACCCGACGCAATGTAAATACCCAAGCGTTATTATCATTGCGGCGACGATCGCCCTTTATCATGAGAATTTTTATCGAAAAGGATTAACGATCGTGACGTGCGCAACGCGCCGCAGCAGTCCGGCTGCTCTTAATCCCGCGGTCAAATCCCTTAATTATTTGAATAATGTGATGGCGAGAATTGAGGCGAATCTCGCTGGCGCGGATGAAGCGCTCATGTTGAATGACGCCGGAAATGTCGCGGAATGCACGGCTGATAACGTTTTCATCATCAAGCGCGGTCAGATTTTTACGCCGCCGATTACGGCTGGCGCATTGCGGGGCATTACGCGCTCGATCGTGTTTGAGATCGCGGCGGAACTCGGCATCAAGATCACGGAGGCCGATATCACCCGCCATGATGTTTTCGTCGCGGACGAATGCTTCCTCACGGGGACGGCTGCGGAAATCATTCCGGTTGTCAAAGCTGACGGACGATTGATCGGAAATGGAAAGCCGGGGCCGATCACTGCACGCACGATCGCGCGATTCCGTGAAATGACGCGAGAGACGGGTACGCCCATTTTCGTTTAGATTGAGCAGATCCAGCTTGGCGCGAAAGGTGCTCAGGAAAGATTCAGGGTTGAATTTTTCCAATAATTCAGGGTCTAATTAAAAGAAATGTTGTGCGACGTTTGCAAATGCAATGATGCGACGGTCTTCCTGACTCAAATACTGGAAGGCAAAATGCAGAAGGTGAATCTCTGCGATGCTTGCTCGAAAGAAAAAGGCGTGCAGGATCCCACTGGGTTTGCGCTCGCCGATTTGCTTCTTGGGATCGGGGCCGCCGAGGAAATCGAGAAAGGAGCATCGACACAGAAGTGTCCAGTATGCGGATTTAGCCAGGCGGATTTTAAGAAAACCGGCCGGCTCGGGTGTAGTGCGTGCTATGTTACGTTTGCAGAAGGGTTGAACACGTTGTTGAAAGCGATGCACAAAGGCACGGAGCATGTAGGGAAGTTGCCGCAACGCGCACACCGCGCCATGGAGCTCAACCACCGGATGCGTAACTTGACTGAGAACCTGCAGAAAGCAGTCGCGGAAGAAAACTATGAAACGGCCGCTTCGTTGCGCGATCAGATCAAGCAACTCGAAAGCGAGATCGCAACTTAGCCATGAAATTTTCCAACGTCATGGCGACTGCTGGAGAATGGGTGCGTGGCGAAGGGCCCCATTACCAAGTTGTAATCAGCAGCCGGGTGCGGCTCGCGCGCAACTTGCGCAACCGCGCTTTTCCCGGTTGGGCCAAGAAAGCGGAACGCATATCTATCCTCGATCTGATCAGACCGCGCGTAGAAGAGCTCACGGAGATGCAAGATTCATTTTCCGAAAGTCTCCAGGAACTTTCCGCGCTCGAGCGCCAAGTCCTTGTCGAGCGCCATCTGATCAGCCGGGAGCACGCTGCCAAGGGTGTTGGCAGCGCGGTGGTGATGAATCGGCGGCAAACACTCAGTATTATGATCAACGAAGAGGATCATCTGCGCATGCAGTCAATTCGCTCCGGTTTGCAGTTGAAACAGGCATTCAAACTGGTGGATAAGATCGACAGCGCGCTCGAGAGCAAACTGGAATTCGCCTACGATCAGCGCCTCGGATATCTGACCGCGTGCCCCACGAATGTAGGCACTGGTATGCGCGCGTCCGCCATGTTGCATTTGCCGGGCCTTGTGCTGAGTGAACTGATTAATCAAGTCATTCAGGCTGTTAGCAAAATCGGTCTCGCCGTCCGCGGCCTCTACGGCGAAGGCACCGAGGCCATGGGCAATCTTTTCCAGATTTCAAATCAAACAACCCTCGGAGAAAAGGAAGACGAGATCATCAATCGTCTGAGCAAAGTGATTGAGACGATCATCGAGAAGGAACATGACGCGCGGCAGGTCTTACTCCAGAAAAAATCAAATACGCTTTGGGACCAGATCGGCCGCGCCTACGGCGTCTTGACTTACGCTCACGCAATGGCTTCAAAAGAAGCGCTCAATTTATTGTCCATCATCAAACTTGGCGTGGATTTGGGGGCATTTCCGGAGGATCGACGTCTGCCAATCGACGAATTGTTCATCGACATACAGCCGGCGCATTTACAGAAAAGCTCTCAGCAGAAATTAAATGCGGAAGAGCGCGATCACTTGCGCGCCCAAATTATTCGGGAACGTTTGAAACTCTTCCCTAAACCTGATATTAGTAAGATGGCGAGGGAATCGGGCGATGGCTCGACTGCCGGGCCATCGAATAATGAATAATTTCACGCCGCGCGCTCAACAAGTTCTGGCGCTTGCTCGCAAAGAGGCCGACCGCTTTAATCACAACTACGTCGGCACTGAACACCTCCTTTTGGGACTCATTAAACTGGGGCAAGGAGTGGCCGTGAACGTTCTGCAAAAGATGGGTCTCGATCTCGAGACCGTGCGCATGGAGGTGGAGAAGCAGGTCGGCTCTGGCCCGGAAACCAAGATGGTCGGTAATGTTCCTTATACTCCACGCGTCAAAAAAGTGCTGGCGCTCGCAGGCAAGGAAGCCAAAGCCCTCAACCATTCCTACGTCGGCACGGAACACATTTTACTCGGCCTCTTGCGGGAAGGAGAGGGCGTCGCGGCGCGCGTGCTCAAGAGCCTTGAAGTCGATATCGAACGCACTCGCAACGAAATTCTTAAAGAGCTCGATCCAAATTTTACGCCGCCCGAATCAGATCAGGAAAGCGGAGAGCCGACAAAAAAAGAGGTCAAGACTCCCGCGCTCCGCGCATTTGGCCGCGATCTCACCGATCTTGCAAAAAAAGATGAACTCGATCCGGTGATTGGTCGCCGCAACGAGATTGAGCGCGTCATTCAAGTGCTTTGCCGGAGGACGAAAAACAATCCGGTGTTAATTGGTGAGGCAGGCGTTGGAAAGACAGCCATCGCCGAAGGTCTGGCACAGGAGATTGCAAACGGGAATGTGCCCGAATTGTTACGCGACAAGAGAGTAGTCACTCTCGACTTGGCCCTGATGGTTGCGGGAACAAAATATCGCGGACAATTCGAGGAACGCATCAAAGCGGTAATGGATGAAATCCGTCGTTCCAAAAATGTCATCCTATTTATCGATGAACTGCACACGATCGTCGGCGCTGGCTCAGCCGAAGGCGCCATGGATGCTTCGAACATTATTAAACCGGCTTTGAGTCGTGGAGAATTGCAATGCGTCGGTGCGACGACAATGAACGAATACCGTAAATACATCGAGAAAGACGCCGCTCTTGAACGTCGCTTCCAGACGGTGAAAGTCGACGCCCCCACGGTCGATGAGGCGATCCAAATCCTCAAAGGTTTGCGTCCGAAATACGAGGCCCATCACAAGGCGAAACTCACCGATGAAGCGCTCGAGACCGCGGTCAGATTCTCCGATCGCTATATTACCGGACGTTTCCTTCCCGATAAAGCAATCGACGTCATGGATGAAGCCGGTGCCCGCGCCCGCATCAGCGCCATGACTCGTCCGCCTGACGTTAAGGAGATCGAGAAGGAAATTGAAAATATCCGCCTTGAAAAAGAAGCGGCGATCAAAGCGCAGGATTTTGAAAAAGCCGCCGCGCTTCGCGATAGCGAGAAGCAAACCAAAGAGAAACTCGATGCCATCCTGAACAAGTGGCGCGAGGAGCGCGAAGAGAAAGAAGTGGTCGTAACGGCAGACGACATGATGCACATCATCTCCAAAGTCACGGGTGTTCCTTTGCAACGGATAGAACAGGAGGAAACCCAAAAATTATTAATGATGGAAGCCGAGCTGAAGCAGCGGGTCATCGGCCAGGACGAAGCTGTGACCGCCATTAGCAAAGCATTGCGCCGTTCGCGTGCAGATTTGAAAGATCCCAAACGGCCGATTGGCTCATTCGTCTTCCTCGGTCCAACGGGCGTCGGTAAAACCTATCTCGCTCGCACACTTGCCGAGTTTATGTTTGGCGATTCCGACGCGCTCATTCAGATCGATATGTCTGAGTACATGGAAAAATTTACGGCCTCGCGGTTGATCGGCTCGCCGCCGGGTTATGTCGGCTATGAAGAAGGTGGGCAACTTTCCGAGGCGGTGCGGCGACGGCCATATTCGGTGGTCCTGTTTGACGAAATCGAGAAAGCCCATCCGGATGTGATGCACTTGCTTTTGCAGATTCTCGAGGAAGGCAAAATTACTGACTCGTTAGGCCGCAAAATCGATTTCCGGAACACGATCATTATCATGACCTCAAATGTCGGTGCCGAATTGCTCAAGAAACAGACGGTGATGGGTTTTGGCGCCCCACGCGAAGGGCACGATTACGAATCAATGCGCGATAAAATCATGGAAGAAACCAAGCGCGTCTTTAAACCGGAATTTCTCAACCGTCTCGACGAAACCATTGTCTTCCACTCGCTCGACAAACCGCATCTGATGCGCATTGTCGATCTGGAAGTGGCAAAGGTGAAGGCGCGCATCAAAATGAAAGAGATCGAAATCGCCCTCGATACTGCGGCGCATGAGTTCGTGATCGAGAAAGGGTACGATCCTAATTACGGTGCGCGACCAATGCGGCGCGCGGTTGAGCGTTATCTCGAAGACCCGCTTGCCGAAGAATTACTCAGAGGCAACGTCAAAGCGGGCGACCGTGTCGAGGTTACCGCAGCGGATGGAAAACTAATATTCCATGTCGCTGAGCCGCACGGCGCGGCCGCAAGCGCGAGCTAATTTTGCCTCTAGAGGTAAGGGCGGTTTACCGTGCTTCAAGTTGTCGGCTACGCCCTCGGGTGCGCATCCGCGTAGGCTTTCTTCAGCCGCTCAGTGGTCACATGCGTATAAATTTGCGTGGTCGAAAGACTGGCGTGGCCGAGCAATGCTTGCACGCTGCGCAAATCGGCGCCGCGATCGAGCATGTGTGTCGCGAAACTATGTCGAAGTTTGTGCGGGCTGATCGAAATCGGAATCGACGTGTGCCGCAAATAACGCTTTAGGACAAGCCAAATTGAGCGGGTCGACATTCGTTTGCGCATCTTGTTTATGAAGAGTGGTCCCGAATGCACGTTGGCTGCTGCGCGATAGCGCGAGATCGCTTCCAGCGCGGGAAGGCCCACAGGACAAACGCGTTCCTTGCGGCCTTTGCCGAACACACGCACCGACTCAGTGTAAGGATCGAAATGGGAAACACCGAGAGCGGCCAGCTCGCTTAAACGCAACCCGCTGCTGTAAAAAAGTTCCATGATTGCGATATCGCGCAGCGGCATCCAAGCGGGCGCGGCTCGATTCTTCGCCACCTGCGCTGGTGCTGCAAGCAGCTCCTCAATCTGCTGACGGGTGAGTACGAGTGGAAGTTTTTTGTCGATTTTTGGCAATTGCAGTTCGCGCACGGGATCACGCCGTAATTTTTTCCGATCCACCAGAAAACGATAGAACGTGCGCAAGGCGGAAAATTGCAATCGCACGTAGGAACGCGCTTGCCCGCGCTTCATGATCGTAAAAAGGTGGTCACGGAAATCATTCGCCGTGCATTTCTTCCATGGTGTCGCGTTTTCCGAGCGAAACTCCGCCAGTGCGTTGCGATACGCCTTGAGCGTGCGGGGTGAGGCATTTCTCTCGATCGCCAGATGGCGGAGGAATTCCTCAACAAGAGGATCCGCTTTTACAATACGTCCAGAGCTTATGTCACGTCGAGCAGGGTCGAGACATCTCTTGTAGCTTAAATCAGATGGTCGATCGAAAGTAACAGTAGCAGATTCCTCGACTTCGATCAGAATGACAACAGCAAATTTTACTCGGGCTTTTCGACCATGTAACGCAAGTCCGCTGCTGTGGCTTTGCCACGAAATTGGCTCTTAAAAATCGGCGATGGATTCGTCGAAATTAATTCGTAACCCTTCAAGGTGAACTCCGGATAAATGCTGTTGCTAGCTGGTTCGTAAACATTGTCGCCGCTAAAGCTGCCGTAAAGCTTGTATTCGTAATTATTGTCGCTCCCGAAGCTAAGCTGCTCGCGGTCTGGTGCGAGCTTTTGCTTTTCATTTAACATCACCAACTGCGCTGCGCTCCACGGCTGACCCGGCCGTCGCACGTAACCCCAGAATTTGAAATCGGGTTTATAATATCGACGGCCGATAAAATAATCCCCCGCCGGTTCGGCAGCTATGCGCTGCGCCATCTCGATTCTTGCCTGCTGAATTCCTTGGGGTACGGTTTCGCAGCCGCCGAAGAACAAGGCGCCGAACAAAAGATTGCTCGCAAGCAGAAATGGAGCGGGGCGACTCATTCGTTAAATCGACACTTCTTATCGCAGCTTTGCGCGGTGCGCAAACAGTCGAAGCGGGCGAACGGTTAAAGCGTTGCATCGTTGCAAGGCGCCCGTAAATTCCCGGAGATGATCGAACTGGACGTTTATGCCGCTGGATTGCGCGACTTTAATAAAATATTGGAACTGGATCACCAACTCGAGGCGATTGCGGGTCTGCGCGATAAATTCGGTAACAATCACGGTCTAGCTTATCTCGAGTTCGATCAACCCACGATCAGCGTCCGTGAAATTTGCGCCATTTTCTTTAAGCTCGGCCTCAATCCACGATTCATCCGCACCATTTCGGCGCAACTTCGGTCGAAAACAGAAACGGAACCGTTAAGAGTTTAAGAGGGCGCGACACATATTGTCGTGCGCTTTCTTGATGATGGCTCGATTATTTAACGCGCTCGGAGGAACTTTTCTCGCGTTTTTCCAATATCTGGGCGAGGTCGTGTTGCTGGCGGCTGATACATTTCGCTCGATCTTTACACACAAGCTGCGCTGGAAACTATTTCTCGACCAAATCGTCGAGATTGGTTTGCTTTCACAACTTGTCGTCGTGATCACGGGTGGGTTTACTGGTGCAGTCTTCTCGGCCCAGACGTTCTTTCAATTTAATAAAATCGGAATGGGATCGGCGACTGGGGCAGTCGTATCGGTCGCGATCTGTCGCGAACTTGGTCCGGTGCTCACGGCATTGATGGTGGCAGGTCGCGTCGGCGCCGCCATGTCGGCGGAAATCGGCACAATGAAAGTGACCGAGCAGATCGATGCTTTACGAGCGCTCGCAGTTTATCCGACCGATTATCTGGTCGTGCCGCGTGCGCTTGCCATGATGGTGTCAATGCCGCTGCTGGTGGCCGAATGCATCGCCGTCGGTATCGCTGCTGGCTATTTCATCGCGATTTTCATGCTCGAGATCAACGGCACTTATTATATGGCGAACATGGTGCGCTGGACACGTAATCGCGACATCATCATGGGTCTGTCGAAAGCGTTTTGCTTCGGGATTTTGATTGTATTCATCAGTTGCCAAAAAGGATTGAGCGCGCGCGAAGGCGCAGTCGGTGTCGGCCGCGCGACGACTGAGGCCGTGGTAAATTCGTCGCTCGCGGTCCTGATTTGCAATTTCTTCCTCACAATGCTGCTCAACATAATTTATCCGGCCGGATATCAATGATTGAAACGTCGCCTCAGATTTCGGCAACGCCATCGCAAGATCGACCCGTTAACTCGATGCTGACGGTGCGCGATTTGATAAAGACGATCGACGGGCAGGAAATTTTGCGCGGCGTCGATCTCGAAGTCGCGCACGGTGAAACTCTTGCCATCATCGGTCGCAGCGGTGGCGGTAAGAGCGTCTTGCTTAAACACCTGGTTGGACTAATGCAACCTGATGCAGGTGAAATTTGGATCGAAGGCCAAAACATTACCGGGTTGAACGAGCGCCAGCTCAGCGCCATCCGACAAAAGATCGGTATTCTTTTTCAAGGTGCCGCACTTTTTGATTCGATGACAGTGGCGGAAAACATCGCCTTTCCGTTGCGGGAAGCGGGCGAGCGTGACCCAAATGTTCTGCGCGAAAACGTCCGGGAGATGCTCGACGTGGTAGAACTCGAAGGTCAGGAAGAAAAAATGCCGGTGAGTCTCAGTGGTGGAATGAAAAAGCGCGTCGGTCTTGCGCGGTCAATCATTCGCCGGCCGAAGTGCGTGCTATATGATGAGCCGACTTCCGGTCTCGATCCGGTCGTCGCGGACAGTATTAATCGACTGATTCGCCGATTACAGAAACGGCTGGGAATGACGAGCATTGTGGTCACGCACGACATGAAAAGCGCATTCGATGTCGCTAATCACATTGCCTACTTGCATGAAGGTCGAATTTATTTCTACGGTACGCCGATTCAGTTTCAGCAAACGAGCGATCCGATTTTGGAGGATTTCTTGCTCGGACGTTCCACTGAAGAACGTGAGGACAAAGTTGAGACTTGAAGATTGAGAGATGAGAGTTGGAAACTGATGAATCGACACGAACGAGGTTTGGAATTTAAAGTAGGCGCCTTTGTCTTCGTTGGATTAGCGATGTTAGGCGCGCTGGTCGTGCAATTCGGTCGTCTTGGCGAAGGCCTTAGAACTTATTATCCGCTCACCGTCCGCTTCAATGACGCGAGTGGACTGTTGAAAGGTTCTGATGTTTTGCTCGCGGGCGCGAAGATCGGAAAAGTCTCGGGCGGTCCACGAATGGTTCGCGAAGGCCAGGGCGTGGATGTGCCGTTGAAGATTTATGATTACATTAAGGTCCCTGAAGGAAGCAAATTCACCGTCGGAAGTTCCGGTCTGCTTGGTGACCGGTTCGTAAACGTGACGATGCCGGCCGGGCAGCCGAAGGCTTTTCTGGCGCCAAATACCTACATTAATGGTGCGCGTGAAACTGGCATCGACGATCTTACAAGGGAAGGCGGCGCGCTCGTGACCGATCTGCGCGGGACGGTCCAGAAGATCGACGTCGCTGCGGCGCGATTGAATCAAGATACTCTCTCTTCCGAGAACATGGAAAATCTGAAATCCTCCATGGAACATTTGAACGAGGCTACGGGTGCGCTTGCCGAGTCTTCAAAGAAATTGGATGGCGTCATCGACAAAGCGGATTCAACAATGGAGTCTGCGAAAAAATCAGCCGATAATTTGCAGAATGCGATTGCGGATACGCGGAAATTGCTCCGGACTGCGAGGGAAGGAAAAGGGTTGTTAGCCGAAGTCTTGAATAATCAAGCGTTGGCGAATGATCTGCGGGCACTAGTCAGCAATTTACGGGCGCACGGCATCTTATTTTACCGGGATAGTGCGGCGAAGATCGACGCGAACCCCCGCCAGCAAAGCATACAACGCCCCAAGGCTGAAAGGCGCTGAGAAGCCGGGGCGTGCCGCGTTACAAAGTTGAATCAAACGTAAACGCACCACAGAACGAAATACGGGAACGTGCTTCTTACGAAGTCTACTTTTTACACTTTTGTTAGCAAGCAGCGTCGTACTTCTTGTTCACTTAAGCCTTCGATGCGAATGATTTTCTCGCGAGATTTTTGACCGCGCTTAAGCAGAATCTTGCGTTCGGGGATTTTCAACTCGTCGGCCAAGAAACTACGCAGCGCGGCGTTTGCTTTTCCTTCCATAGGCGGAGCGCACAGTTTGATTTTGATAGTCACTCCATGCTCGCCCATCACCATGTTCTGTTTTGCATTCGGAACAATGCGAAACCGGAGAATCGCCATTCGAGCGAGGTGGTAACCGAGACGGTCGCCTACAGTCCGATCGCAGTACGAACACGTTGCATGACTTGGTCGGCGATTTCGTTTGCCCGCTTAGCGCCACGCGTGAGGACATCGTCAATGTACGATTTGTCAGCGAGGATTTCTTCCCGGCGTTTGCGCATCGGCGCGAAATAATCCCAGAGCTTTTCGAAAAGCTGCTTTTTGAAATCGCCATAGCCGGTGCCGCCTTTTTGAAATTGTTCCCGTATTCCTCCGACTTCATTTTTTGAGGCGAAGAGGGAGTAGAGCTGGAAGATTGTGGATCCTGCCGGGTCCTTCGGCATCTCGACCGGCGTGGAATCGGTCACGATGCTCATGACACGTTTTCGCGTTTCTTTTTCGTCGCCGAAAATGTCGATGTTGTTGTGGTAACTCTTGCTCATCTTCTGTCCGTCGATTCCAGGAACGACCTCCGTCGCCGCGTTAATTCGCGGCTCGGGGAGCTTAAAAATTTCACCGAACGTCTCGTTCATTTTCACGGCGAGATCGCGGGTGATTTCGATATGCTGCTTTTGATCTTTGCCCACAGGCACGGTGTCGCTGTCGTAAATCAAAATGTCGGCCGCCATCAGCACAGGATAATTGAAAAGTCCCGCTGACGCGGCCATGCCGCGCGCAATCTTGTCCTTGTAAGAATGCGCGCGCTCAAGCAATCCCATCGGCGCAATCGTGGATAAAATCCAGGTCAATTCCGTGACCTGTGGCACGGCTGATTGTAGAAAAAGTGCAGCGCGCTCCGGGTTGAGACCGCAAGCCAAGAAATCAACTGCGACGCGGCGGCTGTTTTCACGTAGTGCCTCCGGATTATGCAGGCTGGTGAGCGCGTGATAATCTGCAATAAAATAGAACGCTTCTCCCTCGGCTTGCAGGGCGATCGCCGGCTGCATCATTCCAAAGTAGTTGCCGATATGCAGTACGCCGCTCGGCTGAATGCCGGATAAAATACGCATGTCGATTTAAGATTTCAGATTTCAGATTGAAAGCGAATCATTATCCTCAAATCTGCAAGCTAAGACCTGCAATCTGCAATTTGAATCGTTTCTTGCTCGCTAATTTTCAACGCAGCCGCTAGATAAGCGCGCGATGCCCGCTCGATCGCAGCCGATTTCTGTCGTTACCGGTGCCGCCGGTTTTTTGGGATCGCATTTAACGGATCGTTTGCTTGCGGAACGCCATCGCGTCATCGCAATCGACAATCTGATCACGGGCAACCCCGCGAACATTGGGCATCTGGCCGGAAATGAAAATTATCGTTTCATCAGACACAACGTCTCCGATTTCATTTTCCTTCCCGAAGAAAGAATCGATTACGTTTTTCATTTCGCCTCGCCTGCGAGCCCGATCGATTATCTCGAACTGCCAATTCCCACATTGAAAGTCGGTGCGCTCGGCACGCACAATGCCCTGGGCTTAGCCAAGGCTAAAATGGCCTCCTTTATTCTTGCGTCGACGTCCGAGACTTACGGTGACCCGCTCGTGCATCCGCAAAAGGAGGATTACTGGGGCAACGTCAACCCAATAGGGCCGCGCGGCGTTTACGACGAGGCGAAGCGGTTCGCCGAAGCGATGACGATGGCTTACCATCGCTATCACAACATCGACACCAAAATCGTTCGCATCTTTAACACGTATGGTCCCCGGATGCGGCTGCGGGACGGGCGCGTTGTTCCTGCGTTTATTGGTCAGGCCCTGGCGGGAAGACCGCTCACTGTCTTCGGTGATGGCTCACAGACGCGCTCGTTTTGTTACGTTTCCGACCTTATCGATGGAATTTTCAAGCTAGCAATGAGCGATTTTCACGAGCCGGTCAACCTTGGCAATCCGCGCGAGATGACGATCAAACAATTTGCCGACGAGATCATTCGCATTACCGGGACAGAATCGACCATTGAATATAAGCCCCTGCCCGAGGATGATCCGAAAGTACGCCAGCCAGATATCTCGCGCGCAAAAAAAGTTCTTGGCTGGGAACCGGGAGTCAGTTTCGAAGAGGGAATTATCCGAACAATCCAGTATTTTCGCGAATCGCTTAAACGGGACTGAACCGATAGCGAAGGGACTCCGGAGAGCACTGAGTGGAACGTCGAACAACAAAGAAAGGATTTGCGAGACAACCGCGGGTCAAACCGAAGCGATGTCCCGACCTCATCTGGCACCACATGCATAGTATGCGGAGCAATCGCATTAACGGAGAAACGTCAGCTAGTTTGCCATAGCGATACTTACCCAAGGCCGCGTGATTTGAATTGTTCTGAATTTTAGAACTGGAACGCGAGTGGCTTTTGAACGAGAAATCACCCCGAACATTTTCACGTATCCCGCTGCGAAACTAAATGTTTCAATATTAAGCAAGCATTATGAAAGCTAACTCTCCACTCGCCTTTTTTGTGCTGCTCATTACCTGGGCGCAGATAGGCGTGGCAGCCGACTTCCAGATCACGAAGATCACCAAGACCCTGATTTCGACGCCGGAGTTCAGCTACGGAGGTGGGGGACAATATCGAATCAATCAACGTGATCGCTGGCTGGAAGTGGAAGTCGAATTTGTCGCGGCGCCAGACTGGACCGATGAGCTGACGTTTAAGTATTACATTCTCTTCAATGGCAGCCTTCTGACCGGTGAAGTGACGCACGTAAATATTCCAGCAGGTCGCGAGAACCGATCAGTCATGTACATCTCGCCACTCGCACTTACACGATTTGGAAACAATCGGCCAATTACGGCCACCTCGTGCCAAAACATCGCGGTACAAATCGTGCAGCAAGGCGCGGTAAAAAATGAGCTTAGCCTCGCACGCGCCCCGGTGCAATGGTTCGCGACTCTACCGCAGATTTCTGGATTCGTCTTGAACAAAAACGAAACACCGTTCGCGCCCCTTTACTGGGACCGTTACGAGCAAATTAAGGCGTCGGGCCGCTGATTCTAGATCGAATGGCCAGATCGACCCGCCTCATCAGTCTTAACCTTGGATCTCAGACCATCGGCTTGGCTGAATTTCGCGTGGAGGCGCACGGAGGCTTGGCATTAGTGGACTATCGATTTCGGGAAATCCCAGTCGATCCAACGGGGGAGAGAATGGGGCGTGCGCAAATGCTCATTGCTTTGGGCGAAATGATGAACGAGCTGCAGATCAAGCGCGGCCGCGTTAACTACGCGGTGTCCGGACAATCAGTTTTCGCTCGTTTTGTGAAACTGCCGTCGGTTGGCGAAGAAAAGATCGAGAAAATTATTTCTTTCGAGGCGCAGCAAAATGTTCCCTTCCCAATCGACGAGGTCGTCTGGGATTACCAACTCGTCGGAGGCGGTGGCGATGAGCCAATTCAAGTCGTACTGGTCGCGATTAAAGTTGACTTGCTCGATGAGGTCAACAATGCGGTTGAACAGACGGGGCTGCGCGCATCGGTCGTCGATGCCGCGCCAATGGCGCTTTATAACGCGTTCCGCTACAGTTACAGCGACCTGAGTGGCTGTTCGTTGCTCGTGGATATCGGAGCCCGCACGACAAATCTTCTCTTTATCGAGCCGGCCAGAGTTTTCTCGCGGAGCATTCCAATTGGCGGCAGTTCAATCACCGCCGCGATTGCCAGGGAATTTGGCGAGCCATTCGCAGCAGCGGAATCGCGTAAGAAGCGCGACGGCTTCGTGAGCCTCGGCGGCGTGTACGCGGAGCCGACAGACCCTGACGTTGCCCGCGTTTCGAAGGTCGTACGCAGTACAATGACGCGTTTGCACGGGGAACTGATGCGTTCCATCAGCCATTATCGTGGCCAACAACAGGGAAATCCGCCCGAGCGCATTTTCCTTTGCGGTGGCACCGCGGGAATGCCCTACATGCGCGAGTTTTTTAACGAAAAACTGCAGCTGCCGGTCGAGTTTTTTAATCCGCTTCGCAATGTGGCCGCAGCTGAGCCAGCGCCGGTGGCCGAACTTGCGCGGTCTGAGCACTTGTTGGGTGAAGTAGTTGGACTGGCGCTTCGAAGTGTAAGCAGCTGTCCAATGGAGTTGAACCTGCTTCCGCGAAATGTAGTTCGGAGGCAGGAATTAGAGAGGCGCCAGCCGTTCTTTATTATGGCGGCGGCTTGCTTCATTCTCGCTTTGCTTGGCTGGTCAGCTTACTACACGCGGGCGGCCCAAGTGATGCGGCAGAGCACGCGGGTTCTTCAACAAAAGATCGACACCATGAGGGTGGCCGAAACGCGGCTCGATAAACTCAAAAAGCAAGCCGCCTCACTGGACAGTGTCGCGACGCCGCTCATAACAGTAATTAACGACCGCAACTTCTGGCCGGAAATTCTGGAAGACCTTAATGCACGTCTGCCGGAAGCAGATATCTGGATTACCGAACTTGCCGCCATTTCCGGTGGAAAACTGCTGGGAACTGGTGACAAACACGCGGCGGAAAGGGCGGTCACTCCGGCGCCGGGGAGTTCGCCGTCTCCGGCGAGCAGATCGAAAACAAAACCAGAAACCGCGGGCGGACCGGCAATCGATGGCATTCTTGTACGTGGTCTTTACCTAGTCAATCCGAAACAGCAGGAAATTGTCGTCGATTATTTTCGTAACCTGCTCAGTTCACCATTTTTCAATATCGAGGCAAAAAATCCGGAGCGCGTGATCAAGTCGAACTCGGTGCCGAACGACACCGAGTGGGCGTTTCCGTACGAGCTCCGTCTCGATCTTCGGAAGCCGGTGAAATTACCATGAACTGGTTGCGGCAAAACCGATGGCTCGGCACGTTTCTGATTACTTTTGGAATTTGCACATTAGTTGCCGGAATCCTTTTCTTCATGGCGAGGAGCAACTGGAGTAATGCCAAAGGGCAACTGGATGCTGCTGTAGCGGAATTGAACCGCCTTCAGCGTCTCGATCCATTCCCAAGCGATGCCAATGAACGGAAACTGAAAGTTCTCCTCGAGAATTACGGCGCCGCACTCGACAAACTAAAGGAAGAACTGAAAACAGAGGTGGCTCCGGCGCCGCTGCTTGCGCCCAACGAATTTCAGTCGCGTTTGCGCCAGGCGACGATCGCCGCCCAAAGCAGAGCACGGTCAAATAACGTGAAGCTCCCGGACAATTTTCATCTTGGGTTTGATGAATTTGCCACTGCCTTGCCGAAAACAGAGACGGCGCCGCTGCTTGGGCAGGAACTCTCCCAGGTACAGATGCTCATGAATATCCTGGTGGATGCCAAGGTGGATAGCGTGACGTCCTTTCACCGGATGCCATTGCCTGAAGAACGCGGAATTACGCCTACTCCGACGCCGACCCCGGTGCCCGCTGGACGAAAGGGCAGTTCCCGCGGACCGAAGCCGGCCGGAACGAGCGTGGCCACCCCGAAATTACTCGAGCGCAATATTGTCGATCTTACGTTTAAGGCGACGCCAGCTGCCGCGCGAAAAGTCCTGAATCAGATCTCGAGCTCGAACGGACAATTCTATATCGTCCGCACTTTATACGTGCGGAATGAAAAGGACAAAGGTCCGCCGCGCGAAAAGACCGCTGAAGCAAATCCGCCTGCAAATCAACCGACAGCTCCAGATCAGCCGGGCGGCGCCCCGCTGAGTTTTATCGTTGGCAATGAACACATCGAAATCCTGGCCACGATCGAGATGTTGAGGTTTACATTTTAGCAGATGGATTGGATTCGGACGCATTATGATCGTGTCACGCTCATCGCGGCAGCCAGTTTTCTTTTTATTTCCGCGGTTTCCATTTGGTGGAGCGCAGTCCAATTCGGAAACAATTTAATCGCACACCAGACTGCGCCTCAGCCGAAGAAAGCCACTCCGCCGGGTAAGGCTCTCGAAGTTGATCATGCTGCGGAGCAACTCCAGCACCCGGCGCAATGGAAGTCCAGCGGCCGCTCTGGGCTTTTTGTTCCGGAAAAACATTTTATCGGCGCCAACGGTCTGCCGGCAACGTTACAAAACACGCAGGTACACCCGCCGGTGCCGAATGACTGGTTTGAGCAATTTGGTTTGTCAATCGTCGATGCGGATGTTCTCGATCAAGATCCCGACGGAGACGGTTTCACCAATCTAGACGAGTGGCAGGGAGGCACCAATCCAACGGACAAGGATTCGCACCCTGATTATCTCACAAAATTGCATTTGGTATCGGCCACCGAAGAACCCTTCCGATTCATGTTTTCATCGTGGGTCGCCGGCACGTTTGCGATCAACACAATCGATCAGAGCGAGCCGACGCAATTTTTGAAAATAGGAGACATGATCCATGGCACGCCCTTTAAGATCGTTAAATTTGTCGAAAAACATGCTCGCAACCAGTATGGCACCAATCTCGATGTTTCGGAGTTGGTCCTCGAACATAAAGAGACCAAAGAACAGCTCACCCTCGTGAAAGAAAAGGTCGCGATGTCACCCCAGTCAGTCGCGACCTTTGCCTATGCCTGGGGTGGACGCCGCGAATTTGAAGTGAGAAAAGATCAAGAATTTTCATTGAAACCGCTGGATGACCTCAAGTATAAGCTCGTGGATGTGCAGTCGACCAAGGCCGTGATCGTGAACACTCAGAAACCAAATGAGCTCATCGAGATCGGCTTTGCCGCGCCATAAATCTTACATTATGAAAAAAATCTCAGCCCTCCGCAGCTTGCTTCTCCCCGGTTTCATCGCTCTTTCGCAAAGCCTTATTTGCCTGAGCAGCTTTGGTCAGAATTTCCAAGGAGTCGCCGATCGGGAAATTCAACGGCGCCAGAGCGCGATACCACAGGGTGAAGCGGCTCTCGCGCGTGGTAAAGCCGCGATGCAAGCGAAGAATTTCACGCTGGCGCATGAAGAGTTTAGGACAGCGGTCACGTATCTCCCTGACGCAGTGGTCTCGGGAAAAGCACACGACAAGGCAGTCGAGGGCTTTTGCGAGAGCGGAGTAGCCCTGGCGGAACAGCGCATCGCCGAGGGCAAGTATGCCGAGGCCGAGGCGATCCTCGGAGAGATTTTAAGCGATCGCTACGACCCCAACTGTCGCCCGGCGGCGCAGCTGCTCGCGCACTTGCATCAGCCCGGCTATTTCAACAAGACAATGGGCCCGAAGTTCATCGCCAAAATCGAGGAAGTAAAAGCGTTGCTGACAGAGGCCGACGGTTATTACAACTCCGGCCGTTACGATCTTGCGCATAAGAAATACGACCAGGTCCTCAATCTCGATCCCTACAACGTGGCGGCGCGGCGAGGGCAGGAAAAACTCGATAACGCGAAATACCGTTACGGCGAGGAAGCCTACAACGAAGCCCGGGCGCGCAACCTCTGGGAGGTGGAGAAAGGCTGGGAAGAACCGGTGCGCCAATACGGCCAGGCCGTCGCTCCCTTTGCAGACGCGTTCGCAAGAGATGCAAGCGGCACGGCCCGGATCACGACCAAGCTGAACACCATTATTATCCCACGGGTTGAGTTTCGTGATGCCAGCATTCGTGAGGCAATCGATTTTCTCCGGCAGCAGGCGGTCGAGAATGATCCCGCGACCGAGGGAAAGAAGGGTGTCGACATCGTCCTGCGCTTGGCGCCCCTTGGCCAGATTGCTCCTCCGCCGGTTCCAGTTCAGCCTGCGCAATCCCCGGTTACTGCCGCGCCGGCTGGCGCCGGTGCCGCTGCGCCAGGCACTGCCCCGGCAACAGGCGGGGCGCCTGTTACCGCGCGTCCAGTTGTGGCCCGCCCAGTGGTTGCCGCTGCCGCGACGTCTCCAGCTGATGCACGCATTACAATTACGCTCAACCAAGTTCCCCTTGGTGAAGCACTGCGTTACATCGCAAGCCAGGCTGGCTTGAAAGTAAAAGTCGAACCGTACGCTGTATCGGTTATTCCAATTACCGAACAGAGCAACGATTTGATCACGAAACAATATCGCGTTCCACCGGGTTTCATCAGCACGGGTGTCCTACCTGGGACTTCGCTACTGCAGCGGGGCGCTTACAAAACAGCGCAAAGCACCGCGCTTCCTGCGGGCACTGGCAAAGACACGCAGGAATCAACTGGCGGCCAACAACTCGTAAATCGCGAAGGCGCGAAGGAATATCTCGAAGCTCTGGGCGTGCCGTTCCCGGAAGGCGCCAGCGCCAACTTCCTTCCTGAGAGCAGCCGCCTGATCGTTCGTAACACGCAAGATAATTTGGATCTGGTCGATGCATTGGTTGAACAGGCGAACCTCGCAGTGCCGAAACAGGTCGAGATCGAGTCCAAGTTTGTCGAGATCACACAAAATAATCTGAAAGAACTTGGGTTCGATTGGCTGCTCGGACCGTTCAACATTGGCAACCACAAGGTCTTTGGATCCGGTGGAACTGCTGGAACCGGTGTACCGATTAATTCGGCTAATTTCCCGTTCAATAACCCAAATCCGACTGGTGGCCCAGGAACCCCAATCGCCGGCGACGGGACCGCGGGCGGCCCCGTGACGGCTGGAAATCGCAGCGGAAACATCGCGATCAGCGCGAATGCGATCGACGCGCTTTTGTTTCCGACCTTGGGAGCTAGCAGCGTGGCTCCGGGAATTTTTGGCTTGGCGGGTGTTTTTACCGATCCGCAATTTCAGGTCGTCATTCGCGCGCTCAACCAGAAAAAGGGCGTCGATCTTCTGTCCGCGCCCAAAGTGACGACCAAGAGCGGGCAGCGCGCCGTCATCGAAATTGTCAGAGAATTTCGCTATCCGACGACGTTTACCCCGCCGCAGGTTCCCAGCATCACTGGTGGCACGGGCGGAACCGGAACGGTTTCAATTGAAGTCGTGACACCTACTACGCCTCAAACTTTCGAAACTCGGAATACCGGCGTTACCCTGGAGGTTGAACCCGTGGTAGGGCCGGACGGCGTGACCATCGACCTGAACCTAGTGCCACAGGTCGTCGAGTTCGAAGGCTTCATTAATTACGGCAGCGCTATCTTTGGCGTGAATCCTAATCTGATAAGCGGAACAACGGTCCCAACCGTTCTTCTCACCAACAACGTGATTAACCAACCGATTTTCAGCACACGCAAGGTGACAACGAGCGTAAGTGTCTGGGACGGCCAAACTGTTGTGCTCGGCGGTTTGATGCGCGAGGACGTGCAGAAGACGGAAGATAAGGTCCCGATCGTCGGCGACATTCCACTGGTTGGGCGCCTCTTCCGCACGAACGTCGATCAACACATCAAACGCAACCTGGTCATTTTCGTGACCGCGCGCCTGATCACTCCCGGTGGTCTGCCGGTGAATCCGGGAGAGGAAGAAGAAGGACTGTTGCAACCTCCGGTTTTGCCAGAGATTCCAGCGTATAAAAAATAAGCGCCGGTTTGCTCTCAGTTTTGCGGCGTGCCCATAAAGGGGAGCCTCCATAAAGGGAGAGGAGTAATATCGCCGCATGGTGCCGCTTCCGATACGCTGCGAGACAAAGTCCATGAAGGAATCCCTTTTCCTTTTATTGGTCGCGGTCTGTACGACACTTGCTGTGATTACGGCCACTCCCGCTTTCGGCGGGAGTAAGAAAAAGAAGGCGACACCAGCGTATCATCCGCCGATCATTTCGAGCGTGACTGGCAACGCTATCACTGTAAGCGAAGAAAAAACGACGCGAACATTTATCATTACACAGTTCACGGAAATCAATGTAAACGGGCAAAGAGCCACTATCGTCGATCTAAAACCGGGCATGACGGTGAGTGTCACAATCGGCATGGATCCTACTCGCGCCAGCCGAGTCGTAGCGACAGGTGTTCCAGTGGGCGGGCATCAAAAGAAGAACTGAAGATGCTTTAAACGCCCGGTTGCACGAATCAAAGCATTCCGGAGGCATTCAGAAATAGAAATAGGCACAGCCTGTTTTTATGAGATGGAATTATTGAAAGCGACGTACAGCGCAGGACAATGAATTGGTGGGCGTTCCCTCCATTAGCTAAGCGAACACGCGCGTCGGCTGCGCGATGTTCGAATTTAGAGGTGAATAAAGCGCGAGGCGCAAAAGTCCAACGCCTCAAAACCTTTTATCACGATATGAAAAGAATATTTTTTGCGTTAACGCTATTGGCCCTTTGGTTGCCCGCGTGGCAACCGGTTAAAGCCGCCGATGTAAGCGTCGATTTCTTCTACAACAATCTGTCGGGGGGCAACTGGATCGAGGTTGCAGACTACGGCTACGGCTGGCAACCCGATGTAGCAGTGAATGACCCTAACTGGCGTCCTTATGCTGATGGCTACTGGGCCTACACCGATGACGGTTGGACATGGGTTTCTTATGAAGATTTCGGCTGGGCAACCTACCATTACGGGCGCTGGGCTAACCTGGCTGATTACGGCTGGCTCTGGTTTCCCGGCAGCGATCTGGATTGGGGGCCGGCTTGGGTTTCCTGGCGAACCGGTGGCGATTACGTTGGCTGGGCGCCCTTGCCGCCGCGCGGGCCGGGAGTTGTTTATTCAGGAGGGCCTATCGGCGCTCGCGTGGACATCGAGTTCGATATCGGTCCGGCCTATTACAATTTTATCGATGCTCGTTTTATCGGTGAGCCCGTCTTGCGCGACCGTATTTTCGCGCCGTCACAGAATGTTTCCTATATCGATCAAACAGTGAACGTGACCAATATCACGGTTCAAAACAACGTGGTGTATAATTATGGCCCCGATTACAACACATTGAGTGCGCGCTCCAGCCGGCCAATTCAGCGTCTTAAGCTCGAGCGGCAAGCAAATGTGGACCTATCCGCAGCTGCCAAATCCGGCGGAATAACCAAGGTCCAGGGAGACAAACTCGTGGTCGCTGCTCCGAATAAGATCAACAAGCCAGTTCAAGCAATTGCACCTCCGCGCGTGAAAACTAAGGTCGCGCAGCCGAAAATCGAAAAGGGCTGGACCGGCGTTGCCAATGCGGCGCAGTTAAAACAGAAAATCCAAACTGAGAATCCGAAGAACATTCCACCGCCAACCGGTGCCGCCGCGGCAGGGCGGGCCCCAGGCGGAATTTCTCCAACGGTTCCCCCAGCTGGCATTACTTCGCCTGCGCCAACGGCTCCGGTTGCGGGACCTGAAAGAGGGAAACGGCCAGGCCGTCCCAGCGCCATGGGAACACCTCCCGCATCTCCCGCTGGCATTAGTTCGCCAACGGCGCCCACCGCGCCATTTGAAAGGGGCCGAGGAAAAGGCAGACCAGCCGGGACTCCACCAACCGCTGGCGCCAGTCCAACGGCTACAGGCGCCCCGGCAACTTCAGCTGCGCCGTTTGAAAGGGGCAAAGGTAAAGGCAGGCCCGGCGAACGACCTCAACCCGGTATCAGCGGCGCGCCGATAGCATCTCCGCCAGAAGCGGCTCCGCCAAACATCCAAGGTGGTCCTCCGGCTGGGAAAGAGCGGGGCAGGCCAGGAAGAGGAAGGCTGGAAACCAGCCCACCATCGCCCGGACAAACGGGCGCGGCTCCAGTCGCTCCGGAGGCAACGCAACCTCCGGGTAAACACAAAGGACAATTCGAACGCGGTGTTGCCAAGCCTACTCCGGAACAGCCCGGGGGTGCTGCAAATCAACTGCCGCAGGGTCAATATAGGGGCCGTGGAACTGAGCAAACTGCTGCGCCGACTACGGGGGCGGCTCCCTATGAGAGTCGAGGTGGCAAGCAAAAAGGCCAAGGGGCCTTCGCACAACCCAGCGCTCCGCCCCCCACTGGTGCGGCTCCAGGTGAAACCCGCGGCGGAAAGCAGAAAGGCCAGGGAGCCTACGCGCAACCCGGCGGCGCTCCAGGCGGGGGACCGCCCGCTGGTGGTGGGCAAGAGAAACCGAAGGGCGGAAAGAAAAAAGGCGAGCAAGGTTCTCCAACTCCCCCTGGCCCTCAATGACGTAAACTTAAATTTGGGGATAGACAACGGTCCCGGAGTAATCCGGGACCGTTTAGCGTACATGGATTGCAGTAGTGGCAATCGAGTTGGCTGCGAGACTCGCTGGTTAGCTTCGGACCGCGGGCGACATGCCCGCTTCTAAAGGGAGTTTAAAGCAACTCTGCGATCTGGACCGCATTTAGCGCTGCGCCTTTGAGCAATTGATCGCCTGATACCCAAAAAGAAAGTCCGTTCTCAAAAGCGCAGTCCACACGCACGCGGCCCACCTGACAATTGTCCTTTTCTGCGACGCTTAGCGGCATGGGATAACGATTGCTCTGCGGTTCATCGACTAACTCGATTCCCGGCGCTTTTGCCAAAACCTCGCGCGCCTGTTCGACTGGGACCGGTCGCTCAAATTCCGCGCTGACCGCGACTGAGTGGGCACGGTAAACCGGGACGCGCACACAGGTCAGGGAGGCCCGAAACTCCGGCAAATGCATGATCTTGCGGCCTTCGTTTTGAAACTTCATCTCCTCTTTGGTGTAACCATTCTCGAGAAATGAATCAACATGCGGCAGAACATTGAAAGCGATCGGATGCGGATAAATTTGTGATCTCATCTCTCGATTTTGCGATGCGTCTTCGACCTGTTGCCTCAATTCATTGATCGCGCGCGCACCGCTGCCAGAGACGGCTTGATAACTGGCTCCAAAAACACGACGCACGCTAAAGACCCGGTGCAGCGGATAGATCGCCATCAATGCGATCGCTGCGGTGCAATTTGGATTCGCAATGAGACCGCGATGGCCGCGCACATCTTCCGCGTTTATCTCGGGAATAACCAGCGGCACGTGGGGCTCCATCCGGAAAACCGACGAGTTGTCGATTGCAATCGCGTCTGCCTGGCAGGCAATCGGAACATATTTTCGCGAGATTTCTCCGCCGGCGCTGAAAAACGCGACGTCGATCTTGTCGAATGAACGATCAGTGAGTTCTTCCAGCAGGATTGAATCATTATGAAATCGAACGGATTTTCCGCTTGATCGCGCCGAACCAATCGCGCGCAGGCTCGCGACGGAAAAATTTCTTCTCTCGATCACACGCAAAAGTTCCGCCCCAACTGCGCCGGTCGCGCCAACGACGGCGATGTGATAACCTTTCATCAGGAGCCGGATTCTATCGCCGGCCTGATTTGATGCAAACTTCACAGACGAATATCCATATCTCGATTCGCGATCAGCGGCTTACACTGAAGAAAGGTGACACGCTAATTCGGATTTACCCCGTCTCTACTTCGCGATTTGGAATCGGGACTGACGAAGGAAGCATGAAAACGCCAACTGGACGGTTCCGCATCGGAGAGAAAATCGGCGGCGAAATGCCGAGCGAAACCGTTTTTCATGCTCGCGTGGCCCTCAAGGCCGGAGATCCGCTTCCTCCGACCGAGGATTTGGTTATGTCGCGAATTTTATGGCTCGATGGTTTAGACGAGGACAACGCCAATACGCGCGACCGCTTCATCTATATCCACGGGACAAAACATGAGGACAAAATCGGCATCCCAGACAGCCACGGCTGTGTGCGGATGCGAAACGGTGATGTCGCAGAATTATTTAAGCTGGTCGATGAAGGGACACACGTAATAATAGAGGAATAACGTTCGCAGTTCAGAGACGCGAAAAATGGAGAAAAAGCGTTGCGCCCGCGAACTTCCCCGCCTAGAACATGACAGCAACCTGCTCGGAAAGGAGGCGAGATAGAGTGAAATTAATGAAAACGATCATGATTGTGGCCTTATTGGTCACGGCTTTGGGTCTGGGGGCTTGTGCTCAACACAAGGAGGCAGTGACCACCAGTGCTGGCACGACCGGTTACGCGAAATAGATCGGGCGGCCGAGTTTATTGTCGGCCGATCCGCTTCCTCCAACGGAGGCTTTGGTCATATCGCGGATCTTATGCTCGATGGGTTTGGGACGAGCACAACACCAGTACGCGCGACCGCTTCACTTACATTCATGCCAAAAACACGAATACAAAATCGGTACCGGAGACAGCCACGGCTGTGCGCGGATGCGAGACGCTGACCTCGCGGAGTTATTTATGCTTATCGACAAGATTACACACGTAATAATGGAGGAATAACGTTTGCATCTCAGACACCCGAAAAAATGGAAAAAAGCGTTGCGCCCGTGAACTTCCCCACCTAGAACAGTGCAGCAACCTGCTGGGAAAGGAGGCGAGATAGAGTGAAATTTGTAAAAATGATCATGATTGTGGCCTTACTGGTCACTGCTTTGGAACTAG
>Ga0209161_10000577_pt1 | contig 29772 bp, 26 predicted proteins | sample GraSoiAngelo_155_FD_186169 | JGI IMG/M metagenome (GOLD analysis project Ga0209161, IMG submission 186169) | Grasslands soil microbial communities from the Angelo Coastal Reserve, California, USA - 14_1009_13_30cm (SPAdes) (version 2) | ecosystem: Environmental > Terrestrial > Soil > Grasslands... | reverse complement strand
GGTTGTGCGCGCGTGCGAGTGCTGGGGCGCAACGGTTGTGCGCGCGTGCGAGTGCTGGGGGGGTATGGGGGGCCATGTCGGGGCCCCCCATTACTTGAACGCCGGCAGGACCTCGCGGGCGAAGCGTTCCATCGAGCGCATCACGCGTGCGTGCTCGAGGTCGCCGAACCAGAAGCTGCAGTTGAAGTGCGAGATGCCGACGAGCTCCCTGACGCGCGTGATCTGGCGGATCACCGTGTCGGGCGTCCCGACCACCAGGAAACGGTCCAGCAAGTCGTCGGTGTCGGGCTCCTTGGGCGCCGGGACCGGGATCGCGTGCCCCTGTTCGACCCGCTCGTACTGGTTGCGGAGCGAGAGCGTCACCCGCATGTTCCAGCGGGCCTCTTCGGCCGCCGCGCGGGCGTCGGCCTGGCTCTCCGCCACGTAGACCGCGCGCTGCACGCCGACCTGAAGCGGATGTGTGGGCTTGAACTCGCCGACCAGCCGGTCGAAGAGCCGGCGAAACTCGGCCATGCGCTCGATGGGCACGCCGAAGCCGCCGGTGAGCACGTTGAAGCCGCGGCGCACGGCCGCCTCCACCGACTCCGGGCTCTGCGCGGTGATCCAGATCGGTGGCCGCGGCTGCTGGAGCGGCTGCGGGAACACCATCGTCTCCGGGATCTTGAAGAACTTGCCGTCGTAGCTGAACGGCTTGCCGCTCAGGGCCTTTAATAAGATATCGATCGATTCTTCCCAGCGCGCGCGGCCGCTCTCGAGCTCGAGGCCGAAGCGCTCGAACTCGTAGGGCTGATAGCCGCGCCCGAGCCCGACGTCCAGGCGTCCGCCGGCCAGCAGGTCCAGCGTCGCGATCTCCTCGGCGATCACGAGCGGGTGGTGGAGCGGGACCACGATCACGGCGGTGCCGACCCGGATCCGCTTCGTCTTGGCCGCGATGTACGTCGCGAGCTGCGTCGGGCGTGAGAGATAGCCGTAGGTCGAGAAATGGTGCTCGGCGAGCCAGACGTTGCCGAAGCCGAGCGTCTCGGCGGCCTGGGCGATCTCGACGCCCCGCGCGTAGATCTCCTGCGAGGAGCGCGCCGACGGCGACTGCATCAGCAGGAACGTTCCGAAATTGATCGTCATCGTCGCACGCGATACCAAGGGTGTGGCTGGCCCGGCGTCTTGGCGCGCAACGCGTACACCGACGTGCGGGCGGTGAGGAACAGGGTCCGGAGATCGGGGCCACCGAACGCGAGGTTGGCTGGAACTTCCGGTGTGCGGATGATCCCGAGCCGCGTGCCGTCGGGCGCGAAGACCCAGGTGCCGCCCGGGCCGGTGCAGAAGATCCGGCCTGCGACGTCCACCTTCATGCCGTCGGGAACGCCGTCGGTCTCGTCCGACGACATGTCGGCGAAGATGCGCCGCCGGACGAGGCCGCCGGCCGAGTCCAGCTCGAGTGCATGGATGTACTGCGTCCAGCGCGTGTTGGCGACGTACAGGATTCGCTCGTCGGGCGAGAACGCGAGCCCGTTCGGGTACTCGCAATCAGCCACCAGCGAGGTCTTGCCGTCCGGCGCGATGCGATAGACGCCGGCCGACGGCAGCTCGCGCTCGGCCAGCGGCACGCGCAGGCCCGGATCGGTGAAGTAGATGGCCCCGTCGGATTTGCACACGACGTCGTTGGGGCGATTGAGCCGCTTGCCCTCGAAGCGGTCCATCAGGACCTCGCTCCGCTCGCCGATCCAGCGGGTGACGCGACGGTTACCGCCCTCGCAGATGACCAGGCGGCCCTGAAGGTCGAACGTCGTGCCGTTGCCCTCGCCGGTGTTCGCGCGGACGAGCTCCGGCGCCTTCCCCGGCGTCAGGCGGTGCAGGCGGCTCTGGCGAATGTCGACGAAATAGTAGAAGCCGTCGGGATGCCACAGCGGCCCCTCGGTGAAGACGAACCCGGTGGCCAGCCGTTGCGCTTCGGTCGTCTCAAGGATCGCGGCCAGGGAGTCGCTCATGGCGTCAGGCTCCTTTCTTCGGCGCCCGCAGTTCGACCCCGGCCCGCTCTTCCTGCAAGCGGAAGAACGTCATCGAGTCCTTGTCGCCCCAGCCCCGCCGTAGCGCCTCCTCGAGCTGCTGCTCGGCGATGGCCGCGATCAGCATGGGCACGTGATACTCGCGCCCGAGCTCGGTCGCCAGCCCCACGTCCTTGCGCAGGAGCTTGAGCGCGAAGTTGACGTCGTCGTAGGCGCCGGGGAAGACGGTGTTGGGGATCATGTCCTTGAGCACGCGCCCCTGACCGAAGGAGCTCTTGGCGAGCGCGTCGAGCAGCACCTCGGGCGCGACGCCCGCCTTCACCCCGAGCGTCATGCCCTCGGCGATCGCCATACGCGAGCACGCCGACACCATGTTGTGCACGAGCTTCGCGACGGTGCCGCAGCCGATGCCGCCGACCCAGGTGACCTTGTCGCCGATGGCGTCCAGCACCGGCTTCAGGCGGTGGTAGAGCGCCTCGTCGCCGCCGACCAACACCGCCAGCTTGCCGGAGCGCGCTCCGGGCACGCCGCCGCTGACCGGCGCGTCGAGCACGTCGACGCCGCGCTGGGCGCACACGCCGTGGATCTTGCGGATGAGCGTCGCCGAGTTCGTGGAGAGATCGACGTAGACCGTGCCGCGCGCCGCGCCTTCCAGGATGCCGCCGGGACCCAGGACCACCGCTTCGACCTCGCGGGGACCCGGCAGGGACGTCAAGATGACCTCGCTCGCCGCAGCGACGGCCTTCGGCGTGCTCGCCCACGTGGCGCCCAGCGCCATGTGCGGCTTGGCCAGCTCCTGGCGGAGGTCCGACACCACCATCGTGTGGCCGGCCTTGAGGACGTTGAGGGCCATCGGCCCGCCCATGTTGCCCAGCCCGATGAAGCCGATGCGCATGTGCGACTCTCCTTCGAGGCCCAGATGATCGCCTCAGGACGATGTGTTAAGGTACACCAACGTCGGCCCCCGCTGGTGGTGGGCCGCCCGGTTGGCGTTGTTGTGTTTCGCTCAGCATAACGGAGACCTCGCGTGCGACGATTCGAGCTTCTTCTCCCCGAGAGCGTAGAGGATTGTGTGCGGGCCCTCGCCCAGCGAGGGCCCGAGACGAAGCTGCTGGCCGGAGGGACGGACCTCTTGCCACAGCTCAAGAACGGTCTGCTCAAGCCGGCTCGCGTCATCGATCTGTCCGGCGTGGCGCGCCTGCGCGCCGTCGAATCGGCGAACGGGCAGGGGCTGCGGATCGGCTCCGCGGTGACGGCGCGGGCGCTCGAGCTCGACCGGACGGTGCGTTCCCGCTACCTGTCGCTCGCCGAGAGCGGCGCCCTCGTGGGCTCGGTGCAGGTGCGCAACCTGGCCACGCTCGGCGGCAATCTCTGCAACGCGGCGCCGTCGGCGGACATGGCGCCGCCGCTGCTGGCCCTCGACGCCGAAGCGATCATCCTCGGACCCAAGGGCGAGCGGCGCGTGCCGATCGCGACGTTCTTCACCGGCGTCCGCCAGACGGTGCTGGCTCCGGACGAGCTGCTCGTCGAGCTGGCCGTGCCGGCGCCCGGGGCCCACAGCGGCGGCACCTACCTGCGACACACCCCGCGGCGGGAGCTCGACATCGCCGTGGTCGGGGTGGCGTCACAGCTCACGCTGGCCAACGGCGTGTGCACCAAGGCGCGGATCGCGCTGGCCGCCGTGGCGCCGGTGCCGGTCCGCGCGACGGCGGCCGAGCGCGCGCTCGAGGGGCAGGCCGTGACGCCCGATCGGATCGCGCGCGCGGCCGAGCTCGCGTTGGAGGCGGCGCGCCCGATCAGCGACCAGCGCGGCTCGGCCGACTTCCGTCGTCACCTCGTTCGCGTCCTCACGCGCCGCACGCTGACGACAGCACTGGCCCGAGCCAGCGCCTGATACCCGGAGGAAACGAGACGTGGCCAAGCACGTGTTGAATTGCACGGTGAACGACGAGCCCGCCGAGGTGCTCGTGCAGCCCTGGGACACCCTGCTGGACGCGCTGCGCGAGCGGATGGGCCTGACCGGACCGAAAGAAGGATGCGGCACCGGCGACTGCGGCGCCTGCACGGTGCACTTCGACGGCAAGCCCATCGCGAGCTGCCTCTTGCTCGCGATGCAGGCTCGCGGCCACACCGTCCGCACGATCGAAGGGCTCGGCAAGCCGGGCGCGCTCCATCCGCTGCAGGAAGCGTTCGTCAAGCACGGCGTCCCCCAGTGCGGCTTCTGCATTCCCGGCGTCCTGATGGCGGCGGCGGCGCTCCTGACGGAGAACCCGCGCCCGACCGAGGAAGAGATCCGCTACGGCATCGCTGGCAATCTCTGCCGCTGCACCGGCTACACGAAGATGCTGGCCGCGATCACCGAGACCGCCGGCGCCGCGGCCGGCCGGAGGAGCTGAGGCATGTCCAGCGTGATGAAGACCACCCGCGACGTGAAGGGCATCGGACTCTCCATCCCGCGCCCGGACGCGCCGGAGAAGGTCACCGGCGTGGTCCAGTACGTCGCCGACCTGAGCCCTCGCGGGCTCCTGCACGCCAAGCTCCTCCGCAGCCCGCACGCCCACGCGCGCATCCTCAAGATCGACGTCAGCAAAGCGCGCGTGCTGCCGGGCGTGCGCGCGGTCCTGACGGCCGCCGACATCCCCGAGCTGAAGAGGAAGGCCCCGACGCGCGCGCACGCAGTGCTGGCGATCGATCGCGTGGTCTTCGCCGGCCAGCCGGTGGCCGCCGTCGCGGCCGACGAGCCGGCCATCGCCGAGGAGGCGCTCGACCTCATCGACGTGCAGTACGAAGTCCTGGCCGTCTCCGCCGATCCGCTCGAGGCGATGAAACCCGGCGCGCCGCCCGTCGCCGACGCCGGGACCGAGGCGGACACGAGCGAGGCGCAGGCCCACGGCAGCGTGGCCGGCGTGACGACCGAGGCCAAGCCCGCGAAGGCGGTCAACATCTCCCAACAGGCTCGCCTGCAACGCGGCGATGTCGCGAAGGCGCTCGCCGAGTCGGACGTCGTGATCGAGCAGACCTACCGCGTGCCCATGGTCCATCAGGGCTACCTCGAGCCGCACGCGGTGCTGGCGCAGTGGGACACGGCCGGCAACCTGACGCTGTGGGCGAGCACGCAGGGCTCGTTCAACACCCGCTCCGAGGTGGCCGACGTCCTGGAGATCTCGGAGAACCGCATCAAGGTCATCCCGATGGAGTGCGGCGGCGGCTTCGGTGGCAAGATCCGCGCGCTCTGCGAGCCGATCACGGCGATCCTGGCGCGGGCCACCGCGCGGCCGGTGCGCTACGTCATGACCCGGCGCGAAGAGCTCGAGGCCGGCATGCCGGCCCCGCAGGTCATCATCCGTCTCAAGACCGGCGTGAAGCGCGACGGCACGCTCATGGCGATCGAGGGCGAGGCGATCCTCGAGTCCGGCGCGTTCTCCGGCGCAGTGCTGGCGGTGAGCGGCGTGTTCCTGGCGAGCCTCTACCGGTGGCCGAACTTCGACGTGAAGGGCTTCGAGGTGCTCACCCACAAGCCGAGCATCGCAGCCTACCGCGCGCCGGTCGCGCCCCAGACCATCTTCGCGATCGACTCGCAGATGGAACAGATCGCCCACGCGATCGGCGCCGATCCGGTCGAGTTCAGGCTTCGCCACCTGCAACGCGAAGGCGACAAGATGGCCAACGGCCAGCCGTGGCTGAGCAACGGCGCCGTGGAGGTGCTGACGCGCATCGCGGAGCATCCGCTGTGGAAGAAGCGTGCCGAGTGGAAGGCGAGCAGCAAGGACGGCCGGCTGCGGGGCACCGGCCTGTCGCTCGGGGGCTGGCTCGGCGGTCTGCAGCCGACCGGCGCCACCGTACGGCTCAACCCCGACGGGACCCTGCAGGTGTTGACTGGCCAGGTGGACATCGCCGGGACCAACATCGCGCTGGCGCAGATCGCGGCCACCGCCTACGGCGTCGACATCGACAAGGTGAAGATCACGACCGGCGACACGGACGTGGCGCCGATGACCGGCCTGAGCGCGGGCAGCAAGACGACGTACACCGTCGGCGTGGCCGTGATGCAGGCCGCGCAGAACGCGAGAAACCAGACGCTCGAGATCGCCGCCAAGGAGCTGGAGGCCTCGGTGCACGACCTCGAGATCGACGATGGCAAGGTCGTCGTGCGCGGCGTACCGAACAAGGGCGTCACGCTCGCGCAGATCGGCAAGAAGGGCAACCTCTACATGTCCAAGGTCGAGCCGGTGCTCGGCGTCAGCCATCCGGCCTTCTCGGTGCAGGCGCCGGCGTTCTGCGCCCAGCTGGCGAAGATCGAGATCGACCCCGACACGGGCGAGCTCACGCTGCATGACTTCGTGGTCGTCCAGGACGTTGGCAAGGCGATCAACCCGCTCCAGATCGAGGGGCAGATGCAGGGTGGCGCGGTCCAGAGCCTCGGAATGGCCCTGACCGAAGCGCTGATGTACGACGAGAAGGGGCGGCTCACGAACCCGAGCCTGCTGGACTACCGGAAGCTCACCTCGGCCGACCTGCCGAACATCGAGACGATCATCGTCGAGAAGCCCGCGCCGCACGGGCCCTTCGGGGCGCGGGGCGTGGGCGAGCCGCCGATCGTGCCGGCGCCAGCCGCCATCGCCAACGCCGTCGAGGACGCGACGGGCGTGCGGCTCACCGTGCTGCCGCTCTCGCCCGAGCGGATCGCGCTGGCGATCGCGAACGGGAAGTGAACGCTTTGCCCTTGAAGGCGTGCTCGAAGTGGCGCTGGGCGCCGGCTTCGACGCCGCTGCGGAACTTCCGGTAGCACGCCAGGAACTCGCGGCCGGCGGCGGTCAGGCGCATCCCGGATGCGGGACCGCCGCCGGCCGTCCGCTCGAAGAACTTGAAGCCGGCAGCACGCTCGAGCTCCTGCAGGTAGCCCCACGCGTTCCGGTACGACATCCCGAAATCCGCCGCGGCCTGCCGCAGGGATCCCTTCGCGTGGATCGCGTCGAGGAGCCGGGCCCGGCCGTCGCCGAGTTTCAGCCGCGGTCCGAACACGACCCACACCCTGAGCTTGGGCTTCACGGCACGACACTGTAGCGCAAGGAGGCGGACATGGCGATCATCCGGATCTACGCAGGGCCCGACGGCAAGTCGCACTTCGAGGACATCCAGCCGAAGTTCGAGCCGCGGGGCGACCAGTCCGAGAGCGCGGAGCTGATCCCCGGCAGCGGCATCGTCATCCGCCGCTTCGCCGCGAAGCGATCGAACCCCTGGCATCACGCGCCAGGGCGCGCGGCGGTGTTCACGCTCACCGGCGCCGTCGACATCGAGATCGGCGACGGCACGGTGCGGCGGCTCGGCCCAGGCGACATCCTCATCGCCGAAGACCTGACGGGCCAGGGGCACGTGACGCGCGAGGTGGGCCCAGAGCCGCGAGTCTCGATCTTCGTGCCGCTCCGCTAGCTGCGCTTCGGCTCGATCACCTCGAACATCAGCGTAAAGTCGTCGAGGAGACCGAAGAGATCGGCGACCGCCGACGCGTCGCCGTCGATGGTGATCAGCCCCTTGGCGACCGCGTCGGGCACCGCGAGCTCCCGCAGGAGCAGGCGAGTCAGCACCGCGCGCTCCAGCGTCACGGTGGCGTCGGGACGCTCGCTCCGCCGGTCGGCCAGATAGGTCAGCGCGCAGTTCTCGAGGTTCAGCGCGTAGCGCTGGCCGAGATCCGCGAACACCCAGTCGATGACGAGGCGCCGGCCCTCGGCGCGCTTGCCGTCGAGCCTCACCGCCAGATAGTCGAAGAAGAGATCGAGGCTCATGGCGCGGACGACGTCAGGGCTCACGGGCGCCCGGCCGCCCGACGCGGGCCGCTCCTGCCGGAGCTCCAAGGCTCCGAGCAGGTACGCGTTGCGCCAGGTCGCCGACTCGGCCGCATAGCCGAGCTGCTCGAGCGCGTCGGCGCCCAGGTGACGAGCGTCGACGTTGCCGGGGTCGGCGAAGACGACGTGGCTCATGGCCTCGGCGACGAACCGGTACTCGCCCCGCGCGAAGTCCTCGCGTGCGCGCCGGATCGCGGCCTCGGCGCCACCCATGTACTCGACGTACTTGCGGCCACGCTCCACCGGCGGCAGCGGGTTCAGGTTGGCCGGGTTCGCGTCATACCAGCCGATGTAGCGCTGGTAGACCGATTTCGCGTTGTGGCTGAGCGTGCCGTAGTAGCCGCGCGCGTGCCACGTGCCGGCGAGGCTCCGGGGCAGCGCCAGGCGCTCGGCGATCTCCGCGGCCTTGTAGCCGTGGTTCATGAGCCGCACGGTCTGGTCGTGCAGGTATTTGTAGAGGTCGCGCTGCCGGGCGAGGAAGTCGAGAATACGCGGCGTGTCCCACACGGGCCAGTGGTGCTGGGCGAAGACGACGTCGGCCCGGCGCCCGAAGCGGTCCCGCGCCTCGTCGAGGTACTTGGCCCACGCGTTGGCGTCGCGAACCTGGGCGCCGCGAATGGGATAGACATTGTGCAGGTTGTGCGTGGCGTTCTCGGCGAGGTTCAGCGCTCGCAGCTCCGGATAGAACATGTGCATCTCGGCCGGCGCTTCCGTCTCCGGAGCAAGCTGGAAGACGACCTCGACGCCGTCGAGGCGGTGGGTTTCGATCGGCTCGACGATCGTGCGCGTCGGCGGAATGAGCGTGACGGTGCCCCGCGACGTCACCTTGCCGAGGCCGGCGTCGACCTGGCCGCGAGGGCCCTTGGGCAGCGTGGTCCCGAATTGGAACTGCGCCCGGCGGACCATCACGGTGCCGGCCAGCACGTTCTCGGTCACGGCCGCTTGCATGAAGCCGTCGGGCGCCCAGATCTCGACGCGCCCGGCCCGCACGTCCTCCTCGTCGACGACGCCTCGAACGCCGCCGTAGTGGTCAACGTGGCTGTGTGTGTAGACGAGCGCGGTCACCGGGCGTCGCCCCCGATGCTGCATGTAGAGCTCGAGGCTCGCGCGGGCGACCTCGGTCGACATCAGCGGATCGATCACGACGATCCCGCGGTCGCCTTCGATCACCGTCATGTTCGAGATGTCGAAGCCACGGATCTGGTAGATCCGCTCGGTGACCCGGAAGAGCCCGTGGCCCATGTTCAGGCGCGCCTGACGCCAGAGGCTCGGGTTCACCGTGGGCGGCGCCCCCTCCTCGCTCAAGAAGGCGTACTCGCGCAGGCTCCACACGACGCGCCCGTCGGCGTTCTTGATCTCGACCTCGGGCAGCGAGCCGAGGAAGCCGCGACGGGCATCGTCGAAGTCCTGCGTGTCGCCGAACGGGAGCGCGTCGAGCACGGCTTGGTTCTGGGCGATCGTGATCGGCGTCGCGTCGTTCATAGCGTCTCCTCGATCTGGTAGTCTAGCGGCCTCCACGATTTATGGCCGCGCCTCGGCCGGCGGGGCCCCAGCCCCGCGACGGCCGGCGGCGCGCACCACGGTACGCCAAGAGAGGGAGGTCGGCTCATGAAGGTGACGGCCGTCTCGCCGTTCGTCGTCGATCCCGGCTACGGGAAGAACTGGCTCTTCGTCAAGGTCGAGACCTCGGACGGTCTCCACGGCTGGGGCGAGTGTTACACCCAGGCCGACCGCGACCAATCGATCGTCGCGCACGTGCGGCAGCTCGGGCGCTATCTCGTCGGCCGCGACGCCGGCCAGATCCGCCACTTCACGCACTGGGCCTACCACGACTTCGCATCCAAGCGCGGCGCGATGGATTTCTGGAGCGCGGTCAGCGGGCTCGAGCAGGCGCTGTGGGACCTCGCCGGCAAGCGCCTGGGCGTGCCGGTCGTCAATCTATTGGGCGGTCCCTGCCGCGAGCGGATCCGCGTCTACGCCAACGGCTGGTACTCGGGCGCGAAATCATCGGAGGCCTACGCGGCGAAGGCGAAGGAAACCGTCGCGCGCGGCTTCACCGCGCTCAAGTTCGATCCGTTTCCCGGTCCATGGCGCACGCACATCTCGCGCGAGGCCGAGCAGCAGGTGGTCGAGACGGTTCGCGCCGTCCGGGCCGCGGTCGGGCCCAAGGTCGACCTGCTGATCGAGGTGCACCGCCGGCTGGCCCCGATGCACGCGGTGCGGCTGGCCCGGATGCTGGAGCCGTTCGACCCGTTCTGGTACGAGGAGCCGGTCTCGGCGAGGGACGTGGGCGCACTGGCCGAATGCCGGCGGGACATCCGGATCCCGATCGTCACCGGCGAGGAGCTCTACACGCGCTTCGAGTTTCGCGAGGTGTTCGAGCGCCGCGCCGCTGACATCATCAATCCCGACGTGTGCAACGTCGGCGGCATCGAGGAGCTTCGCGAGATCGCGGCGATGGCCGAGGCGTACCACGTGGTCGTCTCGCCCCACAACTACAACAGCACGACCGTCGGCCTCGCCGCGACGCTGCAGGTCTCGGCGGCGATCCCCAACTTCCTGATCACCGAGTATTTCGTGAACTTCGAGCCCCGCGCCGCGGAAGTCGCCGTGACGCCGTTCAAGGTCGAGGGCGGCTATCTCACGGTACCCACCGGACCCGGTCTCGGCATCGAGCTGCGCGAAGACGTGCTCGCGCGCTACGCCTACCGCGAATTCCCAGCCCGCTCTATTCCTACGCCCCGCGACGAAGGCCCGTAGTCGGCGTCCGCGATCTGTCGCTGGTTACGCGCTGGCTTTCCGGCGCCAGTGGAGTATTTGCGCGGCATGCTCGCGGTAGTGGCCGGCGCCCGCGCCCTCGAAGGAGTCGCGGGCGGCGCCGCCCGGGGCGAGCTGCGCGTCTGGTAATGCCGCCGCCGCGGCCATGAACGCCTGGTGGGAGGCGTCGAGCTCCGCCAGGACGTCCGCGGTCTTCACGCCGGTCTTCCGGTCGACGAACCGCGCGTTCCACGCATCGAAGTCGTCGTACGTCCCCGCCGGGTACGCGGGCTCGCCCCGTGCGACACGGGCCAGGGCGGGGATCATCTCGCGGTGCCATCCGGAGATGTGGATCAGAATCTCGCGCACGCCCCAGGTGCCGAGCCAGACTTGACGCATCGTCTCATCTTCCAGACCGTCGATGGCCCTCCGGAGCTCGGCGAACGCGTCGTCGGCCTCGCATAGCAACGTGGACTTGTCGCTCATGGGATCCTCCCGACCGTCATGATTGTCTCCACACACTGAGACCCCGATCGGGCGCGTTCGTGAGATCTTCGAGGCCTATAGGCCGACGCCACGCGATCCTCTTCGCCGTGGGGCTGTAAGCGCGCGCGGCCTGGCCGAAGCCCGGCCAGGAGTTGTCAGTTCTGACGTAAAGAAATGGAACGCGTCGTGATCCCAGGAACGGCGCGAGACTGGGAACTAGCTGATTTCATTTCATGGCCCGGGCGAAGCGGCGTCTGGCACGACGCCTGCTCATACAATATGTGGGTCCATGGCCCTCAGCATTCCGGATAACGCCGCTTCCGCGGCCGAGGCGCTTCTCGACATCGCGAACGCGATGAGCTCGACGCTCGAGCTCAAGAAAGTCTTGAAGATCCTCGCCCGACGCGCCGCTCAGGCGATCGGCGCGGAGCGCTGCTCGATCGATCTCTGGCAGGATGGACGGCTCACGCCCGTCATGTCGCAGTTCGCCGATGGGCACGCCGATCCGGATCTCTGGGCGAAGTATATGGCCCTCGGGCCCCGGCGTCCGGAGGAGCACCCCACCTACGTCGAAGTGGTCCGGACCAGGCGGCCGGTCGCCGTCGACGAGGTGACCGATCCGCAATGGCTGGCGTTCGGCGCGCGCGCCTTGCTGATGGTCCCGCTGCTCCGACAGGACACGGTGCTGGGCACGATCCACCTCGACCAGGCCGAGCCCTATCGCTGGACGCAGGCCCAGATCGATTTCGCCATGACCATCGCCAACCAGGCGGCCCTGGCGGCCGACAATGCCCGACTCTACGAACAGGTTCGCACCCAGCTGCGCGAGCTGCAGGAAACGCAAGCGCAGCTCCTCCAGGCCGGGAAGCTGGCGGCGGTGGGAAAGCTCGTGGCCGGTGTCGCCCATGAGCTGAACAACCCGCTGGCGGTGGTCCTGGGCCAGGCCGATCTCCTGACTCAGCACAGCTCCGATCCGGTCGTGCTCAAGCGCACCGACAAGATCCGGACCAGCGCTCGCCGGGCGGCCAAGATCGTCCGCGAGCTGACGACGTTCGCCCGACCGCAACCCGCCGCGGTCGCCGACGTCCAGATCGCCGACATCGTCGAGCACGCGCTGGAGCTTCGCCGGCAAGCCCTGAGCGTTCGCGGGACCGTCCTGAAGGTCGACGTCGCGCCGGATCTGCCCCTGTTGCACGCCGACGAGGTCCAGCTGCAGCAGGTCGTCCTCAACCTGCTGCTCAACGCCGAGTACGCGGTGACCGAGACCGGGCGGCCGCCGCAGATCACGGTCCGGCTCGTGGGCGAGGCCGACTCGGTGCGGCTCACCGTGTCCGACAGCGGGCCGGGCATTCGTCCGGAGGTCTTGCCGAGGATCTTCGAGCCGTTCTTCACCACGAAGCCCATCGGCGAAGGGACGGGGTTGGGGTTGTCGATCTCCTTCAGGATCGTCGAGGCTCACGGCGGGCGCATCTGGGCCGAGAGCTTGCCGGGCGGCGGCGCCGCGTTCACCGTCGCGCTGCCGGCCGTCCCGCGGTCGGCGCCGTCCACCGTGCCGTCCGCGCCAGACCGCAAGGCTCACGTCCTGGTCGTCGACGACGAGGACCACGTCGCCGACACCTTCGGCGCGCTCGTCGAGGCGCTCGGCCACCAGGTGACGGTCGCCCGCAGCGGCCAGTCCGGGTGGGAGCGGCTCTCGTCGCGCGAGGCTCAGTACGACCTGGTGACCCTCGATCTCCGGATGCCCGACATCAACGGGGCGACGATCTGGCAGCGGCTCGTCGCCGCGCAGTCTCCACTCGCGCAACGCATCGCCTTCATCACGGGCGACACCGTGGACGCGGCCACCCAGCAGTTTCTCGCGAGCACGGGGCGACCGTTCATTGGCAAACCGGTCGACATGCAACAGCTCGCGGACCTGATTCGTACCGTGCTGTAACAACCTCTCGCTCGGCCGCGGCTCGGCGGTCGTGGTAACTTGCTCGCCATGCCCGAGCACGTCCTGCCCTCGTACGCGCGCGTGGTGGTGATCGGCGGGGGCATCGCCGGCTGCAGCGTCGCGTACCACCTCACGAAGCTCGGCTGGCGCGACGTGCTGCTGCTCGAGCGCCGCGACCTCTCGTGCGGCACGACGTGGCACGCGGCCGGGCTCGTCGGCCAGCTCCGAGCCACGCAGAACCTCACGCGGCTGGCCAAGTACGGCGGCGACCTCTACGAGCGGCTCGAGGCGGAGACCGGTCAGGCCACGGGCTTCCGCCGTCCCGGTAGTCTGAGCCTCGCCCGGACGCCCGAGCGCATGCACGAGCTCAAGCGCCTCGCCTCGATGGCGCGCTGCTTCGGCGTCGACGTGGAGGTCATCATGCCCGCCGAGGCCGCCCGCCGCTGGCCGTTGATGCGCGTCGATGATCTGGTGGGCGCCCTGTGGCTGCCCGGCGACGGGCGCACGAACCCGATCGATACCACGCTGGCGCTCGCCCGCGGCGCCCGCCAGGGCGGCGCGACGATTCTCGAGAACACCGGCGTCACCGCGGTGCGCGTGACGAACGGTCGCGTCTCCGGCGTGAGCACGACGCGTGGCGATGTCGCGTGCGAGGTCGTGGTGAACTGCGCCGGGATGTGGGCCCGCGAGGTCGGGCGAATGGCCGGCGTGGCGCTGCCGCTGCACGCCTCCGAGCACTTCTACATCGTCACCGAGCCCATGGCCGGGGTGTCGCCGAATCTCCCGGTGCTTCGCGACCCCGACGGCTACATCTACGTGCGCGAGGAAGTGGGCGGCTTGCTCATGGGCGGCTTCGAGCCGGTCGCCAAGCCGTGGGGCATGGAGGGCATCCCCGCGGACTTCGCGTTCTCGCTCCTGCCGGAGGACTGGGATCACTTCGAGGTGTTGATGGAGCAGGCGGTGATCCGCATCCCGGCGCTCGCCCAGGCGCCGGTGCGCCGTCACGTCAACGGCCCCGAGAGCTTCACGCCCGACGGTCGCTATCTGCTCGGTGAGGCGCCGGAGTGCCGCAACTTCTTCGTCGCGGCCGGCTTCAATTCCATCGGCATCGCGTCCGGCGGCGGGGCGGGGAAGGCGGTCGCCGAGTGGGTCGTGGGCGGCGAGCCGCCGATGGATCTGTGGGACGTCGACGTCCGCCGGGTCGCGCCCTTCCAGGTGAACCCGCGCTATCTCCGCGAGCGGACGGTCGAGATGGTGGGCGCGCTCTACGCGATGCACTGGCCGTACCTGCAGCCGGCCACCGCGCGCGGCGTGCGCCGCAGCGTGCTCCACGACCGGCTTGCGGCCCACGGCGCCTGCTTCGGTGTCGTGATGGGCTGGGAGCGGGCCAACTGGTACGCGACCGGCGGCATGGAGGCGGCGTACCGCTACAGCTACGGGCGGCAGAACTGGTTCGACTGCGCCGCGGCCGAGCATCGCGCGGTCCGCGAGGCGGTCGGCGTGTTCGACCAGTCGTCGTTCTGCAAGCTCCGCCTCGAGGGCCCTGACGCGCTCGCGGTGCTCCAGCGGGTCTGCGCCAACGATGTCGACGTGGAGCCTGGCCGGCTCGTCTACACCCAGATGCTCAACGCGCGCGGCGGCATCGAGGCCGATCTCACGGTCACCCGGCTCACCGCCGACGCGTTCGCGATCGTCACCGCGGCCGCGGCGTCCACGCACGACGCCGCGTGGATCCGCCGCCAGCTCGGCGACGCGCGGGCGGTGCTCACCGACGTCACGTCGGGTGCGGCGGTCCTCGGCGTGATGGGCCCGCGCGCGCGCGCGCTGCTCGCGCGGCTCACCGACGCCGATCTCTCGAACGGGGCGTTTCCGTACCTCGCCTCGCGCGAGATCTGGCTGGCCTCCGCGCCGGTGCGCGCGACCCGCGTTACCTACGTTGGCGAGCTGGGGTGGGAGCTCTACGTCGCCGCCGAGTTCGCGGCCGGAGTCTACGACGCGCTGGTGGCGGCGGGGGAGGACCTCGGGCTGCGTCACGCCGGGTACCACGCGATGGACTCGCTGCGGCTCGAGAAAGCCTATCGCTCGTGGGGCCACGACCTCGGCAGTGAGGACACGCCCCTCGAGGCGGGCCTCGGGTTCGCGGTGCGCCTCGACAAGGGTGCGCCGTTCCTGGGGCGCGAGGCGCTGCTGGCTCAGTCCCAAAAGCCGCTCGCTCGACGACTGGTCGTGTTCGTCCTCGAGGACGCCGAGCCGCTCCTGTATCACGACGAGCCGGTTTGGCGCGACGGCGCCCTCGTGGGGCGCATCGCCTCGGGCGCCTACGGCCACACGCTCGGTCGAGCCGTCGGTCTCGGCTGGGTCGCCCACGCTGACGGCGTCACCGACGCGTTCGTGGCGGGCGGTCGCTGGGAGATCGAGATCGCCGGCGAGCGGGCCACGGCGCGCGCTCAGCTGGCGCCGCCGTACGACCCGAAGTCGCTCCGGGTGCGCGCCTAGGCCGGCGCTGGTCCTCGACCGGTTCCTGCCCGGCTCACGGGCGCGGGCGACTCGTCGCCACGCGCTGGAGCGGCCACACGAGCTGTCGCCAGTATCCCTCGGGCACGGGGCGGCCCGCGATGCCGTACGCGTCGGGCCAGCGACCGGGCGGGAGATGCGCGGTGCCGAAGAGACGGTCGAGCCACGGCAGGTGCACCGCGAAGTTCTTGTCCACCGGGTGCGCGGCGTGGTGCCAGTGGTGGAAGCGCGGGGTCACCACCACCCAGTCGAGCATCTTCATATTCAACCGCACGTTGGCGTGGATGAACACCGCGAGGAACGACACGAAGACCAGGTACGCGTAGATCGCCGGCGCTGCGAACCCGAGGACGTAGAGCGGTACGAACGAGAGCCCGCGGGTGACGACGATGTCGATCAAGTGCAGGCGCGAGCCGGCCAGCCAGTCGAGCGTCTCCGACGAGTGGTGGACGGCGTGGAGCCGCCAGAGCCAGGGCACCCGGTGGAAGGCGCGATGGATCCAGTACTGGGTGAGGTCGGCGACGAGCACGATCTCGACGACCTGGAGCACCAGAGGCTGCGCCGCGATCGTGTCCTGGAGCCACGGCCGGGTGGCCCACCGGAAGAACAGCGCGGCCGGCAGCATCGTGAGCACGACCGTCAACTGCACCATCAGGTGACTCATCGCGAAGTGCATCAGGTCGGTCGTCCAGCCCGGCCGGAAGATCCCCTGCTCGGGCCGGCGCGGCGCGACGCGCTCGAGCGGCACGAAGAGCAGCGCGAGGACGAACAGGTTCAGCAGGAACCAGTCGAGCCCCGCCGCGGTCGTGTTCTCGACCGATCCCTTGATCTCGACGCCCGAGCCTCCGAGCAGCGTGCCGGCGGTCGCGAGGGCGAGGCCCGTGAAGCCGAGGACCTTGCGGCGCCGGAGAATGACGCTCAGCGCGCCGAGGCCGAAGCCGATCACCAGCATCGTGTAGATCAGGAAGCGGATCAGCTCCATCGGATAGTGTGCGCGGGCCGCGGGCGTCGTGAGCCAGTCCGGGAACAGGAGACAGAGCACGCCGCCGTATCCGAGCGCGCCGCACGTGGCCGCCAGGACGCCGCTGACCCAGCCTGAGCCGAACTGACGGCCCGTGCCCCGACCGAGCGCCACGGTCATGCGAACGCGAACGCGCGGGCGGGGTTCTCGACGAGCAGCCGCGTGAGCCCGGCGTCATCGACGCCCCTGGCGCGCAGCCGCGGCACGACGTTCACCAGGAGATGGTGGTAGCCGTAGCCGCCGTACTTCACGAGCGAGGTCTTGTAGGCGATGTCGTGGGACATGAGGATCTGGTTGCCGTGACCGGCGGCGATCAGCGCCAGCACGTGGACCATGCGCCCCCCGTCGTTGGGCATGTCGAAGCTCGGGTTGTACGGATAGAAGGAGTTCTCGAGCCCGAACAGATCGTACTCGAGCCAGATGCCGCTCTGGGCGAGGTCGATCACCGCCCGCACGTCGGTGATGGTGCGGCACAGGTGACACATGATCGTGCGTTGCAGCGCGCCGCCCTCCTTGCCGACGAACTCGGCGAGCGCCATCGGCATGCTCGGGTGGCGTCCGGGGTGGATCATCAGCGGCGCGCCCGTCTCGCGCTGGGCGATGATCGCCGCGCGCAGGACCTTCTGCTCGTTGGCGGACCGCGCGTCGTCGGTCCACGGGTACGTCGTGCCGATCTCGCCGATGAGGCCGGCGCGGACGCCCGTGTCGCCGGCGCCGGCGGTGACGTCGGCGATCATCTCGCGCGCCAGCTCATCGACCGTTCGGCGGTCCATGTCGGGCGGATGAGACGCGCCCACGTAGTAGCCGGCGCCCATCACGACGTTGAGGCCGGTGGCGCGCGCGATGCGGGCGAGGGCGAGGGGATCGCGCCCGATCGCCTTCGGCGTCGGATCGACGACGGTGCGGCCGCCGGCCTGTTTGAACAGCGAGATCTCGTCCTGGGCCACCTGCTCGTCGAGGAGTCGTAAATTATCGAGGTTGGCGTTGAAGTTCTGGCGGACCCAGCCGAGGTTGGCCAGGCTGACCGGCTCCCACGCGCGCCCCTTGTCGCTCGCGGCCGCCGGCTCCGCGAACATCACCTTGAAGTCGATCAAGAGGTGCTCGTGCGGGAGCGTGATGCCGATCGCGTCACGCGCGATCGCGCCGAGCACCGTCTGGATCTGGCCGCCCAGCGGTCGGGGCATACCGCTAGCGGAACTCGGGCGCGATCTCCGTGATGAACCGGTCGAGGTCGCGGCGCAGCTCGTCGAGCGGGCGGAACATGCTCGGGATGAAGAGCGTGTCGACCCGCGCGGCCTTGAGCTGACGCAGCTGCTCGCGGATCTGGTCCGGCGTGCCGGCCAGGCAGGTGTCGCGCGCGTCCGCGGCGTGGCGGCCCATGCGCTTGGCGATGGTGTCGGCGAGCCGCTCGACGTCCTCTTTCTTGTCGGTGATGAGCAGCGACATGTTGGCCGAGCGCCGGAGCGCCTTCGGGTCACGGCCGACGGCGGCGCAGTGCTCGTCGAGGATCTTGCCCTTCCGCCCCAGCACGCCGGGGCCGCCCCAGCAGTTCCAATGGTCGGCGTGCTTGGCCACGATGCGCAGGGTGACGCGCTCCCCGCCGCCGCCGATCATCAGCTCGGGGTGCGGCGTTTGCACGGGCTTGGGATCGAGCGGGGCGTCGGAGAGCTGGTAGTAGTGTCCCTTGAACGTCGTGCGCTTCTCGGTCCACAGCGAGCGCATCACCTGGCACGCCTCGTCGAGCCGCTCGAGCCGCTCGCGCATCGTGTAGAACGGGATCCCGTACGCCTCGTGCTCGTTCTGCTGCCAGCCGGCGCCGAGCCCCAGCAGGAGCCGACCGCCCGAGATGATGTCGACCTGCGCGGCCATCTTCGCGACGAGCGCGGGGTGGCGATACGTGTTGCCCAGCACGATGGTCCCGACGCGCATGCGCGGCACCAGCGCCGTCAGCGCCGACAGGGAGCTCCACGACTCGAGCATGGCGCCCTCGCGCTCCTTCGTGTTCGGCATGAAGTGGTCGGTCACGCATGCGACGTCCCACTTCGTCGCCTCCAGGTGGCGCCAGAAGTCCAGCACGCCTGCCCAGGTCTGGGCGCCCATACTCGTGAAAATGCCGAAGCGCATGTCGATCTCCTCCTTGATTTCGCCGGGCCGAGCCCCCCGTCGACGCCAATACTACCTCGCCCGCTCCAAACGATCGCAGGAGGAGTTGGGCCGGGGGGAACTGTCAGAGCCTTTTACAACGTGAGCCCGCGTCAAAGTTTCACGTCTTATAAGTGGCTGAAATCACAGGCTCCCATCCCGTGGCATACGGTTTGTAGCCTACCGTCCCCGAGAAGGTATCAGAGGGGGTTCGCCCCATGATCGGTAAGCTGATTGCGGTCGCGGCGGGCATCGCGCTCGTCCTGTCCCAGATAGGGCCTGCGCAGGCGTCCGTCATTACCAGCCCGACGGACGCGACGGCCTCGTCGACGTTCATCGCCGCAGGCTTCGACTTCGATATCGGCAACACGATCGATCACTCGGGCCTCTCGACGAACTTCATCAACGGTGTCAGCGATTTCGACGCGTACCTGGCCGGCAATCCGATGCACACGTCGGTCGCCGACCATAACGAATGGTTCAGCCAGTTGGGCGTCACGCAGGCCAGCATCATCTACGACCTCGGCTCGGTGAAGACGGTCGACCGGTTGGCGCTGTGGAACGAGGAGTTCAGCGGGTTCGGCACCGGGCGCATCGACTACTCGCTCGACGGTCAGACGTTCCTGAGCTTGATCTCTATTTCCCCGGTCGACAGCCCCTTCGACGGCAGCCCCTCCGATCAGCCGTATGGCGCCCAGGTATTCGGCTGGGAGACCGTGTCGGCACGCTACTTTCGGTTCGACGTCAGTGGCTGCCCGCAGCCGGACGGTGACCCGGCGCTGCTCTGCGGGATCGGCGAGGTCGCCTTCTCGGTGGTGCAGCAGGAGCCGCCTCGCGTGCCCGAGCCCGGCACGCTGAGCCTGCTCGCCCTGGGTCTCGCCGGCGCCGTCTGGATCGGACGCGCGCGCCGCTCGCGTTGAACCGCGCTAGCTAGATCACGCCCTCGCCTCGCCAGCGCGCGAGGTCGTCCCTGGAGTAACCGAGGAGTCCCACGAACACGTCCTCGTTGTGCTCGCCGGGCTGCGGAGCCAGCCAGCGTACGCGCCCCGGGGTCTCCGAGAGCTTGAGCGGTGTGCCCGTCGTCTTCACCTTGCCGTACGTGGGGTGATCGAGCTCCACGAACATCTCGCGCGCCTGCACCTGGGGGTCGGCGACCATCTCGGCCACGTTGTTGACCGGTGCCGCCGGCACGCCTCCCGTCGACAGCGTACGCACCACCTCGGCCTTGGAGCGTTGCTGCGTCCAGCCCTGGATGATCGTGGCGACCTCGTCACGGCGGTCGCGCCGCGCTGCCGCCGCCGCGAAGCGGGGGTCGCGGGTGAGGTCACTCCGACCGATGATCTCGCAGAACCGACGCCAGACGGCGTCGCTCGCGCCGGCGGCGATCGCGACGTGCCCGTCGGTCGTCGGATAGACGCCTGAGCTCGACCCGCCGAACGAGACGTTTCCGGCGCGCGTGAGGACCTCGCCGCCGACGGTGTAGCGCTCGCCGAGGTTGTCCAGGGCGACCACCAGGCTGTCGAGCAGCGCCAGATCGATGCGTTGTCCCTTACCGGTCCGGTTGCGGTAGTGCAGGGCGGACACGATGCTGAAGGCGCACAGCATGCCGGCGTAGTAGTCGGAGATCGACTGACCCGAGCGCGTGGGCGGATTGTCGGGGAAGCCGGTGATGCTCATGTACCCGCTGATCGCCTGGGCCAGCATGTCGTACCCGCGCTGGGCCGCGTAGGGCCCGTGCTGGCCGAACGCGGTGATCGAGGCGTAGACGATGTCGGGCCTGACCTTCCGGAGGTCGTCGTAGCCCAGCCCGAGACGCTCCAGCGTGCCGACGCTGAAGTTCTCGGTCACGACGTCCGAGCGCTGCGCCAGCTCCTTGAAGAGCTCCACGCCCTTCGGCGTCTTCAGCTCCAGCGTGATCGCGAGCTTGTTCCGGTCCCGGTACTGCGCGGCCGGCACACGCTCCTCGACGCCGCCGCGCTTGCGCTTGATGCCCAACGACTGCCGCTCGCGTCCACGATCGCGCGACTCGACCTTGATCACCCGGGCGCCCATGTCGGCCAGCAGCATCGTGCAAAAGGGCATGGCGATGACTTGCCCCAGGTCGAGCACGGTGACGTCGCTCAGCGCCTGTTCCATCTATAGTCTCGCCTCGGCCGGCGGGGCCCCGGCCCCGCGACGGCCTGCGACTCGCACCCCCATTGTCTAGGCCGTGACGGCGGCGGCGCGGTCGCGCCGCGCGACCTCGGCGCGCACCAGGGGGATCAGCTCGCGGCCGTACTCCACGGCGTCGTTCAGGGGATCGAAGCCGCGGATCAGCAGCGTCGAGGCCCCGGCGTCGTAGTAGTCGAGCAGCGACTCGGCAACCTGCTCGGGTGTGCCCACCAGCGCCGTCGTGTTGCCGGCGCCGCCCATCGCGGCCGCGATCGGCATCCAGAGGCGCTTGTCGTAGACGTCGGCGCGCTCGGCGAAGTCGACGAGACGCCGCGCGCCCTCCGCTTGCGGTCGGATGCCCGCCCCTTCCCCGACGATCGTCGGCCGCGCCGCCTGCACCCGCGCCAGGATCGCCTGGGCGCGCTCCCACGCCTTGGCCTCGGTGGGCGCGATGATCGGCCGCGTCGACACGCTGAAGCGCACCTCGCGGCCCAGACGCCTGGCCAGCGCGCGGACCTCGGCGACGCGCTCGCGCACCGCCGCCAGCGGCTCGCCCCACAGCGCGTACACGTCGCAGTGCTTGATGCCGACGACCGGCGCCGGGCCGGAGGCACCGCCGAAGTAGAGGGGGATCGCCGGCTGCTGCAGCGGCTTGACGTCAGAGAACGCGCCCTTGATCCGATAGAACTCCCCGGTGAAATCGAACGGCTTCTCCGAGGTCCATACACGGCGCACGATCTCCAGATATTCGTCGGTGCGCCGGTAGCGGGTGTCGTGGTCGAGCCAGTCGCCGTCGCGCGCCTGCTCGCCGTCGCTGCCGCCGGTGATGACGTGCAGGGCCAGGCGGCCGCCGGTGAAGTGATCGAGCGTCGCCGCCTTCCGCGCGGCCAGCGTGGGCGCGACGAAGCCGGGCCGATGCGCGAGGAGATAGGAGAGGCGCTCGGTGACGGAGGCCGCGTATCCCGCGACCAGGAAGCCATCGGCCGACGTGGAGGTGTAGCCGACCAGGACACGATCGAAGCCGGCGCGCTCGTGCGCTTGCGCGAAGTCGCGCGTCCACTCGCGGTCGATGGCGCCGCCGATGACGTGCACGGCCGCGCCGTCGGCGCCCTCGGGCCGAACGCCGATCATTCCGATGAGCTCGACGGGCATGCGCGTGATGCTACCCCGCGCCCGGCGCCCCTTCAAGCATCGCCTGGCGCTGCAACACTTGCGCTACACTCCCACCGGGAGGAGCCATGGCCGAATCGATCGTGACCTACGTCGTCGACGGGCGCATCGGCATCGTCACGCTCAACCGACCCGACAAGCTCAACGCGATCAGCGCGGAGCTGAGGCGCGCGCTGGTCGAGCGCCTCCACGAGGCCGACCGCGATCCGGCCACCAGCGTGGTCGTGCTCCGCGCCGCCGGGCGCAGCTTCTGCGCCGGCTACGACATCTCGCCCAACCCGGCGCGCGCCGCACGGAAAGGCAACGCGCTGGCGTGGCACGAGTCGCTCACCGACGACGTCGCGCTCGAGATCGCGCCCTGGGACATGCGGAAGCCGGTGATCGCCTCCGTCCGCGGCCACTGTCTGGGCGGCGGCTGCGAGCTGGTCATGATGTGCGACATCACGATCGCCGCCGACGATGCCCTGTTCGGCGAGCCGGAGATCCGCTTCTCGAACGTGGGCCCGGCGCTCATCATGCCCTTCGTCATCGGCTTCAAGCGCGCCCGCGAGCTGCTCTACCTGGGCGATCCGATCGACGCGAAGACCGCGCTCCAGTACGGCATGGTCAACCGGGTCGTGCCGGGCGCCGAGCTGGAGGCCGCCACGCTGAAGTTCGCGCGCCGGATGGCCCTCATGTCGCCTGAGGCGCTGGCCGCCACCAAGCTCGCCATCAACCGCGGCGCGGACGCGGCGGGCTTCCGCAACGCGATCCGCGCCGGGCTCGACGTGCTGGCGGGCCTCTACGCCGCCCGGACCGAAGTCGGCACGAAGTTCGACGAGATCCGTGAGAAGGAGGGCCTCGGCGCCGCGCTCCGCTGGCGGGCGGCGCAGTTCTCCGACTAGCGCCCCTTGAAGACGGGCTTGCGCTTCTCCACGAAGGCCTTGGCCGACTCGTGGAAGTCGTCGGTGAGATGCAGGCCGAGCCCTTGCGTGTAGTACTTCGACTGGCGCTGCATCTCGTTCACGAACCATCGCATCACGCGCACGTTGGCCCGCACCGCCAGCGGCGGATTCTCGAGGATCTCCGCCGCGAGCGCCTCGGCGGCGGACATCAGCTCCGCCGGTGGCACCACGCGGTTCACCATCCCGTGCTGCTGCGCTTCCTCGGCGGTGAACATGCGACCGGTCAGCGCGACCTCGTTGGCGAAGCGCGAGCCGGTCCAGAACCACGTGGCCACCCAGTGCTGGGCGCCGCCGAGCCCGCGCTGGACCTCGCGGATCTGGAACTTCGTCCCGGCGGCCGCCACGACCAGGTCGCACGACTGCGACAACGAGTAGCCCAGGCCGAGCGCCCAGCCGTGCACCGCCGCGATCACCGGCTTCCAGTTGACCGCGTCGGCGAGCCCGTTCTCGCGCGAGCGCCGTCCGGCCGGGCCGCCGAGCCGCCGCAGCTCCTCGCGCGTGCGAAGCTGGCGCTGCTGCACGTCGGCGCCGGAGCAGAACGCGCGGCCGGCGCCGCTCAGGATCGCGACTCGCAGCTCGGGGTTGGCGTCGAACTCGAAGAGCGCATCGTTGACCTCCTCGACGAGTTGATCGGTGGCCGCGTTGAGCTTCTCCGGCCGGTTCAAGACGATGTGGCAGATCGCGCCCTTCGTCTCGTAGCGCACCGTCTCGAACTTGGGGATGCCGTTGCCGCGTGTGGCCATCGAGCGCTCCTTGGAGTTGGCGATTCGCGCTTACTTGAACGCCGGCATGACCTGCTGCGTGAGGATCTGTAAGGTCCGCTTCTCTTGCGCCATCGGCAGCAGCCCGCCCGGATTCAGCTCGGCCGCGATTCCGTTCAGGCTGAGCTCTTCGCGGAGCTGCGAGAGCCGGTCGACCAGACTCGGGCCGGTGCCGAACGCGACCTTGGTGCTCAGGATCTCCGGGTAGGTGAGGCTCGCCAGCGTCCTGGCCTGAGTCACGCGCCGCTCGACCGGGCCGGTGCCGGGGCGTCCCAGCGGCACGCGCGTCAGATCGGCCTGACGGGTGAAGTAGTACATGATCGTTTCCTTTGGCTCGTCGAGCGCGGCGCTCTCGGTCGGAGCGGCGTAGACCGGGATGCGGAGGCACACGTCGCCGTCTCCGGGGTGTCCCGCCTCGCGCCACGCTTGACGGTAGGTCTTCACGTGCGCGGCCAGCTCGGGGGTCGCCATGCCGCGGAGCCCTACGAAGATGGGCAAGCCCATCCGTCCGACGCGCGGAAACGTCTCCGCGGTCGTCGCGGCCATCCGGACCGGCGGGTGCGGCTGCTGAACCGGACGCGGGGTCACGGTGGCGTCGTGGAAACGATAGAACTTGCCCTCGTAGCTGAACGGCTCGCCCTTCCACGCCGTCAGGATGATCTCGAGCGCCTCGAAGAACCGCGCCTGGCTCTCTTCGTACGGCACACCGAGCGCGTCGTACGCCCGGGGGCCACCGCTGCGGCCCACGCCGAAGTCGAAGCGCCCCTGGCTCAGGTGGTCGAGCGTGGCGACCTCGCCGGCGACGCGGAGCGGGTGGTTCAGCGGTAGCAGCTGCACCGCCGTCCCCACGCGCAGGCGACGGGTCCGCGCGACGATCCAGCTCGCCACCAGCAGCGGCGCCGACAGCACCGATCGGGCCGGGTTGACCAGCATCTCGGCCATCCACACGACGTCGAGGCCCCATTCCTCGCCCGCGTCGGCTAGCTCGAGCAGCTCGCGGAACCAGTCACCCTGACTGCTGCCTCGCCGTATCTGCTCCGTGAAGATCCCGAAGTCCATGAGGTGCCCTCCCCCAGTGGGAGCGATACTGCTCCGGCGGCGCCGCTGTCGTCAAGGAAGTCCGCGCCGGGTCATCTTCCACAAAATACCGCAGATCTATGGGGGGATTTCCTCAGTTCTTCTTAGGGGTTCCCCGAATTGAGGGCGTTCCACGCACGATTTACTTGTAGTCGACGGCCTTGTGAAAACACGGCGGTCAGTGACTCCACGTCGCAGTACCGATTCAAGATCCGGGGAGGCACCGCGATGACGACGACGATGTGGACGAGTGCGGCGATCGCAGCGGCGGGGCTGATGCTCGGAGTTGTGAGTGCGCCGGCCGCCCAGACGGTCTCGACCGGCTACGTGATCGGCTCCGACGACGTGCTGGACATCACGGTCTGGAACAACACGGGACTCAGCCGGACGGTGCCAGTCCGGCCCGACGGCAAGATCTCGCTGCCGCTGCTCGACGACGTCCAGGCCGCCGGGCTCTCGCCGAAACAGCTCAAGGATGACCTGACCAGGAGGTTGGTCAAGTACGTCGCCTCGCCGGAGGTGTCGGTCATCGTGCGCGAGATCCGCAGCTTCAGGGTCGCGGTGATCGGTGAGGTGAACAAGCCCGGTCGCTACGATTTCAAGAGCCGCGCGTCGGTTCTCGAGGCCATCGCCCTCGCCGGAGGCTTCAACGCCTTCGCGTCGAAGTCGAAGATGGTCATCCTCCGCGTGGACGGCTCGACCCTCAAGCGCATCCCATGCGATTACAACAAGGTCATCTCGGCCGACGGCCACTCCGAGAGCTATTTCCTCCGGCCCGGCGACACGGTGATCGTGCCCTGATCGATGATGACCGAGCGAGGCGAGACGCCAGTGTCCGATTCCGCCCCCGAGCGCTTCACGATCGCACGGGCGCTGGGGGTCTTGCGAGGGCACAAGCGTCTGGCGACGGTCGTGTTCCTCGCCGTGCTCGCCGGCGCCACGACCTTTGTGATATCGCTTCCGAATGTCTATAGCTCGACCGCCACGGTGCTGGTGGAGCATCCCGGGACCGCGGAGGGAGCCGGGAAATCGCTGATCGCCGTCGAGCTCGAGACCCGATTGCAGACGATCGGCCAGGAGGTGCTGAGCAAGACACGGCTCCTGGCGCTCATGGACCAGTTCGATCTCTATCCGGACCTCAAGGAGCGCGGCGCCGTCGATGCCGCGCTCGAACGCCTACGGCAAGAGGTCCAGGTGAGGCTGACCAAGGCGGATACGAGCCGCAAGACAACCGTCGCCTTCAGCATCAGCTTTCGCTCGCGGCATCCGGGGACGGCGGCGCACGTCGCCAACGCCCTGGCGGCCTTCTATATCGAGGAGAACGCCAAGAGCCGCGAGCGCCAGGGCAGCGCGGCCCGGCTGGCCCGTCTCAGCCAAGAGCTGGCGCAGATGCAGGAGGTGTACACGGCGCGTTACCCCGATGTCATCCGGCTGAAGGCGGAGATCGCAGCGCTCGGGCAGGAGGGTGCCAAGCCGAGCCTCGCGGTGGGTGAGGAGTTTCGGATACTGGACCCCGCCACCCCGGCTCGCAGCCCGGCGGCGCCGCAGCGCATCGGATTCCTCGTGCTCGGCATCGGTCTCGCCATCGGCGCCGCGGCGGCGGCGGTCACCCTGGTCGAGTTGTTCGAACCGTCGTTCCACTTGCAGGAGGAGCTGCAGGCATTCACGACGGTGCCCGTGCTGGCGAGCATTCCCTACATCAATACCGGCAGGGACCAGCGGCGGCACTGGCAGAGCGTGGCGCGGATCGCCGTCGGCCTGGCGATCGTGGTATTCGTCTCGTATCACCTGGCCAACGGCAACGATCAGCTGGCCTGGCTCTTGTCACGCAGCGCGGCGCGGTGATCGCTCGGCGGGCCCGTCAGATCCCGCGCTCCGCCAGAAACTTGGCGTAGTCGCGCTGGCCCGCCTTCGCCTGCCGGATCTGCTCGGGCGAGTAGAACTTCGCGAGGTCCACGACCTCGACGTTGTAGCGGGCCCGCTCGAAGGCGTCCTTGTGGATGAATGGCCGCGTGGCGTCGATCCCCATCGCGCCGGAGAACCGGATGTTGCTCTGCGTCCACTGACGGTCGCCGGCCGAGCTGCGCTCCGCGGGCTGGAAGGTCTGGCCGAAGCCGCCCTCGCAGATCGTCAGGATGTCCTCCTTGGGGTTCACCCGGGTCGTCAGCGCCCACAGAACGTCCTCGACGTTGTAGATGTCGACGTCCTCGTCGACGACGATGCCGAGTCGCGCGCCCAGCGAGATCGATAGCGCGGCGGTCAAGATGTTGCGGTGCAGACCCTCGTCGCGAGCCCGACGCTTCTTGACCTGGAAGATCACGCCGCCCCAGTCGGTCATCCCCATGGGGATGTGCGTGTCGACACAGAGTCCCGGAACGATTCGTTCCGCCAGCTCCAGGAAGCAGGCTTCTCTCACGATCCCGTCGATGAAGTGCTCGTCCATGCCGTGCACGATGAGCCCGTAGTAGAGCGGGCGGTCGGCGCGATAGGTGATCGCCGTCGCCTGGAATCTGTACGTGCGGTACGACTTGCCCATGTAGCCCGACCACTCGGGATGGAACGGATGAACGCCCTGCGCGTCGTCCTTCTCGGCGAGCGGGCTCTCCCAGACTTTCTGCGTGGTGTCGAGGTAGCCCTCGATGACGTACTCGGCGCTGGCGATCGACCAGGCGTCCTGGGTGCGCGCGCGGACGAGCTCGACCGGACGGCCCTGGAGCGCGCCGGCGACCCCCAGCTCGTCGCAGCCGCGCGGCAGGATCACGTAGGTGAACCCGGAGCCGGCCATCATCGTGCAGGTCGGGGGGATCCCGATATTGATCGTGACGGGGATCGGACCCTTGCGGTACCAGTGGGTCGCGACCTGGTCCATGTGCGAGCCCGGCGAGATCTGAAAGCTCGAGAAGTCGGGGCCGCGGAAGTTCATCCGGTTGTAGCCGATGTGGGAGCCGCCCCAGAAGTGTTTGCCGCGCACCACCGTGGTGCCCGCGCCGAGCGTGCGCCCGGGGTCGCTGTCGGAGTGGGAGATCATCGGAACGACGTCCCACACGTCGAAGCTCTTCGTGAGCACCACTTCCTGGCAGGGCCCGTCCCTCACCTCGACCGGTGGCAGGGGATCGCGTAGTGCCTCGACGACCTTGTGCTTGAGGTTCTTGGGATCGTCGACGTCGAGCAGTCGGGCGATGCGCGCGGCGCTCGCGAAGATGTTGTTGCAGATCCGCGCGTTCGGATAGCCCTTGACCTTGTTGAAGAGCAGGGCGGCGCCGCCGTCGAAATGCTTCTGGATCGCCGCGACCTCGAGATGGGGATCGACCTCGACGTCGGTGGTAACCAGCTCGCCGACCGTGTCGAGGTACTCGAGGGTCGAGCGGAGACTGGTGATGTCCTTCTTCATCGGCGTCCTCCCGGATGTGTCGGCCGATACTGCGCCCGCCGCACCAGTGGCGTCAAGGCGCCCGACGAGCGCGGGGGGCTTGGGGGGCCCTTCGAGGCCCTGGGGAGACAGCGAGATCGAGGAGCGCCACGGCTCCGCCGGGGCGCTTCCGAGCGCGGGGGGTTTGGGGGGCCCTTCGAGGCCCCCCATCTTCTAATAACGGAATGACTCGAGCCCGCGCGCCCCCGGGGCCGAGGTGCAGACGCGCGACCGCGATCGGCAGCGAGAAGCGCCGCGGGCCGGCGCTTCCCGGATTCACGAGCAGCCACCGTCCGCGCCGCTCGACGCGCGGACGATGCGAGTGACCGGCGATGACGACGTCGATGCCACGGTCGGCCGGGTCGCCGCGGAGCGTGTTGACGTCGTGGACGACGTGGAGGCGGACCGGGCCCACCTTGGTCGTCACCGTCTCCGGAATCGACGCGGCCCAGGCGCCGCGGTCGTTGTTGCCGCGCACCGCGATGACCGGCGCGATCGCGCGGAGCGCGTCGAGCACCGCCGCGGAGCCGATGTCGCCCGCGTGCACGATGCGGTCGACGCCGGCGAGCGCCGCGAGCGCCTCGGGGCGCAGCAGCCCGTGGGTGTCTGAGATGACGCCGATGACGGTGGCTCGCGTGCTCCGGCGCCGCATGTGCGTGGAGTGTAGCGGCTGCAGTCTGCGCTTGCCCAGGGGATAGCTCCAGGACTAGCATCGCCTAGCGAAACGGAGGGCGCCATGCGCTATACGCGGATCTCGGCCGACTGCCACATCGACATGCCCTGGCTTCCGCCCGACCTCTTCACCGCGAACGCGTCCGCGCTCATGAAAGACCGGATGCCCTACGTGGTGGACGGGCCCGATGGCCCGCAGTGGACCACCAAGAAGGGCGCGCCATTCGGGCTCGTCGGCGGCATCGGCTCGACGGGCACCAAGTACGTGCCCGGCCAGAACCACCGGGTCGACGTCATGGCGTCGACCGGCCTCTATGACGACGGCAAGAAGGGGATCCGTCGCCCGGGCGATCCGCACCTGCGCATCAAGGACATGGACCGCGACGGCGTCCAGGCCGAGGTGCTCTTCGGCATCCTGGGCGCCGCGACGCGGCTCGGCGATCACGAGGCGGCCGGCGAGATGTTCCGGATCTACAACGACTGGCTCCTCGACTTCTGCAGCCACTATCCCGAGCGTCACGTCGGTCTGGCCTGCCTGCCGTACGGCAACCTCGACGCGGCGGTCAAGGAGATCCATCGCGTCGCGCGGATGGGGCTGCGCGGTCTCGAGCTTTCGTGCTCCTGGGACATGGAGCCCATGTGGCATCCGATGTGGGAGCCGCTCTGGCAGGCGGTGAGCGACGTGAACCTGCCGCTGCACTTCCACACGTTCCCATCGCTGCCGCCGGGCGTGCGCGAGAAGCAAACGGGCCTCACCCGACGCGCCGCGTTCTTCACGAGCACGGCCGGGTTTCAGATGAACCTGGTCAACATCCTGGCGGCGGTCATCGGTGCCGCGGTCCTCGAGCGGTATCCGAACATGCGGATCTCGTTCGGCGAGAGCGGT
>Ga0209161_10000574_pt1 | contig 29880 bp, 28 predicted proteins | sample GraSoiAngelo_155_FD_186169 | JGI IMG/M metagenome (GOLD analysis project Ga0209161, IMG submission 186169) | Grasslands soil microbial communities from the Angelo Coastal Reserve, California, USA - 14_1009_13_30cm (SPAdes) (version 2) | ecosystem: Environmental > Terrestrial > Soil > Grasslands... | reverse complement strand
AGTCCTCTGACGGTCGCAGAGACCGCCACACTCGCGAGAGCCCACTTCCAGCCCGTCATGTGCTCGTATTCGGCGGCGGCGTAGAACACGCCCGCCAATCCAAGACCGCCTAGCAGACCCATAAAAGCAATATGCGAAAATGGATTCGGCCGGGCAAATTTTGCGGCCCCGCTGCCGCTACTTCGCGATCCACGACCGGCCGGTGGCGAGGAGCGCCACCAGGGCCAGCCCGAACACGATGCGGTACCAGGCGAACAGATTGAACGAGCGGTGCGACACGAAGCGGATGAGCCACCGGACCACCACCAGCGCGCTCGCGAACGCCACCACGAAGCCGATCACGAAGATCCGGGCGTCGGACCCGGACAAGAGGTGCCGGCTCTCCCAGAGGTCGAGCCCTGTGGCCGCGACCATCACCGGAATGGCGAGGAGGAACGAGAACTCCGCGGCGGCAGGGCGGCCCACGCCCGCCAGCAACGCCCCCATAATCGTCGCCCCCGAGCGCGAGACTCCGGGAATCAGCGAGAACACCTGCGCGATCCCGATCCAGAGCGCCGTCCGGTAGTCGATCTGCGGCACCGTTTCGACGCGGGGGGCGGGGCGCCAGTGCTCGATCGCCAGGATAGCGACCCCGCCTACGATCAGCGCGGCGATCACCACCGGGGGCGTGAACAGGTGCGCCGTGATCCAGTGGTGCGTGAGCAGCCCCACGATCGCCGCCGGGAGGAACGCGATGAACAGCGCGACGATCAAGCGGCGCGACTCCGCGACGGCGACGCCGTCGCGCACCACGCGGAACAACAGGCGGCGATACAGCCAGACGACCGCCAGGATGGCGCCGAGTTGGATGATGATCTCGAAGGCGGCGGCGCGCGGGCCCACGAACCCCAACGCGTGGCCCGCCAGGATCAAATGGCCGGTCGACGAGACGGGGATGAACTCGGTCGCGCCTTCGACCAGACCGAGGATAATCGCCGCGATGGTGGTGGGCATGAGAATGGAGCGGAGGGGATTCGAACCCCGAGTTGCGGCACAATATAGCAATCACGCGGTGTTCTCGGCATCGGTGTCGCCGCCCGCGATTCTGGTGGATATTGACGTGAGGCTCAGCGTGCCGTAAGACAGGTACCGGGTGTCGGGTGTCGAGGGCCGCACCTTGAGATCCGACAGCTGTGACGTAAAACCTGAAACGCGGAGTCCACTATGTCAGGGAGAATGGTTGTATCGGGTGCCGCTTTGGCGTTGCTCGTCGGCTGTGTGGCGGACCAGTCGCTGCCGACGGCGTCCGAGGTGCGCGCACCGCTGTTCGCGACCGTAGCTCGAGCCGGCGAGAGCCACCTCCGCACCCACCTGGCCGGCGCCCACGAGGTGTTCACGCCCGCAAACCCGGGCGACCCGACGCCGGCCGATTCGCGGGCGCAGGGGCAAGCGATCTTCCGCGTCAGCGCGGACGGCGGCACCGTGGAGTTCCGCCTCATCGCGTCGAACATCGACAACGTGATCATGGCGCATATCCACTGCGGTCCGCCCGGAGCGAACGGGCCGATCCGCATGTGGCTGTATCCAGTGATCGGACCGACCGGCGCTCCGGGACCCAACGGCACCGGCCGGCACGACGGCGTCCTCGCCTCCGGCACGTTCTCGCCGACCGGCGTCGTGTGTCCGGCGAGCGCAGTCGGTCAGGACATGCCGCTGCTCGACGCCATGCGGGCCGGCCTCACGTACGTCAACGCGCACACCAACGATGGCGTGGCGCCGACCAACACGGGGCCAGGTGACTTCCCGGGCGGTGAGATTCGGGGGCAGCTGGCCTCGCGGCGGGCGAACTGAAGTCTCGCTTGTGTCGGGTGCCGGACGTTGCTCCCGGCACCCGGCATCGGGCACGCGAGACCTGCAATAGTCAGCCTCGCGACGAGATCTACGAGTAAGGCCCATGGAGCGGAGGGGATTCGAACCCCTGACCCCCTGGTTGCAAACCAGGTGCTCTCCCAGCTGAGCTACCGCCCCCTCGTCGAAAATAGGGATTGGGGGGCGCGACGGGTAGTTACAGCAACTTCGCCAGCGCGTCGATCAAAGGTCCCTACTTGAACACCGCCCCCAGATTGGTCGTGACGCCGACGAAGAGCAGATGCGGCGTCTCGCGCCACAAGCCGACACTCCCGCCCGCGTCCACCACGATCCACTCGGCGGGCCGGACGGTCACGGCACCCAATGCGCCCCACTCGGCCGACTCTCCGGCGCCCGCCGTGAACCCGTACAGCTCGGTCGTGAGCCCGTAACGGCCGAGCGCAACGCCCGCGCCCACCGAGTGAAACCAGCGCAGCGGCGACGCGCCGCCGCCCAGCTCCACGGGCCCGAGGTTCAGGTCGATATGGAGCTTCCGGAACGCGTCGGCGCTCGCCACCGCCAACACGCCGCCCTGCGTGCGCCCCGCGCCGCGCCCCGCGCCGGCATCGCCGGTCGGAAAGGAGACGCTCGACGACAGCGCCAGCGTGGTACGCGGTGACACACTGGTCGAGAGCTTCAGCGCCACGCCAACATCGCCCACACCAGCGCCGGCCGGGGTGTGAATGAATCCGGTGCCGAAGAACGCGAACTGAATCTGCCGGGCCACGCCGATTTTCAGGTTGTAGTCCCACGCGGTGGCATCGCCGGCACCGCCTTCGAGGCGCAGCCCCTGCTCGAGCTCGGCGTATCCCGGAGCCACTGCATACGCATGAGTCGCGAACGTAGGACGCTCGGGGTTCGCCGCGCGCGGCGACTGGCCGCCCGCCCCGCTCGGGATGCACAGCAAACTCAACACGAACGCCAACCGCACGCCTACCTCCCACCCCCGAGCGTTTCCTCGAACAGCTTGAGAATCCTGCGGTACTCGTCCGTCCAGCTGTCGTTGCGCGTGAATCCGTGCCGCTCCACCGGATACAGCGCCACTTCCCAGTTCTCTTTTTTTAGCTCGATCAGCCGCTGCAGCAGCCGGGCCGTGTCCTGGAAGTGGACGTTGTCATCCACCATGCCGTGACAGATCAGGAGTCGGCCCTTAAGCCCCTCGGCGAAATAGATTGGGGAGGACTCCTTGTAGGCCACGCTGTCGTCCTGCGGCTCGTTCAGAATCCGCGCCGTGTAGGGATGGTTGTAGTGCGCCCAGTCGGTGACCGGCCGCAGCGCCGCGCCCGCGGCGAACACACCCGGCCTAGTGAACATCGCCATCAGGGTAATGAACCCGCCGTAGCTGCCGCCGTAGATCCCGATCTTCGTCGAATCGACCCCGAGGTGCTGCACCAGCCAGCGCGCGCCGTCGACCTGGTCGTCCAGGTCCTTCCCGCCCATGTGGCGGTAGATCGCGGTGCGCCAGTCGCGCCCCTGCCCGGCGCTGCCGCGGTAATCGAGATCGAGCACGGCGTAGCCCTTCGAGGCGAGCAGCTGGTTGAACATGTATTCCCGGTAATACGACGACCACCACTTGTGCACGTTCTGGAGATAGCCGGCGCCGTGCACGAACAGCACCGCCGCGTGGTTGGCGGGCGTCGCGGTCGGGCGATACAGCCGCGCCGGCACCCGCGCCCCGTCCCGCGCCGGGATCATCACGATCTCGGGGCTGATCCAGCCGACGCTGCGCCACTCGGACGTGGTGCTCTCCGTGACGTTGCGCATCGGGCTACCGGGCTGGTCGGCTTGGAAATACAGCTCGGGCGGATGGTTCGCCCTCGAATGCAGCACGGCCAGGAGCTTCCCATCGGGCGAGACGACCGCGTCCTGGCGCCCCTCGGCCGAGGTCAGCTGAATCTTGCGGCCGCTCGCGACGTCGAGCGCGTAGTAGTGCACTTGGGCGAAGTCGCCCTCGTTGGTGTGCAGATAGAACGTCTTGCCGTCGGGTGTGAGCGCCACCTGTTGGACTTCCCACGCTCCGCGCGTCAGCGCTCGCGGCGCGCCGCCGGCAGCGGGCACCGTGTAGAGGTGCGCGTATCCCGTCTCCTCGCTGCCGTAGTAGACGGTCTCCCCGTCCTTGAGCCACCCCGCCGTGGTACTCAGGGGTCCGTCGAGCCAGGCGTCGTCGTGCAGATGGGCGACGATGCGCGTCGCGAGCGAGGGCAGATCCACCACCGCGAGCCACGCGTCGGTGTACCCCGTGGTCGTGACGCGGATCAGCGCGTGCCGGCTGTTCGGGGAGATCCCGACGCCGACGGCGTTGCGCTCGCCCGCCCCCACCGAGTCGATCCAGGTCGCCTTGCCCGTCGCCGCCTCGATCAGCGCCGCGCGCTCGCGCGACTGCGCGTCGCCCACCTTGGTGCGGATCTGCTGCGTCTCCACATAACCGGACTGGGTGACCCAGCTCGGCAACACGACCTGGCGCCCCTCGAGCGAGTCCCCTTTCGCCCGCTCCGTCACCGTGACCAGCACGAACCGCGCGTCGGGCGCGACCTCCAGCCGAGTGGCGGTCTGCCGCTCGGCGAGATAGAGCGGCTTCGCGGTGTGCACGGTGTCGGTGTCGGCGCGCATCTGCTCCTCCGCCACCTGACGCCGGATGAAATCGAACAGCTCGCGCTGCTGATCCCGCAGAAACTTCTTCTCCCCGGTGGGGTCGCTTGGCTTCTTGGGCGCCGGGCCACGGCGGACGTCGCTCAGCTGGCGCAGCGCGCCGTCCTCGAGGCCGAGCGCCCAGGCGTTCCCGTCGCGCGTGAAGTAGACCGTGCGACCGTCCGCCGACCACGCCTGATCGGACTCGGGCGCCGGCGTCTGGGTGAGCTGCCGCTTCGCCCCCGTACGCTCGACGAGCCAGAGGTCGCCCTTCAGAACGACGATCTCGCGGCGCAGATCCGGTGACCAGGTGCCATCGGCCATGGCGATCGTGTCCACGGCGTTGCGCGGCAACCGCTCCGGTGACGGCGCGCCCGCGACGGCGACGCGGTAGTCACGGTCGAGCGTGTCGATGCCGGGGGCGCGCCACGTGAAATACACGTGGCGCCCGTCGGCCGAGAACCGCACATTGGACGGCGCAGTGCCGACCAGGTCCGGACCCCGCATGATGCTTTCGACCGTGAGCCGGAAACCCTGCGCGAAGGCGCCAGTGGGGATCGAGCAAAGGACGAGCACGAGCACGCTGCGACGCATCGGGAGACTCCTCGAGCTGGGGGGCTAACGTGCGGGGCGCTGGCCGCGTGCCCGTCCGTAGCGAGCCGCTTGGCGATCGTGGGTTCAGTGGTGCGGTGGGTGTGTTCTCCGGCTACTTCGGCTGCACAACTCGCATCACCCTGCCGCTCGCGTCCACGACCAGAATCGGCAGCCGCACGATGTCATCCCCGAGTTCGATACTCGGAGCGGCTGACGACGCGCGGAGCGCCGCCGGGATCGGGACCGTGTAAGGATCGGAGCCAGCGTAATTGACGACGTATCCCAAGTCTCCCATCGACGCCGTGGAAATGACGCTCAGCGGGTTAGGGACACCGGCGTTCAGGAAGCCGGTCATCAACTCGCTGCCGAGCACCGTGTCGCGCCAATGAGAGTCCCGGTTGCCCGCGCCGCACCAGCCCGGCGCGTACCCGATGCAGTTCTCCACCGGCACCTTCGCTCCGGCGCTGTACGGTTGACCACCAGCCCCGTCGAACGCCGGGATGGCCCCCATACCGACGAAGTGCGGGTCTGCGCCCCCCGAACTCGCCGACCCCACGAGGAGGCCGAGGGGCGACCAGATGGTGCCGTAACCGAGGACATGGCCCATCTCGTGGAGAACGACCTCGCCGAAGTGACCGTTCGCGAGCAGGCCGGCGACGTCCGCCGTATCGAAGCGCATGACGCCGACAGCCGGTCGGTAGCTCGAAGTGCGGATGATACAGGGACCCGCCTGGCCGAACACCTTGCCGGGCCCGTCGATCGAATCGAGCTGGACGAAAATGATGATGTCATCAATCGTCTCGTTGATTACCGGCGAGCCGGCCCCGCATGTTCCAGCCCCGAAGGTCACTGCGACGTCGGGGACGTCGCCGTAGATCAGCCGCTGCCACTTCACTTTGGCGCTGTCGAACACCTCCCGCTGCGCGGCGGTGGCGGCCGTGAGATACCGCACTTCGATTTGATACGCACCCGCCACGCCCGTCGCGCTTATGGAGGCCGGGTTCCCGGTGACGGCGCCGGCGCTCACCGTCGCGGTGAGCACGTTGGCGCCCAGCTGTACCGTCCAGCTTCCGACGCTCGCCACCCCATTCACGCCAGTCGTCGCATTCGCCCCCGTGACGGCGCCACCGCCGCTCGCCACCGTGAACGTGACCGCAACGTTGGGCACGGGGAAGTTCGCGCCGTCACGTACGACAACCGCCGGGGCGATGTTGAGGGCGAACCCAGCCAGCCCCGTTTGGCCGTCGCCAGCGCTGACCAACACGTTGGCGGGCGCTCCCGGCTGCACCGCGGTGGCCGTGAAGGTCACTGGGTTGCCGGTGATCCCCGACCCGGCTACGGTCCCGGTGAGCGTGTTCTCGCCCGCCCCGGGCCCGAGCGTCCAGCTCCCGACGGTCGCCACCCCATTCGCATCGCTGTGCGACACACCACCCGACACGCTCCCGCCGCCCCCGGTGACTGCGAACGTGACCGTGACCGCCGGCACCACCGCCCCGTCGAGATCGCGCACCTGGACCGCGGGCGGCACCGCCACCGGGTTATTCGTCGCGGCGCTCTGCCCGTCGCCGGACAGCTTGACGACGGACGCGGGAGGCCCCGCGATCGCGGTCGCCGTGAACGTCACGGGAGCGACACTCGCGCCGACAATTGAAGCCTTGGACCTGCTGCGGCGCTCCCGCCGTCGGGCCCAGGGTCCATTCAATCGTGGTTACTCCGGCCGCGTCCGTAGTGCCGCTCGGGTTGGACAGGCTGCCCCCCCCAAGCGTCACGACGAACGTGACGGTCAAACCTGCCATGGGACTGTAGCCCGGATCCACGACCTTGAGCGAGAGCGGCGCTGGCAGAGTCGCTCGAACCACCGCGGTCTGTGCATCGCCACCACTCTTGATGAGCTGCGCGGCCGCTTGCGCGACGGAAACACCGACCTGCGCGCTCGCCTTATCGGAGGTCGCGATGACATGCGCAGTGCCGTTGGCGACCGCGGTCACCAGCCCGGTCGCCGAGACGCCCGCCACGCCCCCGTTGTCGGAGGACCACGCGACCGTCGCACGCTTCATGGTATCGCGGCGTTGGTCGAGCACGACCGCCACAAGAGTCTGTGTTGCGCCGAGCTCCGTGAAGTTGAGGACAGAAGGTGTGACGCGAACGGTTGAGGCCACGGGAACGAACGGCTCGGTTCCCTTGCAGCCGGCCAACGCCACGATCGCGACCGTAGTCGCGACGCATACGTGACGCATTACCAATCCAGGTAATGCCACATTACCACCACCCTTGTCCCTGCTAGAGCGACGACGCATCAGAATGTCCTCTGGCGCGGGCGCGCGCCAGAGGGCTAGGGTTACCTCAATGGCGAGCGCAAATCGACCTAACGCGACACCCCGAGCATTGCGGGCGGCACTTGCGTGCGCGGTGCTGGTCGCGTGCACCACCGGCGAGCGCCCGCTGCGGCTCGGCACGACGCACACCGTGGAGCAGTCCGGCGCCCTGGCCGTGCTCGACTCGCTGGCGCACCCCGTGCCCGCAACCGTAATCGGCCCGTCGGGGCAGATCCTCGCCGCCGCAGCCCGGGGAGACCTGGACGTGGTGCTCACGCACGCGCCGAGCCTCGAGCGTCGCCTGCTGGTCGAGCCGGGACACATGCTGCTCGCCTGCCCGTTCGTGGCGAGCCGCTTCGCGATCGTAGGGCCGACCGCCGACCCGGCGCGCGTCGCCGCCGCACCGAGTGCGGCCGATGCGTTCCGCCGCATCGCGGCGGCGGCCGGTCCGTTCGTGTCGCGGGGCGATTCCTCGGGCACGCACGTGAAGGAGCTGACCTTGTGGGTGGCCGCGGGCGCGCAACCCCCTGCCGCCGGCGGGTGGTACCTCCAGGCCGGCGCCGACCAGGCAACCACGCTGCACGTGGCCGACGAGCGCGACGCCTACGCGCTCGCCGACCTCCCGACTCTGGCGAAGCTCGGCGGCCTGCGGCTGCGCGTGTTGTTCGCGGCTGACACCGCGCTCACCAACCCTTACACGCTCTACGTGGTGCGTGAGTCCCGGCGGCGCGCCGCCGCGCAAGCGTTCGCGCAGTGGGCCATGGACAGCGCGCGGCCGCGCATCCTCCAGCTCCGCCTCCCCGACGGCACGCCCGCGTTCGTCGTGCGGGCAGGAGGGTGCACCGACCGGCTCTAGGGCGTGATGGTGAGGGCTCGGCTCCCGGGCTGCACATCCGCGTACGACGCGTCCGCCACGTCGAGGATCGTGCCGGTGTACGCGGTCGCGAGAGACTTGTCCGGAACCAGGATGGTGACGAGCACGCCGTTCGACAGGTTCCCCGTGATGATGACGCGCCACCGCACGGCGGACTGGCGCTGCGCAAACACGCGATAGCTCGAGCCGCCCGCGGCCACCACCGTGTCGATGTGCGCGCTCGAGTCGCCACCCACGATCTGGAGCAGCATCGCCCGGTCGGCCGCGCCTGCGTTGGACAACTGCAGCGAAAGCGCATGCGACGCCGGCCCGGACGGGGTCTCGCAGCGACTCACCGCGAGCGCGAGCACAACTCCGAGCAGCGCGACACGGCGGGTCATGGCCGCCGCCCCGCTGTCCGGGCCGTTGCGCCCGGCGCCGCGCCGTTTCCCGTGCGCGCCAGCCAGCGCGCTACATCGCCGATGTCGAATGTGCCGTTCGCATTGCCCTGCAGGTCGAGGTAGCGCCGTCGGTCGTCGCCCGCCGGCGCGGGTCCCAGGAAGCCGAGGTCGAGGACCTGTTGCATCGTGAGCGTGGGCTCCACTACGTGGAGCGTCAGCGTGCGGCGCGCCGTCTGCGTCCCGTCCGTCACGCTCACTCGGAACGTGAACGTACCGGTGTCGGTGGGCGCGCCGCTCAGCACGCCTGTCGGCGACACCGTGAGGCCGGGAGGCGCGGCTCCGGAATCGGGCCCAGCCCAACTGTAGGAGCCCGTGCCGCACGCCGCGGCGAGCGTCAGCGAGTAGGAATAGCCCCATTGCGCGGCGACGAGTCGCGGCGCCGTGGCCACCGCGAGCGAGTCGCCGCCGAGGCGCAGCACGAAGCGCAGCGCGCCGTTCGGCACGACCTGGGTGATCGAATCGATCCCGACCCCGGGGCACGCCCCGCTGTTGAGCGCCGTGTTGGGCGTCGTGAAGAGCGCGAGCGTGGGGTTCTGCGTAACCCCCGGATATGGATCGCCCACGTCGCCCCGGTCTCCGCACCCCGCCGCCGGCGGGGTGCACGGGATGTTCGGATTCGCATCCAGGTTGCCCCGCGCATCGGCCTGCAACAGCTCCAGTCCGTGGATCGGACCGGCGTTCACGGCATTGCCCGACTCGAACCCATGCTGCGCGACCTGCTGCGAGTCCACGTGCCACGCGAGCAGCCCACCCGAGCACTCCGGCGCCGTCGCCGCTTGGTACCACACCTGGCACGCGTTGCGAATGAGGGCGCTGTCGGCGTCGACAGCCTGACGATTCTCGAGCAGGAAGTACTCGCCCCGCGGGTTAGCGCCGGTGGGACGCACCAGGAACGCCGTGTCGGAAGTCGGCGCCGCGCCAAACGAATAAGTCCCCGACGTCGCGAGCGGCACAAGCGTCACCCAACCGAGCTGGCTCAACGACCAGGCATCCATTCGTGACGGGCTCGAGGGCGAGGAGAAGTTCCCGGCGCCCATCAGACTCCAGCGGCCGACGCCCGCAGTGCTGTCGCTCGTGTCGTACAGATCGGGCAGGCCGAAGCCATGCCCGGTCTCGTGGGCCACGGTGCCGATCGGCATGATGTCGGTGCCGGTGCAAGAGTTCGAGCCGCCGAGCCCGCTCTGGAGGACGTAGTCCTGCACCTGGAGGAACTTGCCGGCGTGGCCGGGCCAGGGGTCCTGTGTCATGTAACCGGGGAAGAGCGCCCCCCGATGAGCCCACAGATGGTTCTCCGGGCCGCTGCTCGGCCCGCACTCCCCGCCGAGCGCGGGTTGCATGAACAGCACCAGGCTGACCACGCCGCTGCCCGGGTCGTAGCTGAACTGGCTGAAATCCACCTGCGCATCGACGAGTGCCAGCGCTTGGCGCAGCCCGGCCTGCAGTGCGCCGAACGCCGCGCCGCTCCAGATCCCGTTACAGTTCGTCGAGCCGAACGGATTCTCCTGCTGGCAGGCGGAGCTGGTCCCACCGTTGTAGCTCGCCTCCGGCTGGCTGAGCCTCACCCAGCCGTACGTCGCGCCCTGCACGTCGAGCAGCCCGTTGGACAGCTGGCTGTAAAAGCTGTGGTAGGTGTAGGGACGGCCGAACGGCGGCGTGGCGCCGAACAACACGGCATCGTAGGCAGTGGACGCAAACGTTGGAGCGGGCGTGCCCGCATAGGTGAACAGCACGGCCGGCACTCGCAGCGTGCCCGACACCGCAGCGGCGCTCGGGATCGGCACCCCCGTGGCGAGGGGTGCGTTCAGCGCCGCGAACTGCCGCTGTGCGAGCAGGCGGGCTCGCGTGGCGCGCACCGCGCGGGCCTGCCTGCGCCAGACACCGTCGGGTCGGAAATCGCGCCCCGGCACTTCGCGGGGCCGGCGCGGCTCCTGCGCGCGTGCCGGTAGCGGCGCGCACAACGCGAGCCAGAGGGCCAGCAACACCGTGCGACGTGGCGTCACGCAGTGTGTTCCGGGACAATGAGGCGGACGGGGAGTACCGGCACGCAGTACCCTACCCCACGAGCGCCGCCGAGGCCGTGCGCCCCCTCACACCGCGCCGTGCCAGCAGCAGCCCCAGCCCCATGAACCCGACCACGCCACCCACGACCTTCGCCTCGTAGAGCCAGGGGTGCGCTTCGTCCGCGGGCGGCACGAATCCGAGCACGATCGAGAACGCCACCGCCGCGAGGCCTGCGAGGCCGACCAGCAGCGTGGCGGCGGTGCGCGTGCGCCGCAGCCGCAGGTAGGCCCCGAAGAGGTAGAGATACGGAATGAAGAAGAGGATGAGCGTGGTCTGGGTGAGCGCCAGGTAGGCGTTCTTCACGCTGGCACCGACGAGACTCGCGACGACGAACACCGTGGCGAGCGCGCCCTGCACCAGCAGCCCCACGTGCGGCGTGTGCCAGCGCGGATGGATGCGACCGAACGCCGGCGGCAGCGCGCCGTCCAACCCCGCCACGAACGGCAGACGGGCCGATCCCGCGAGCCAGGCTCCCACGCCGCCCAGGTTGCCGAGCGCCAGCAGGATCGCGATCACAGCGGCGACGGGTGCGAGCCACGGCGCGCCGATCCGCTGCGTCAGCGCCGCCGTCGCCTGCGGCATGCCGTTCGTGATGCTCACCGTCTCCGCCGGCAGGGCCACCAGCATCGCCGCCGTGCCGAGGACGTACATGACGACGATGCCGAAGCCCGAGATGACGATGCCGCGCCGCAACGTCACCGCGGCATCATGGATCTCGTCCCCCAGCGTCGGGGCGAGCTCGAGCCCGGCGAACGCGAATGTCATGGTGGCGAACAGGTTGATCGACGGGAGATCGAGCTTCGCAGGCACCAGCCCGCGGAGCGCGAACGGCGTCGCGCTGCCGTGCCTCGCGAGCGACCACGCGGCGAGCAGCACGAAGATGAGCGCGGGCAGCCACGTGCCGTACCCGCCGAGGTTCTGGAGGCGTTTCCCGATGCGGAGGCCGACCACGTTCATACCGACGGCGAGCCACAGCCCCGCCAGGGACAGCGCGCCGATGAACACATTGTCGTCGCCCAAGCGCACGAAGCGCGGCCCGCCCGCGTAGGCGGCGATCGCCGCCGTGGCCACGAGCAGCGAAGGAAAGTAGAAGAGGTTGTTGACCCAGTACCCCCAGCCCGCCACGAATCCGTGCAACGGCCCGTACGCCCGGCGCACCCAGCGGTAGATACCACCGGCACCGGGATCGATGTCGGCGAGCTCCCGCACCGCCAGCGCCGACGGCAGGAAAAACACGACCATCGCGATCAGCCACAGCACCAGGCTCGCGAGTCCGAACTGGCTCGCCGCCGTGGTCAGCCAGCGCAGCCCGACGATCGCCGTGATGTTGAACAGCACGACGTCGGAGAGCCGCATGACGCGGGGCAGCCGGCTAGGGGGCTCTGGCATGCACCGTGGCGGTGAGCCACCCGATGCCGCTGCCCAGCACCGCGCCGCCCGCCACGTCGGTGGGGAAATGTTTGCCGCCGGTCACGCGCAGCGCGGCGACGCCCACCGCCCCCGCGTACAGCAGGATCGCGTTCCGAGCGCGGTGCGGCAGCTGCTCCCGCCGGGCGATGACGAGATAGGTCGTCGCCGCGGCGAACGCGAGCGAGGCGTGCCCCGAGGGGAACGACTGGCGGTTCTCCGGCCGCGACGCCGCCGCGGGGGCATCCGCCGTGTACAGGACCGGGCGACTGCGATGCACCAGGACCTTGAGCCACGCGGTGGTCGCCTGCGTCCACGCGAGCGAGTTGAGGAGCACCGCCGCGTTGCCGCGCCGCTGCGCGGGATCGAGTCCATGCAGTGAGACGAACGCCGCCGCGCCGACGACTCCTCCGAGCGCCACACTGCTCGCGGTCGCCGCGCTGGCGGAAGCGTTGTGCAGCGCGGAGCGATCGATGCCCGGCACCGAGGCCGGATCGCACGGGGCGCAGGGCGGCGGGCCGTGCGGGAGATTGAGGGCAACGGGGATGAGTGCGAGCGCGCCTGCCGCGCCGACCGACCCGGCGTCCCACCACGTCACACGATACGGTGCCTGACCCGCTGTCGGCCGGGCGACGGCGAACAGCCAGACGAAGACGATCGCCGACCGGAACATGCGGATTCTCGCTCGAAACGGGAGGCTTGGAAGTTACGTCGTGCCGGCGACGGGTGCTAACTCACGTTCACGCGGGACCTTGCGGTTTCGCTGCGCCGCCACTACTGTCTAGGCTGCTGTTTTCCACCAACCAGTCTGGGGGCCCCGTGAGTACCGAGACCCTGCAGCACGTCGCTCTCTTCGACAAGTGCAAGAACTTCACACGGGCCGACGAGGTTCGAGCGGCCGGCTTGTACGCGTGGTTCAAGCCGATTTCGCAGTCGGAAGACACGGTCGTGGTGATCGAAGGCAAGCCGCGCATCATGATGGGCTCCAATAACTATCTCGGGCTGACGCATCACCCCGAGGTGCTCGCCGCGGCGAAACAGGCGCTCGACGAATTCGGGTCCGGCTGCACCGGCAGCCGGTTTCTCAACGGGACACTGGAGCTGCACTGCCGGCTCGAGGCCGAGCTGGCGGAGTTCTTCGGCAAAGAAGCATGCCTCGTCTTCTCGACCGGCTATCAAGCGAACCTCGGCCTGATCTCCGGCCTCGTGGGTCGGGGCGACGTCGTGTTCCTCGACAAGCTCGATCACGCGTCCATCGTGGACGGCGCGAAGCTGTCCCACGGCGAAACCATGCGCTTCAACCACGGGGACATGGCGGGGCTCGAGCGCAAGCTCCAGAAGGTGCCGGTCGGGACGGGCGTCATGATCATCGTCGACGGGGTGTTCTCGATGGAGGGGGACATCGCCGACGTGCCGAACCTGCTCAAAGTCGCCCAGAAATACGGCGCCGCGCTCGCGATCGACGACGCGCACGCCGTGGGGGTGCTCGGCCCCAACGGGGACGGGACCGCGGCGCATTTCGGCGTGGCCGAAGACGTGGACCTCATCGTGGGCACGTTCTCGAAGTCGCTCGCCTCGATCGGCGGCTTCGTGGCGGCTTCCGAAGACATCATCGATTATCTGCGGCACCACTCGCGGCCCCTGATGTTCACGGCGGCGCTCCCGCCGGCGAACACCGCCGGGGTGCTCGCCGCGCTGCACGTGCTGCGGCGCGAGCCCGAGCGCCGGGAGCACTTGTGGGCCAACACGCATCACCTGCAAGAGGGGCTGCGGTCGCTCGGCTTCGAGATCGGGCCCACCGAGACCCCGATCGTTCCGTTCCTCATCGGGGACTTCGAGAAAACGCTGACGTTCTGGCGCAAGCTGTTCGACGCCGGCGTCTTCACGAATCCGGTGGTGCCGCCCGCCGTGCCGCCGTCGCAGAGCCGGCTGCGGACCAGCGTGATGGCGACCCACACCGCCGATCAGTTGGACTTCGCCCTGCAGACCTTCGGCCGGCTGGGAAAAGAGCTGGGGGTCATCTGAGCGCAGTGGAGATCGCGCCCGTCACCGGCGGGCGCGATCTCGAGCGCTTCATCGCCTTTCCGTACGAGCACTATCGGGGCGACCCGCTCTGGGTCCCGCAGCTGCGCATGGACGTGCGCACCCTGCTCTCCCCCGCGAAGAACCCGTTCTTCCAGCACGCCCACGCCCAGTGCTTCATCGCCCACGCCAACGGCCGGACGGTGGGGCGGATCGCCGCCATCCAGAACGACGCCCACACCCGGGAGCACGGGGACCGGGTCGGGTTTTATGGGTTCTTCGAGAGCGTCAACGACCAGGCGGTGGCGACCGCCCTGTTCGACGCGGCGGCGGCCTGGCTCCGGCCCCGGGGGCTCACGGTGCTCCGCGGCCCGATGAGCCCCTCCATCAACGACGAGTGCGGCCTGCTGGTGCAGGGGTTCGACACCCCGCCCACCCTGATGATGTCGCACAACCCCGCGTACTACGTCGACCTGCACAAGCGCTACGGCTTCGCCAAAGCCAAAGACCTGCTGGTATACGAAAGCACCACCACCCGACTCCCCGAGCGGATCGTGCGGGCCGCCAACGTGATCGCGCAGCGCAAGGGCATTACCCTGAGGGCCCTCGACATGAAGCGCTTCATGACCGAGGTCGAGCTCGTCAAAGCGCTCTATAACGACGCGTGGGAGAAGAACTGGGGATTCGTGCCGCTGACCGAGGCGGAGATCGACCATCTTGCCAAGCAGCTCAAGCCGATCGTCGTGCCCGACCTGGTGTGTTTCGCCGAGCGCGCGGGCAAGGTCATCGGGTTCGCCGTGGCGCTCCCCGACTTGAACGTGGCGCTCAAACATAACCCGTCGGGCCGCGCGTTTCCCGGCATCCTCAAGGTCCTGTGGTACGCGCGCAAGGTCAACCGCCTCCGCATCCTGCTGCTCGGCGTGCTGCGAGACTACCGCTCGAGCGGCGTCGACGCCCTGCTGTACCACTGGATCTGGACCAAGGGGATCGCCCACGGGTTCACCTGGGGCGAGGGAGGCTGGATCCTCGAGGACAACGCGGCGATGAACAACGCCGCCGTGCAACTCGGCTTTCGGCCCTACCGCACCTACCGGATCTACGACAAGCCCCTGTGAAGGCGTTCGTCACCGGCGGGACGGGGTTCGTCGGCGCGCATCTCGTGCCGACGCTGCTCGAGCGTGGCGCGGAGGTTCGCTGCCTGGTGCGCAACCCCACCAAGGCTCTGGCGCTCGGCTGGCGGGATGTCCGCCTCGTCCGGGGCGATCTGGACGACGCCCGTGCGCTGGCGGAGGGCTGCGCGGGAGCGGACGTGGTGTTTCACGTCGCCGGGCGCATCAGCGCCCGCGATCTGCGGGAATTCATGCGGACGAACCGCGACGGCACCGCCAACGTGCTCGAGGCCGCTGCACTCCAGCCTCCGCAGCGCTTCGTGCTCGTCTCCTCGCTCGCCGCCGGCGGACCCACCACCCCCGGACATCCGATCGACGAGGCCCGCCGCCCCGCGCCGGTCACGCCCTACGGCCAGAGCAAGCTCGCGGCGGAGATCCTGGTCCGGGCGGCTCCGTTCCCGTGGACCATCGTCCGCCCGCCCGCCGTGTACGGCGAATGGGATCGCGAGATCCTCAAAGTGTTCAAGCTGGCGCGCCGGGGGCTCGCGCCCGTGTTCGGTGACGGTTCCCAGGAGCTGTCGGTCATCTACGCAGGGGACCTGGCGACCGCCCTGGTGACCGCCGCAACCTCCCCCGGAGCAGCGCGTAAGGTATACTACGCCGCGCACCCCGCGGTCACGACGAGCGGCGAGCTGGTCCGGGCCGTGGGACGCGCGGTGGGACGCGCGCCGCGCATCGTAGCGCTGCCCGCGCCCGTGGCCCGCGTGATCCTCTGGGCCATCGGATCGCTGGCTCACGTCGCGGGCCGGGCGACCGTTCTGTCGGCCGACAAGGCGGACGAGTTTCTCGCTCCGGCATGGACCTGCCGCCCGGATGCGCTGATGCGGGACACGGGATGGCACGCCGCCACGGATCTGAACGCCGGGTTGCAGCGCACGGCGGACTGGTACCGCAGGGAGGGGTGGCTGTGAGCGATACGTCGCACGACGGCACGACGGCACGGCGCACGGCACTGCTGACAACGTTCCGTCGGGCCGTCGTGCAACGCCTCACCGCCGTCGATCTCGTCACGCTGCTGTACGTGGCCGTCGCGACCGTAGCGGTCCTGGCATTCACCGCCGACGACCGCAAGGGATGGGACTGGCTGCTGGTGGCGCATGCGCTGCTGGTCACGCTCGTCCTGCTCGCCCCGCGCGCGCGCGAGGCGGGGCGCGTCGGCCGGTTCCTGGGCGACTGGTACCCCATGCTGCTGCTCGGCGGGCTGTACGCCGAAGTGGGCGTGCTCAACGTCGACGTCGGCTACCAGCACGACGTCGCGATTCAGCGCCTCGAGTTGTGGGTGTTCGGCTCACAGCTGTCGTACCGCTGGATCCGCGAATGGCCCAATCCGGTGTTCTCGTGGATCATGCACATTTGCTACATCGCCTATTACGCGATCTTGTGCGCTTCGCCTCTCGGTTTGTGGCTCAGCGGGCGGCGCGACGCGGCGCGGCGCACGATCTTCGCCGTGATGGTCACGTTCTATCTCTGCTACGTCGTGTTCCTCTTCTTTCCGGTCGCCGGGCCGCGCTATGCCTTCGACCTCGCGCACAACGCCGCCACCGAGATCTGGCCGGCGCGCGCCACCCAGTGGCTGCTCGACCGCGGGGACTCGTGGGGCGCCGCGTTCCCGTCGTCGCACGTGGCCGCCGCCGTCGTCGCGGCGATCTGCGCGCTGCGCTACTGGCGGCCCCTCGGGCTCGCGCTCGTGCCGCTGACGCTCGGGCTGGTCCTGTCGGTGGTGTACGGACAGTTCCACTACGCGGTGGATGCGGTGTCGGGCCTGTTCGTGGCCGGCGCCGTGCTCGCGTCCCAGTACGTGTACGGCGCGGAGCCGGAGAAGGTCGGCGCCCGACTGCCGGCGGGGAGTCTGGAGCAGGCCTGACGCCCCGACGGGTCAGCCGTTGAGCCCGGCCGCTCGCGAGGCTACGGTGTCCAAGTCTCCGCCCAGCGCATCCATGCGGCGTTGGAACTGAAGGTCGATCAACAACAATCCGACGACGTACGCGGCCAGATTCACCACGAACACGATCTGGAAGAGCACCGGGTACGGCACCCAGATTCCGAAGTAGAGCGCGAACCGCTTGACCCCCGGGTCGAGCCCCGAGCGATCCGCGATGCTCGTCATCAGCAGAATCGCGGCCAGCGCGAGCACGACGAGCTTGAGGGGAACCATCCCGGCGGCGGCGAACCCGGCGAAGATGACCGCTTCGGACGCCCGGTCGAGCCGCGTGTCGAGCCGCCGTCCCGCGTCGGAGGCGAGCCCGAACTCACGCGCGATCCCGCCGTCGATCCCGTCCAGCACCTGCCCCAACGCCATCAGGCCGAGGCCCCACCCCAGGCGGCCGGCGGCGACGCTCGCCCCCGCGCCGACGCTCGCCCCGAAAGCGGCCCACGTCACCTGCGCCGGCGACAGCCCGAGCGTCAGATGAGCGAACCGCAGCAGCGGGCGGATCGCCCGGTCTAATGCCTTGCCCAGTACAGGAGCAAATTCGTACATAGCAAGACGGCGAACAGGACCCCTTCCTTGATCTTGTCGGGAATCCCCGTGAGCCACCCGCGGGTCACCCACGGAGAGTAGGGGTAGAGCGGCATCTTCTCGAATCGGACGCTGTAGTCCATGGCCACGTGGATCGCGAAGAACAGCAGTGGGATGACGGTTCCCAGGAACCAGCACAGCGGCGTGATCCAGAGCAGCGCTACGGGCTCCTGCAACGAGGAGCGCCAGTAGTAGCCCCGCTTGTCCACGAGCCCCACGGCCCGCAGGTAGAACGGCGCCTTCACCGCGTGGTCCACGTCCACCCCGATCCCGAAAGCGTACGCGAGCGCGGCGTCCCGCCCGTGTAACTCCATCGCCTGCACGCCGAGCGTGGTGGCGAGGATGTGCGTGAAGACGGTCACGGCGCGGTGGCGCCCTCCCGGGCCGGCTGTCGTCCCGCCAGCCACACGAGCCCCAGGCCGACGCCGATCCACGCCATGTCGCGCAGCCGGCTCACGATGGCGGTGTAGACGCCCAGCGCGGGATCGAGGCCCAGGAGCTTGAAGAAGAGGTACAGCGAGCCTTCCTTCGTCCCCACTTCGAAGGGCATGAAGAAGATCGTGTTCTGAATCAGCGAGGTGAGCCCGCCGATGGCGTACGCCTGAAGGTAGGTGATGTGCAGGCCCACGCCGAGACCGATCAGCACGTACTCGAGCATGAAGATCGAGCGACTGAGGTACTCGAGCAGGAGCGCCTGAAAGAAGCGACCCGGTCGCTTGTGATAGAACTCCGTGATCTGCGCGTCCATCTGGGCGAGCGTGGCCCGCTGCGACTCGAGGCGCCGCGCCAGATGGCGGAGCAAGGGGAGGCGGTGGATCAAGTCGAGCGCGCTCTCCAGCACGCCGCGGCGGTGTCCCGTCAGCAGCAGCCAGCATAGCAGCGCCAGCACCACAAAGGCGACGACCAACCCGGCGAGCAGCGCCGGGTGCGGCGGCAGGAGGACGACCCCGAGCACGATCGCCGTCAGAAAGCTCAGCAGCATGCCGAGCGTGTGCAGCATCTGGTAGATCACGACCGAACCCGCCGCGCGTCGCACCCCGAGCCAGCGCGCCGCCGCCGCAATCTTGAACGGCTCACCCCCGACGTTGACCATCGGCGTGACGAAATTGAGCGAGAACCCGGCGACGGTGATCGCGTAGGCGCGCCAGAAGGGCGGGCGCACCGGCTCGTCGGCCATGATCAGTCGCCACGCCGCCGTATTGCAGGCGTACACTACGCCGTACAGGATGAGGATCGGGACGAAAATCCATCCCGTATGCGCCGCGTCGGCGAGTAGCCTGCCCACGCCGATACGCGCCACCAGATAGGCGAAGATCGCGGAGCCGCAGACGAACAGCAGCGCCTGCAGCTTGCGGCTCACGCGTGGTCCGGGATGGCGACCCTGCAGCCCGTGTTGGCGGCCTCGTAGGCATGCTCGACCACGGTCGCGACGCGGCGGATGTCGTCCAAATACGGCGCGGCGGCGCGGATGGGATCGCCCCGGTCGAGGGAGGCGATGAACGACTCGAACAGACAGGCGAACCAGCGGTAATATGCCGCCTTGTCGAGCTCGGCCGAGAAATCGTGTCGCTCGATGGCACCCTCGCGCTCGAGCCGCAGCTCGCCGCCGACCCACTCGATGGCGCCCTGCTCGCCCACGAACCGGATGCGGTTCTCACGCCGCTGCGCGGCCCACGTGAAGAACATCGTCACCAACCGCTCGGGGTACTCGAAGTGCAGCCACGCCGTGTCCTCGACCTCGTAGGCGCGGTGCCGCAGCCGTCCGGTCCAGGCGCTCACCGCGGCCGGCGGCCCCGCGACGTCGAGCAGCTGGTAGATGAGGTGGGTTCCGTGGTCGAGCAACACGCCGCCCCGCCCCGCCGCGCTGGTCCCGCGCCACGGCGTCCCGCCAGCCTCACGCCCGGGATCGGCCGTCGGCCGATGGACCGCGAGCTCCGCGAGGTGCCAGCGCCCGATCGCCCCCTCGCGTAGCCAGTCCTTCACCTTGACCCACACGGGGTTGAAGCGGTACTGGTGACACGGCATCACGATCCGGTTGTGGGTGCGCGCCGCGGCGGCGATGCGGTCCGCTTCGACCCGGGTGAGCGCGACCGGCTTCTCACACACGACGTGGTAGCCCCGCTCGAGGCCCCACAGGGTGAGGTCCAAGTGCGAGGCCGTCGGCGTGCAGATGTCGATGAAGTCGAGGGGACCGACTCGGGCGAGCTGCTCGTGGTCTGTGAGCAACGGGATGCCGTCGATCGGCGGCACCCCCGCGGCGCTATCCACGACGGCGACGATGTCGACGCGCGCACGCACGCCGGCCACCGTCCGCAGCGCGGGGAGATGCGACTGCCGCGCCGTGCCGCCCGCCCCGATGACGGCACCACGGTACCGCTGCACGTCAGGTGAAGCGGGCGTAGGCATTACGCTCGTGCTCGAGCGCGTCGGTGAGCGCCGTGGCGTTCCACTCGTGCATCAGCAGCAACACCACGAGGAGCAGGCTCATCGGCACCGCCTCGGCCCACAGGAACGCCGAGATATGGCCCGCGATCGCCGCGGCGCCGAGCAGCAGGAAACGGATGTTCTGGCCGAGCCAACTGCACAGCGGCAGCAGGACCTCTTGCCGCTCGCGATACTCCTCCCGGAACGCCGGCGGCACGTTGCCTCCTCCCGCTGCGCCGGCCCGCAGCAGCCGGATCAGCTTGACCGAGCGCGGGAACAGCTGCGCCTGCCTCACGACGTAATCCCGGTACACCCGCGCGCCGAAGCGCTCCAGCACCGTGCCGGTGGATTTGGCCTCCAGATCTTCCGGGAGATCGAGCTCGCCCGCCTTCCCGGTGCCTACAGAGAGGAACGCATTGCGGATGAAATCCACCGCGGCGCTCTGGTACGTGTGGGCGAGGCCGGCCAGCGCGACCAGCAATACCCCCAACCACCACACACCGCCGTGGAGCAGCCGGTACATCAAGTGGACGTACAGATTGACGAATCGCAGGTTGTCGTTGATGCCGTCGAGCGCCCGCCCGAACCGCGTCGAGGTGCCTCGCAACCGCGCGAGCTGGCCGTCCGCCGAGTCGAACACGTCCGACACGATGAACAACAGGAACCCGATGACATCGATCCAGCGGTCCTGATACACGAACAGATGCCCCGCGACCAGGCCGATGAGCAGCGACCACAGCGTGACCTGGTCGGGCGAGATTCCGGTCGGGTACAGCGCCCGCGCGATCCGGATCCCGATGGGCCGGAAGAAATGCAGGTCGAGCCATTCCTCGACCGCGCGACCCTTATCCGACAAATCGTTCCGCGGCTTCACCGAGTACGTCCTTCATGGTGGCGAGGGCGCCCATCGCCTGGTCCTCCTCGATGACCAGGGGTGGGTTGATTCGCACCTCGGGATTGTAGATCATCGCGAGCACACCGCGCGACAGCAAGGTGTCGAAGATCCATCGCGTCGTTTTCTTGTCGAGCAGCTTCCGGGTCCCCGGCACGACGAGGTCCAGGCCGATCAGCAAGCCGCGGCCGCGCACGTCCGAGACGATCGGCAGCTCCGCCTCCCACCGCCGCAGCTCGGCCAGCATCTTCGCGCCCAGTCGCCGGGAGTGCTCCACCAGGCCCTCCTCGATGATCGTCTCGACGGTGATCCGGGCGGCGGCCGCGGCGAGCGGATTGCCGCCATAGCTCGACGAGCTCCCGCTCGGATTGGCGAACGGCTTGGCGAATGCGACCGCCTCGCGCGCGATGATGCCGCTCATGGGGAAGCCGCCGCCGAATCCCTTGCCGATCGTGATCACGTCGGGAATCACGTCCTCGTGCTCGATGGCGAACATCTTCCCGGTGCGCCCGAACCCGGTGATCATCTCGTCACAGATCAGCAGCGCGCCGAGCTCGTCCGCGAGGCGACGCAGCACCTGGAGGTAACCGGGCGGTGGCACGACGTTGCCCGCCGTCCCCTGAATCGGCTCGACGATGATCGCCGCCACGTCCTTGGTGGTCTCGAGCTCCACCTTCCGCTTGAGGAACTCCACGCAGTGCCATTCGCACGACGGAAACGTCTTGTCGAAGGCGCAGCGCGCGCACGCCGCGTAGGGCGAGAGGTAGGCGCCCGGCATGAGCGGCCCGAGCGCGTGCTTGAAGCTCGAACCGAGCACCGGGAGCACCCCGCCGGTCTTGCCATGGAAGCCGCCCCAGAACCCCAAGACCTCGGTGTGCCCGGTGCGCGACTTCGCCAGGCGGAGCGCCGCCTCCACCGCTTCCGCACCGCTCGAATAGAACTGTGTCCGGTTCAAGTCGCCGGGCGCGAGCTCCGCCAGCAGCTTGACGAGCGCGGCGCGGTGCTCGGTCGTGAAGCTGCCCACGTGAATCCGCGCGATCTGGCGCTGCAACGCCGCCACGTAGCGGGGATGGGCGTACCCGAGACTCGCAACGCCGACCCCTGCGAGCAGATCGATGTAGCTGTTGCCGTCCACGTCGTACAGCACGGCGCCCTCGCCGCGATCGATCGAGAGCTGGCTGAACAGCGCCACGCTCTGGGTCCCGGGAGCGAGGTACAGCGCCTCGAGGTCGAACAGCGCCTTCGACTTGGGACCGGGAACCTGAATCTTGCGAAGTGTATGGGTCACGCGTGTTTCCGGTGTGCGAACCGATGAGTGACGTAGTCGGCGATGGCCCGCGCCGCCTCGTCACGGAACGGTGCGAAGCTCGGCCAGTCGTTGATGTCGATGAGCACAGGGCGATCGGGCTCGGGGAACGCGACATCGCCCCCGAACACATCGAGACCCAGGATCGCCGCCGCTTCGAAGGCCAGGGCCTTCAGCCGGTTCTCGTCGATCGTGGGCCGCTCGCCCGCCAACCCCGCGTCCGAGCCGTACCAGCGGAAGAAGCGCCCGTCGGTCACCCCGTAGAACTTCACGATCGGGCCGGGCACGTGCTCCTGCAACGCGACCCAGGGGATGCCGCGCGTCGTGAACGCCTGCAGCGCGTCCGCGATGCCCTCGCGCGAGGTCGCCACGACGTCCTCCGGGCGCTCCGCGTGCACATCGCCCCGCTTGATCCACACCTTCTGATGGTCCGGGCAGAAGGCCTCGAGCTGCTCGAGCGACAGCGGCGCGGAGCTCGCGAGGATGAGCGTGCGAGGGAACGACAGGGTGCTCTCCCCCAGCCGCTTCACGAGACGGTAGCGGTGGCAGTTGAGCGCGCTCGACGGGCGGTTCACGACCACCGCGCCGTCGCTCTCCAGCGGCATCAGTTGCTCCGCGGCGAGCGCCCCCTGGCACATGTTCAGGTACAACGCCGCGACCGGCAACCGCCCCTGCTCGACCTCGCGCTCGCTGGTCTTCACGGCGCTCCAGCCGCTGCGCGCAAGCTCCGCGACGGTGGCGTCCAGGATGGCGGTGTCGTTCACGCGATGCTGCATCGGCGAGTACGACGGGCTGCGATAGATCGCGACCAGTTGCGTCACAGCGGCCTCGCTCCTCCGGGGTCCGGACTAGAGGCCTCGCGCGCTGTCAGCCACGCGTTGGCCGTTTGCAGATCTGATGGACGATCGATATCGATGATGCGCGGCACCTCGACCACCCCCACCCGTCCACCGTCCGCCACCACACCGGCGAGGAACCGGCGCATCTTGTGCACGCCACGGTCGACCGCGTCGGCCGCGGCGTCGCGGGCGCCGGCGCTCAGGCCGTAGACGCCGCCCGTGATGCAGCGCGGGTGGAGCGGCTCGTCGCTGACGGAGCGCACGAACCCGTCTTCTCCCGTTCTCACGTACACTGGAGACTCGTCATCCACGTACGGCGTCACAGCGAGCACCATGTCGGCGCCCTCCGCCAGCTGGCGCTCCGTCCCGTGGTAGACCGCTTGCCAGTCCTGCGGCCGCATTACCGTGTCCACCATGCTGCAGAACACCGGGCCGGGCGCCACCGCGTGGAGCCCCTCGACCAGCGTATGCAGCGACGAGGGGGTGCGGCACTCGATCACCTTAAGGGGGCGCCTAAACCGGGTGCCGTCAAGCACGCGCCGTACGGTCGGGAAATCCGCGCGAACTGCACACGTGAGACTGGTGCACCCGAGGACCTCGAAGGTCTCGAGCAAGCGCACGACCTGCGGCCTCCCGGCCACCTGCACCAGGGGCTTGGGGAGCGATCCTTCTCCCGCGGTCGCGAGTCGCGAGCCTTCCCCGCCCGCGAGGATCAAGCCGTGCACGCTAGCCGAGGATCCTTTCGATGTCGGGAAGCCGGGCGATGCGCGCCGTGGGGTCGGGCCCCGGGGGCTGCTCCCGGTCTGGGGGCGCCAGCCAGCACGTCCGGATACCGAGCCCCGCGGCCCCTCCGACGTCGGCCTCGAAGTTGTCGCCCACCATCCAGGCGCGCTCCGCCGCCGCCCCGCCCAGCGCGCCCAGCGTCTCGCGGAAGATCCGGGGATCGGGTTTCGCCGCGCCCACCACGGCCGAGTCGGAGACCGCCGTGAACAGCCGTGCCAGGCCCAGCTCGTCCAGACAGTGCGTCAGATTCCCCGTGAAATTCGAGACGATGCCCAGACGGTAGCGGCGCGCCAGCCGCTCGAGCACCCCCTGGTTACGTGTCACGATGGCGCGTGCTGAGGCATGAAACTGCTCCGCCATCCGTCCCGCATCGACCTTGGCCCGGTCGGGCACGAGCTCGAGCAACAGCTGGGTCTGCGTCTCGATCATCTGCCGGAAGCCGAACCGCCGGATGCCCGCCGTCCGCGCCAGCGTCTCGTCGGCCCGTTGGTAGAGCGGCTCGAACGCCGCGTACTCGAGCGCGCCCCCGGCCGCCCGGTACGCCGCGTGGAAGCGCGGGCTCCAGTGCACGCCGTCGGCATCGAGGGTCCCGCCGAAGTCGAAGAGGACGACCTCGGTGGAGCTAGTGATGCCGGTGGCCTGCGTGCGGGTGCGCCGGCTGCTGCATCGGCATGGTCTCCGCCATCCGCATCTCGTGCCCGCCGCTCTGCCGCATGTAGTGGCGATAGTCCTGCTGATACAGCGAGTCCGAGCGGTCGGCGGAGGGCCACTCCACGCCACGGTCGGGCACGAACAGCCCGCCCACGACTCCCATCCCGCCGTCCGGGACCGCCTGGCCGGTGGGATTGTCGTAATAAACGGTCACGCGGTAACGGTGATCCGGCACGATGTGGGCGCCGAGCCGGGTCCAGCCGTAGAGACGGGTGATGGGAACGGATCGGATGTGCCCCGTCGCGTCGGTCACCGGCGCGGCGCGGTAGATCGGCTTGCCCGTCGTCACGTCGACGAACTCGATCAGCCGCCCGTAGTCGTGCATGTGGCCGCCCAACCCGATGATTTTCCCCGGCACCGCCGGGCTCCCCTCGTAGGAACGCTCCGAGCGCCCTGGCGGCAGCGTGAAGGACTTGTCACCCACCGGGAAGGCCACGTCCATCTGCCACGGCGACGCCCGGAAGAAGGGCCACGGCCGGCCTGCCGGCGTAAAATCCATCACCAGTCGAACCCGAGCCGCGTGGTAGGTCACCGCGGTGAGGTTCTCGACCATCGCGCTCGCAACGACGTGCTCGCCACGCCGCAGCGGCAATCCGAACAGCAGCCCCGGCAGCCGTACGGCACCAGTCTCGTGCCCGGCCGCGAGCAACCGACGCGAGATCGGGAGAAACAGCTCGCGGTGGTCCGGGTCGATCAGATTGAAGTGATGGATCATCTCGTCGGGCAGCTCGTGACCGACGCTGTCCACCACCGCCACGCGAAACCCGTGGACGTACCCGTCGCTCGGAATCTCGAGCATCGCGACGGGCGGCTGCGCCAGCTGGTGGTGCGGCGTGTGGGCGGGCAGGTCGAGTGGCGCGAGGTCAATGACGAGTGCGCGGCGCGCGGGGTCAGTGAAGATGCGAGCGACGGCGCCCGGCGGCCTAGGGTGGCGCCTGTCACCGGCACCAAGTGCGAGGAGCAGGGCGAGCGGCAGCAAGGGACGTCCCGTCATGGCGGGGAAGTGTAATAGCGGCCGCCAACCCGAGGCAACCGACCCGCCTCCGGCCCGCTCAGGGAGCCGCGGAGCGAGCAAGCGGGGACCCGTCGCCTGCGTGGAGCCGCTGCACAGCAGCCACCACCCTGTCGGGCCGCTCCTCATAGACGAAGTGGCCTGCGCCGGGCACAGTGTCCACGGCGAACGAACGGAGCCGAGCGGCGAGCGTGGCCACCTCCTCCGGGCTCACGCCGGACCCGCGCCCTGCGGTGCCCACAACGAGGCGCACCGGACAGCGGATCTCCCCGAGATGCGGCGCGAGCCGCTCGCCCTCGCGCGCCTGCGCCATCGCCACGTAGGCCTTGAGCGTTCCCGCGAGATCGCGCGCGGCCCCGGCCGTGTAGCCGTCGACGACCTGATCGGTCACCCACGTCGTGTCGCCCGATGCGGCGATCAGACCGCGCCGGACCTTGGCTCGGACCAATCGTTCGCCGCCGAACAGCTTGATCCACGGCGCGAGCTGGATCGCCCGACGGAAGCCGCGGGTCGTCGCGGCCTCGGCGGGGCCGCCGTCGAGTGACACGACCCCGCGAACCAGATCGGGCCGCCGATACGCGAGCCGGTAGGCGATCGCCGCGCCGACGGAGTGCGCGACGACGATCGCGTCGCCTACGCCCAGGCGGTCGAGCGCGGCGGCCACCCGATCGGCCTGCGCGGTGAGCGAATAGTCGGCGTGCTCGGGCCGGGCCGAGGTACCGATGCCGAGCGGCTCGATCACGATCGTGCGGTACCCCGCGTCGACGAGCCCCGGGAGCACACGGCGGTAGCCAAACGCGGATCCGAACAGCCCCGGAATAAGCACGACGGGGTCGCCCGCTCCCTCGACCGTTACCCATAGCGACTCGGCCGGCGCGAGGGTCATTGAGAAGGCGCGCGACGTGTCCGCGAGCAGCAGCACGGTGAGGAGCCACATCGGTCACTCCGCGAGAAGGCGAAGGCGCACGACGGTGAGCCCGACGAGCGCGACGGTGCCGACGAGCAGGAGCCAGGTCGGCAGGGGCACCAAGACGCCGAATCCCGCGATCAACAGGAGGCGCGGGAAGCGTCCGCACGCCACTGCTACGAGAAACTTGGCGAGTGGGTAGCGCGAGAGCGGCGCGAGAATCCTGACGGCGGAGTCAGGGATCGGCGAGAAGATCACGATCGCCGTCGTCCAAAAGGGCGCACGCGAGAAGGCGTCGATACTCCACCGTACGGTCTTCCCGGCCTTTAGCGCGGAGACTTTCGGCAGCTCGGCCGCCCAATCGACGAGCCAGTAGTTGATCGTCTCGGCAAGCGACGCGGCCGCCGTCCCTACGAGCGCCAACACCCACGCCGGGTAGAAGCGGGCATAGTAGAGGAGCGTCGCTTCGAACGCCGTCGGCAGCAGCGGCGAGAGCGGGCCATGCACGAATAGCGCGAGCACGAAGAAAGCCACGAGCTTCACGCCAGTAACTCCGCGTAGCGCCACGCCACGACTGCGAACACCGCGCCTTCAAGGATCCATGCCCACGGCTGCCGGTAGTAGCCCGCATACATCGAGCGGCCCCAGTAGCCGGTGTTCTTCCACAGGTCCAGGGAAAAGCGGCGGTCGCTAAACGGCAGCAGCAGCGGGATGCCCGTGTCGGTCGGCAGATCGGCTACGACGTGCAGGACGATGCTCGCGAGCGTGAGCACGCCGAGCCACGGACCGAACACGACGCTGGCCAGCGCGCCGACCGCTGCGCAGAACGGCAGGCTGTGACTCCAGGTACCGTGGAACTCCGGGGCCGCCCACCCGGCCCGGATCAGGAGCGAGTCCGCGTTAGGGAGGAACTGCGCGGCGGTGACCACGGCGAAGGTCTCTGGCCGCGGATCGATCGAGGCGATCGCCAGGGCGATGCCCACATGGCCGAACTGCATCGTGTCTCCCGGAAAGGATCCGGGGACACGTTGGGCTCAGCGCTTCAAGCCCGTTTCAAGTGGAGTGATTCTCCCGGTACCGTGTGGCCTGCCCCGGCGTGATCATCTCCGCGAGCAGGATGCGACGGACGATCGGCGCGGTAAAGACGTAGCCGCGCGCGTCCGCCGCGAGCCAGCGCTCCCACTCAAGCAGATCGAGCGCCGGCTCGACCGCGGCTCGGTCGAGCCGGGCAGCCTTCGCGAGCTGTCCCGCGTCCACGCGCTCGCCCAACGCGGCGGCGGCACCCAACACCAGTTGCGCCGGAGCCGGGAGTTGGCGGAACCCCATGCAGACCACACCCACCACCGCGGGGGGCAGGTCGTTCGGGAGCGAGTCGACGAGCGTGCGCTTGGGTGACGGCCACGCCGGCGCCTCTGGCGCGAGCTTATACCCGCTCGCCACAGCCTCGAGCATCGCCACGGCGAGGAGCGGAATGCCGGCCGTGTCCCGCTCCAGCCGCCGCGCCAGCCGCTCGACATCGGCCGGGCCATACGTCGGGAGGGCCCAGGAGGCGAGCGCGCCAAGGGCCGCGTCGTCGAGCCGACCGAGCCGGATGACCTCGCCTTCCAGATCGCGCCCGACGCGTGCCCGCAATGCCTCGAGACGCCGGCCCTCCGGCGCGCCACGCGCCAGCCCGAACGCGAGCAGCACCGGCCGCCGGGCCGTGTCACGCGCCAGCGCGGGCAGGGCCTGGAGGGTGGCAGCGTCGATCCACTGGGCATCGTCGAGCGCGAGGAGCGTGGGCCGCTCCTGAGCGGCGGCCAGCACGGCTGCGCGCACCGCGTCCGCCAGCGGCGAGGCTGGGGCGGGACCGACGAAGCGCGCACCGACCTCCGGGTCGAGCGACCCGAGCGCAGCGAGGGCTCCGGCCGGCGCACCGGCGAGTCCGGGTGCGTCGCCGAGACCGGCCGCGAGCAGTCCCGCGATCGCGCTCCCCTCCTTCTCCTGATCGAGCGCGACCGCCCGAGCCGCGGCGACGGTGGCGTCGTCGAGGCGGGCGCGCGCCACCAGCTCTTCGATGAGGCGGGTCTTACCCTCACCGGGCTCTCCCTCGACCAGCACGAGCTGCCCGCGACCACCCTTGGCACGCTCCCACGCCGCCGTCAGTGCGGCCAGCTCGGCGGCGCGGCCGCACAACGGCGGCCGCGGGTGGGCGGCGGCGATCGCCGGCGCCGCCGGCACGCGTCGCCCCACCCGCGCCTCGCGGAGCCGATCCACCAGTCGCGCGGTCTCGGGGCCGGGCGCGGTCCCGACCTGGTCGGCCAGCACGCTTGCGAGGTCGTCGGCCACGCGCAGCGCGGCCGCCCGATCGCCCGCGAGCGCCAGGGCGCGCATCGCCGCCCGGCCCGCCGGCTCGGACGCGCGATCGACGCCGCGTGCCCGCAACGCGGCCGTCGCCGCCGCCGCCGCATCGCCCTGCGCCAGCAACCCGTCGGCGTGTCGCACCAGGGCGTCGACGCTCTGCGCGCGCCACCGCACCCGCTCGCCACCCAGCCAGTCTTCGAACTGGCTGGCGTCGGGAATCGAGAGCCCTTCGAGGAAGTCGCCCTCGACGAGCGCGGCCGCGCCCGGCCAGTCGCCGTGCGCGTACAGCTCCGCGAAGCGGTCGCAATCGAGCGTCACGCCGTCCGCACCGAGGCCGATCTGGTCGACGTCCGCCCGCACCTGATCGTCTCCCAGGACGCGCCGGAAGACATGTAGTGCCTCGCTCAGCGAGTGGCGCGCCTGCTTCTCGTCGCGGTCGCTCCACAGCAATCCCACGAGATGCTCGCGGGTGCGCCGCCGCCGGGGGCTGCGGGCGAGGTAGACGAGCAGCGCGACGTGCTTGCGCCACAGCAGCTCGGGGGGCGCGTCGGCACCGGCCACCGTCACCTGTACCGGGCCGAGCACGCGGCAATAGACGCCTGCGGGTCGAGACATGGCGCCGGGATAATCGGGCGCAGTGCGGTATAGGGCAAGCGCCGGTAGATTCAGCACCCCTATGCAGCCGCCCGCACTGGAAGACGTGCAGCGCGCCATCGGCGATCGCTACCAGCTCCTCAGCGCGGTGGGC
>Ga0209161_10000568_pt1 | contig 29946 bp, 28 predicted proteins | sample GraSoiAngelo_155_FD_186169 | JGI IMG/M metagenome (GOLD analysis project Ga0209161, IMG submission 186169) | Grasslands soil microbial communities from the Angelo Coastal Reserve, California, USA - 14_1009_13_30cm (SPAdes) (version 2) | ecosystem: Environmental > Terrestrial > Soil > Grasslands... | reverse complement strand
AAGTCGAGCGGCTGCGCGCGCATCTCGCGAGCACCGTGCGGGATGAGGGGCTCGGCGGCGTGCGTGTGGCCGTCACGAGCGCCGCTCCCGACGGCGACGTACGAGAGCTTCGCGACTGGATCGCGAGCGGGACAGCGGACAAGCGCGTGGCGAGCGAGCGCGTTGCGGTCGAGCTGCGCGAGGCGGCCGGCGATCTCGCCGCCCGTGCCGGCGTCGACGACGGGGCGGCGCCGCTCGTTGACGCGGATCGGCGCAGCCGAGCGCTCGCCGACGTGGCGCGCGAAGCCGCGGCGGTGATCGACCTCCGCGGCCTCGAGCGACAGGCGGTCGCGGCGACGCGATTGGCGGCGCGCCCGCGCGGTGCCGGACCCCTTGGACAGCTGACTGCTTTCCTCTATCGGGCCAGCGGCCGCGACCGGGTCGCAGCGGACCCCGAGAGCTACCTGCGGCGGTGGCGCGAGCGCGGCTCGCTGGCCCGTCCGGCCGAGCCGGTGCGCGCCCTGACCGCGGAGCTCCTGCCGCGAGTCCCTCCCGAGATGCGTGGCGGAATCGCCAAGGTCGTGGATACCGATGCGCTCCGCGCGCGGATCGCGGGCGCCATCGACGCTGCGGTCGCCGCTCGGACCGCGGAGCTACGTGTCCCCACGAGCGTCGTGTGGACCCTCATCGGCGCCCTGCAGTACGCGGTCACCGCTGCTCTCTTCTTCGCCGTGCTCTGGATCGGCGCGATCTTCATCCTCCACGCACCGTTCGCGAGCGCCGACGTTCCGTTGCTCGGACCGGTCCCGGTGCCGCTCCTGTTCCTCGCGGCGGTCCTCATCGCCGGATACCTCCTCGCGCGTGCCCTTGGCGCGCACGCCGGTCTCCTGGGCAGGCGATGGGCGCGCCGTCTCCGCTTGGACCTCGCCCGTGCGCTCGAGCCGGAGCTCAGAAAGGCGGTCTTCGCTCCGCTCGCCGCGATCGACGCGGCGCGGGAGCGGATCGCTGCCGCCCGCGCGACGACCGCCAGCTATCCGGCGCGGGGCAGCGGCGGCAGCGAGACCTCGGGCTCCTCCGCGGCGAGCTGACGGCGAAGGACTTTCCCGATGAGGGTCTTCGGCAGCTCGGTACGGAACGAAATGTCGACAGGGACCTTGTACGGCGCAAGATTCGCGCGACAGTGGTCGATGAGCTCCTGCGCGGTCGCGGTCGCGCCCGGGCGGAGGACGACGAACGCTTTCACGACCTCGCCCTTCGACGGATGGGGCACTCCGACCGCGGCGGCTTCGAGCACTTTGGGATGCGTGAAGAGGACCTCGTCGACCTCGCGCGGATAGACCTTGAACCCGGAGACGATGATCATCTCCTTCATGCGGTCCACGACGAAGTAGTAGCCGTCATCGTCGACGCGCACGACGTCACCGGTGTGCAGCCAGCCATCCCGCAGGACGAGCGCGGTCTCGTCGGGGCGGTGCCAGTAGCCGTCCATGATGTTCGGGCCGCGGAGGCAGAGCTCGCCTGGCTCACCGGGCTCGATCTCACGCGTGCCCGTTTCCAGGTCGACGATCTTGCACTCGACGTCCGGCACGGGAATGCCGACCGATCCCGGTTTGCGCACGCCTTCGCGCGGGTTCGAGTGGGTGACCGGAGCGGCTTCGGTCAGCCCGTAGCCCTCCATGACCTTGCCGCCGGTGAGCCTCTCGAACCGCTCGAGCACGTCGACCGCGAGCGGCGCGGACCCGGAGAGGAAGGACTCGACCGAACGGAGGTCGTAGCGCTCGAGATCGCGCGACTCGTTGAGCAGGATGTAGATCCGCGGCGCGCCGGGAAAGAACCGTGGACGGTGCTTCTGGATCGTGAGGAAGATGTGGCGAAGGTCGGGCCGAGGGATCAGGACCATCGTCATGGCGCCAAGGACCGCGAGGTTCATCACGACGGTGAGCCCGTACACGTGGAAGAACGGCATGATCGCGAGAATGCGATCGCCTTCGCGGATCGCCGTGTGCCACGCGCGGCACTGATGGACGTTCGCGACGAGTGCGCGGTGCGACAGCATCGCCCCTTTCGGCGTGCCGGTGGTCCCGCCGGTGTACTGGAGGATGGCAAGGTCGGAAGGCGCGACCGGGACCGGCCGGACCGACGTGTCGCCCTTGAGCACGTCGCGCAGCCGCACCGCCCGGCGGTCGCCGCGTATGTTGACGCGGTGACCTTCCTTGCGCTCGCGTGCGAGGGTAAAGAGCAGCCGCAGCGGAAGAGGGAAGTGCTCCTTGATGTTGGTCACGACGATGTCCCGCACGTCGGTCCCCGTGGCGGCTTCGGCGACCAGCGGATAGAGGCGCGAGAGCACCACCACCACGCGCGCTCCGGAATCGACCAGCTGCGTGCGCAGCTCGCGCACGGTGTAGAGCGGGTTCGTCGGGACCACGACCGCTCCAGCCTTCAGCGTGCCGAAGAAGCAGTACGCGAACTGGGGGCAGTTCGGTAGCACCAGGGCGACCCGGTCGCCTTTGGCCACGCCGAGTCGCTGCAGACCCGCAGCGAAACGGTCGGCGAGCGCGTTCAGACGCTCGTAGGTGAGCGAAGCCTCGATGCACCGACCGCCCACGGGTGCGCCGAAGATGGTGGCGACCGTTCCGGGATGCTCGCGCGCGGTCCGCTCGAGGAGGTCGTGGAGTGGAACCGGCGGATATTCGAGGTGTCGGGGCACCCCAGGGTCGTACGGGGCTTCACGATGGCCCGCCGAGTGCATCATGCTCATAACGTCGACACCCGCTTGTCCGCTAGCCTTGCAAGCACGATGCCGCGCGCATTGATACTCGGCGGCGCGCGTACGCCGTTCGTCAGAGCGGGGACGGCGTTCGCGGAGCTTGATGTACTCGATTTGGCGAGGTCGGCGACGGCCGAAGCCCTCGCGCACACCGAGGTCGATCCGGGCGAGGTGGACGAGGTGATCTTCGGTAATGTCGCCCGGCCCGTCGCTTATCACAACCTCGCACGCGAGATCGTCCTTTCCCTATCAATGCCCACCCACGTTCCCGCGTTCACGGTCGGGCTGGCGTGCGCATCGGCGTGCGTCGCGATCACGAGCGCCGCCGACCACATCGCGACCGGCAACGCCGACGTGGTCGTCGCCGGCGGGAGCGAATCGCTGACGAACGTACCGCTCACGCTGACGCCTCGCCTCGCCCGTGCCCTCATCGCGGCGTCGCAGGCCAAGAGCCTGCCGGCGAAGGCGCGGAGCCTCGCGGACGTGCGCGCCGCCGACATCGCGCCGGTCGCGCCCGGCATCCGTGAGACCTCGACCGGGCTGACGATGGGGGAGTCGGCGGAACGGATGGCGGCGATAAACCGCATCTCGCGTGAGTCGCAGGACGCGTGGGCGCTTCGCAGCCACGAGCGGGCCGCCGCGGCGTGGGACGATGGCCGTCTCGCGCAGGAGGTCGCGCCGGTCTATCTCGATGGTCATGCGGTGACCGCCGACAACCACATTCGCCGCGATTCGAGCCTCGAGAAGCTCGCTGCGCTGCGGCCGGTCTTCGATCGGGAACACGGCACGATCACCGCGGGCAACGCCAGCCCGCTGACCGACGGCGCCGCTGCGGTCGTGCTCGCGAGCGAGGCGCGCGCCAGGGCATGGGGACGCGAACCGCTCGCATCGGTCAGAAGCTACGCGTATGCAGCGGTGGATCCGGCCGACCAGCTCTTGATCGCGCCCGCCTATGCGATCCCGATCGCGCTGCGACGAGCCGGCATCACCCTCGACGACGTCGATGTGTTCGAGATGCACGAGGCGTTCGCAGCGCAGGTCCTCGCGACGCTCGTCGTGCTCGAGCGCAACGGGGTCGGCCGCATCCCCGAAGAGAAGCTCAACGTGATGGGCGGCTCGATCGCGCTCGGGCATCCGTTCGGCGCGACAGGCGCTCGCGTCGTCTTGAGCCTCGCGAACGAGATGCGGCGCCGCAACGCGCGTTACGGATTGGCGAGTGTGTGCGCGGCCGGAGGCAACGGCGCGGCCATCGTCCTGGAGCGGGCGGCATGATCGTCTCCACGGAGCGGCCGTCACCCGTCGCGACCGCCCGCCGTCCTTCGGTCGTGTTCGTCGCCGCGGACCCGTCCGGCGTCGCGCGGATCGTCATCGATCGCCCCGACGACGCGGTAAACGCGATCAACGTGATGCTCCTCGAAGATCTCGCGACGGCGATCGCGGCCGCGCGAGAGGCACGACCGCGCGGGCTGGTCGTCGCGAGCGGGAAGGAGTCGCAGTTCGTCGCCGGCGCTGACCTCGCTCTGCTGCGCGGCGCATCGGCGGCCGATGCGGAGCGAGCGTCCCGCGAGATGCAGCGCGTGCTGAACGAGCTTGCCGCACTTCCCTTTACGACTGTCGCCGCGATCAACGGGCCGGCGCTCGGCGGCGGGCTGGAGATCGCGCTCGCGTGCGATGTCCGACTGATAGCTGACGCCCCCGGCGCGCGTGTCGGGCTCACGGAAACGCGACTCGGACTCATTCCCGCGGCAGGGGGCACGCAGCGCTTGCCGCGGCTTGTCGGCTTGCCGCGCGCCCTCGAGATGATCCTGACCGCGCGGCAGCTCGCGCCGCGCCGCGCGCTGAAAGCCGGCGTCGTCGACGAGGTCGTGCATCCTGCTGTGCTCCTCCGCGCCTCGAGCGAGCACGCGGCGCACGACCGCAAACGAAAGCCGTCGGGCGGGCGGACCCTGATCGAGCGCACCGCAACGCATCTCGCGCCGCTGCGCGCGTTGGCGATCAGGAGCGCGCGGTCGCGCACCCTCGCGGAAACGAAAGGCCGTTATCCGGCACCCCTGGCGGCGATCGACGCCGTGGCGATCGGCCTGGCGCGAGGGATGACGGCGGGCCTCGAGGCGGAAGCGCGCGCGTTCGGGACGCTCGCCGCTGGCGAGACGGGCCGCAACCTGACGGCGCTCCTCGCACTCACACTTCGGCAGAGGCGTGCCGCGTTCGAGGGCCTCGGCGATCCTCGTCCGGTCACGAACGTCGGCGTCGTCGGTCTCGGATTCATGGGCTCGGGGATCGCTCAGGCCGCCGCGGCAGCGGGACTCCGCGTGCGAGCGCGCGATCGCGACGCGGCGGCAGTGGCCAAGGGTCTGGCGACGATCCGCGAGCTCACGACCGAGGGCGCCAGAAAAGGCGTGTTCGATCGACGCGAGGCCGCCCGCGTCATCGGTCGGGTGACTGGCGGTCCGGATCTCGCCGGGTTCTCACACGCCGATCTCGTGATCGAGGCGGTCTTCGAGGAGATCGACACCAAGCGGAGGGTCATCGCGGAGCTCGAGAAGGCACTGCGCGAAGACGCGGTCATCGCCTCGAACACGTCGGCGCTTCCTATCGCTGAGATCGCGCGCGATGCGCGCGCACCGGAGCGCATCGTGGGCATGCACTTCTTCTCGCCGGTGCACAAGATGCCACTGCTCGAGATCATCCGTCCGAAGCGTGCGGATCCGAGCGCCGTCGCGACGGCGGTCGCGACCGCGAACGCGCTGGGAAAGACCCCGATCGTCGTTGGGGACGGTCCGGGGTTCTACACGACGCGAGTGCTCTCGACGATGATTGGCGAGGCCTTCGCCATGCTCGCCGAGGGCATCGATGTCGAGGCGATCGACCGTGCGATGACCGCATTCGGCTGGCCGGTCGGGCCCCTACGGCTCGTCGATGAGGTCGGCCTCGAGCCCGCGGCACACGCAGGGGAGACTGTCGCGAAAGCGCGCGGGATTGGCGCGCCCACGCTGGTGAACGCCCTGGTCGCCGAGGGTTTCAAGGGGAAGCAGAGGGGTGGCGGGTTCTATCTGTACGACGGCAAGCGGCGCAGGCCGAACCCGCGCGTGCGCGCGATCGCCGGCGACACGCACGGCGTCGTCGTCGAGGACATCGCGCAGCGCCTCACGTTCATGCTCGTGAACGAGGCGACGCGCTGCCTCGAGGAGGCAGTCCTCCGTTCGCCGGCCGAAGGCGATCTCGGCGCCGTTCTCGGCTTCGGCTTTCCGCCATTTCTCGGCGGTCCGTTCCGCTACGCGGACGCCAACCGGCACGAAATCGTGAGCACCCTGGAGCGTTTCGCCGCCGCCCACGGCGCGCATCTTGAGCCGACGGAGTCGCTTCGCAGCCGCCGGCCGTTCTTCAGCTTGTGAGCGCCACACTGAACTTCTTCAGCGGCAACGCCGACCTCGTCGAGGTCTTCGACAAGGTCGTCCCCTGGGACCGCGTCGTGCGCGCGGTGGAGGGCGCCGACGCCGACGTCGCGCAGACCGTGGCCACGTGGCGGGAGGTCTGCGATCTGGCCGGGAAGTACATCGCGACGGAGATCGCCCCGCGAGCCGCGAAGGTCGACGAGCTCGGCGTCATTCGCGACGGCGGCGAGATTCGGATGAACGAGCCGATGACGAAGAACCTGCGCGGGCTCGCGGATCTCGGCCTCGCGTCCCCTTCGGTGCCGGCGCAGTTCGGCGGCGCCGGCCTCCCATTCACGGTCACGATGATGGTCGCCGAGATGCTCGCGCGGGCCGACCTTGCGACGCAGGTGCAGCACGGGATCGGATGGAACTCGCCTGCGGCGCTCATCTTCCGGTTCGGCACCGACCAGCAGAAGGCGCGATACCTCCCGCTCCTGGCGAAGGGCGAGATCATGGGGGCGGTCGCGATGACCGAGCCGCAGGCGGGCTCCGACGTCGGACGCCTCACCACCACCGCGACGCCCGAGCGCGACGACTGCTGGCTCCTTCGCGGACGGAAGCAGTTCATCTCGGCGGGACAGGGCGACATGGTCATCGTCCTTGCACGGTGCGTCGACGGATCGACCGGCCTCGACGGCCTCGGCATGTTCATCGCCGACCGCGAGGGCGGCAACTACGTCGTCGAGCGCGCGGAGCACAAGTTCACGATCCGCGGATCGCCGACGTGCGCGCTCGTCTTCGAGGGCACGCGCGCATCGGTCCTCGGCCAGCCGGGCGAAGGGTGGAAGCAGATCCTCACGTTCATGAACGAGTCGCGCCTCGGCGTGGGCATCCAGGGGATCGGCGTCGCGACGGCCGCGCTCGCGAAGGCGCAGGAGTACGCGGCGGCACGCGTCCAGATGGGAAAACCGATCCGCGAGCATCCGATGGTCGCCGAGATGCTGCTCGACATGGAGACGACGGTGACAGGCGCCCGCGCGCTCGCGTACGAGGCCGCCGTCCTCCAGGATCTCGCGCTGTTCGGTCGCGACGAGCAGGCCGCGCGCGACGTCCGCGAGGTCACGCCGCTGGTGAAGTGGTACGGCACGGAAGGAGCGGTGCGCGTCTGCCGCCTCGCGCTCCAGATCCATGGCGGTGTCGGCGTCGTCGACGAGTACGACGTCGGACGGTTCATGCGCGACAGCCTCATCACGCCGATCTACGAAGGCACCTCGCAGATCCAGTCGCTCATGGCCGTGAAGGACCTGATGAAGTGGACGATGCGGCGGCCAGCAACGCTCCTCCGCCGCGGCCCTAGCCGGCTGCTCGCGCGCGCGTCGCTCGCCGGCAGAGCGCGATCGGACTTCGCTGCTGCGCGCGGGCACATCCTCGGCGCGATCCGCCTGCTGCTCCGGCGAGTCGTGCGCCGCAGCGGTCTGGGAATCTTCCGCGGAAAACGGCTCGAGGACGAGGACCTGGGCCCGATCCTCCTCCACGCCGAACGACTCACCGAGTCGCTCGCGCACGCGCACGTCGCCCGCGTCCTCGGTGAGCGCGCGCGTTCGCTATCGGGTCGGCAGCCGATGGCCGACCGCGCGGCGCGCACCGCGCGATTGGTGGCCGAGCGGAACCGGCGCGCGATCGCGCTCGACGATGGCAGCGTCTTCGAGCGGATCCAGACCTGGCGCTCGGAGCGCGACTAGATTTCGCGCGCGCTAGCTGGTGCTATGCCGCCTTCGCGAGGAGCTGAGTGAGCGAGTTCGCGAAGCGAGCGATGTGCTCGTTGGCCCAGCCGGCGACCTCGAGTGGAAGCGAATGGCCGACGCCGCAGGCGATCCGCACTTCGGCGAGCGGCAGATCCCGAAGACGTTTCGCATCCGCGACCGAGATCACGCGATCCTCGTTTCCCCAGAGGAGCAGCATCGGGATCCCGCCGAGCTCTGCGAGGCGCCCGTCGATGCGGATGCCCATCTGCTCTCCTCCCGGGAGAAATCCGCGCATGCGAGCCCACCGCCGCGGCTGATTCGCCCAGATGACCGCTCGATGAGAGCGCGCGCGAGCGCGCGCGCTCGCGCCGTGCCGCACGAGCCGTCTCACGAACCGCTCATCCTTGCGGCGTGCGCTGCCAACCAGGAAGCGCCGCACGTTCGAGGCCTCGAGGAGTGCCGGCCGGAGCAGCGCGCGGCCGAGCAGCGGAACGCAGTAGAGCTTGTAGATCCAATGAAGCGATGCGCCGAGTGCTGCCGGGGCGATGAGCACGAGGCCCGTGACGAGACTCGGCCGGCGCAGCGCAAGGTGGAGCGCGACCGCCCCGCCGAGCGAGTGTCCGACGACGAGTGCGCGATCGATGCCTAGATCGCGCGCGACACAGGCGACGTAATCCGCGAGCTGGTCGATGCGCGCGTCGGCGGGACGCAGCGCGGGCGCGAGAGCGAACCCCGGAAGGTCCACCACGTGAACCGTCCAGCCGAGGCGACGAAGGGTGCGGATCTGCGGCGCGAGCGCGCGCCAATCAGCCGATAGACCCGGGACGACGAGCGCGTGCGGCGGCGCTCCGCTGCCCCACGTGGTGACACGGAGCCGGTACGGATCGCACTTCGTGACGCGAACCTGCACGCTCCTCTTCTATGCAACGGGCGTGCCTCTCGTGCGAGGCGCCGTTGAGCGATCGACCGAGCCTAAACACACGTCCCATTGGTAAACAACGAGGTAACGTCATGCCCGACGGACAAGCGAGGAGGAGTCCCATGCGTGTGACCAACCGTGCCGACAAGGCGCTCGGCGACGTCGTGCCCGGCGTTCGGCGGGCGATCTTCTTCGATGCGCCCGAGGGCGCAGCCCAGCTTTCGCTTGGGGCCGCCGAGATCGACCCCGGCAAGGAGATCCCGGTCCATCGGCACCGCGTTGGGGAGGGGTATGTCGAAGAGGGCTTCTTTGTCATCGACGGCGACGGCGAGGTCCGCGTCGGCGATCAGGTGAGCCCGCTCCGCGCGGGCTCGTTCTGCGTGATGTCGCCCGCCGAGGGCTTCCACAGCATCCGCAACACGGGCACGAAGACACTGCGGTTTGTCATGTGCTTCGCCGGTACCGGCGTTCAGATGGAGCGGAAGCCGTAACGGTGCTTCGGGTTATGGTCATGGCAAGGCCGCAGCTAAGAAGATCGCGGCCCGTAAACGTAGGCAGAGGGGGACACCATGGCAGAGACAATCGACGAGGCACGTGAGGCCGCCGCGACTACGCAGGCTCCGACTCGCAATCCGGGTCTCAAGGCACTCGAGAAGCTCGTCGGCACCTGGAAGGTGTCAGGCGAAACGAAGGGGCAGCTTGTCTACGAGTGGATGGAAGGCGGCTTCTTCCTCATCGCCCGCGGCGACACGGAACAGGGCGGGAAGCGCACCAAACATATCGAGATCATTGGCTACGACCACGAAGCCGGTGCTGAGCCGGCGAATGTCCTGACCTCGCGCCTTTACACCGATCAAGGCGATACCCTCAGTTACACCCACGAGGTTGATGACAAGGGCGTGACCAGTTGGTTCGGCGCGAAGGGCTCGCCCGCCGCGTTCAGAGCGCGCTGGATCGACGACGACACCTTGAGCGGCGCGTGGGAGTGGCCGGGGGGCGGCTACACGCTGACCCTGTCCCGGATCAAGCCTTCAGGCGCTCGCTGATTGTGCAACGTGCATCCTGCCTTTGACGGTTTAGCCATGGCCAAATAGCGTTGAGGCCGATGCAGCTCATTGTCTCCATCCCGCCGATGCCGATGATGCCGGGGATGGCATTGCCTACGGGAGGCTGAGCCGCAGCACCGCTCGTCACCACGCACTGCTGAAGGCCTCCCGCAAGGGGGGCCTTCTTCTTTTGGAGGAGCGCCGATGGCAACGATCGTCACGCGACGCACCGCTCTCCGCGGGTTGCGATGCCGGGCGTGCGGAGCGCTACAGCCCGCGGACGAGCGTTATGTCTGCGCGGATTGCTACGGCCCGATCGAGCCCGAGTACGACCTTGCCTCGCGTTCCGCACAAGAGCTGCGGGACGAGATCGAGAGTGGACCTCGCTCGCTCTGGCGCTACGCGCCCCTGCTCCCGGTCGCCGAGCCCGTCTCGCATTACGCGGTCGGCTGGACGCCGCTGCACGAGGCGCCGCGGCTCGGAACCGCGATCGGCATCGGTCGCGTGCTGCTCAAGGACGACTCGCGCAACCCCTCGCTCTCGTTCAAAGACCGGCCGGTCGCGGTGGCAGTCGCACGCGCCCTCGAGCTTGGTCTGGACACCCTCGCGTGCGCGTCCACCGGCAATCTCGCCGGCGCGGTCGCGGCGGCGGCCGCGCGAAACGGGTTACGCGCGTTCGTGTTCGTTCCCGCGACGACCGACGATGAGAAGGTCGCCGGCGCGGCGGCATACGGCGCAACGGTGGTGCGTGTCCGCGGGACCTACGACCAGGTCAACCGTCTCTGTGGGCGGCTCGCCGACGAGGAGCGCTGGGGATTCGTGAATTTCACGCTGCGTCCGTATTACGCGGAGGGCTCCAAGACGCTCCTCTTCGAGTGCGTCGAGCAGCTCGGCTGGCGGCTCCCGGACCACGTGGTCGTGCCGGTCGGTTCAGGTGCGCTTCTCACGCGGACCGCGACCGCCATCGCACAGCTCAAGGGGGCGAGTCTCGTCGACGAGAAGCCGTGCCGCATCCATGCGGCGCAGCCCGCCGGATGCGCGCCTGTCTCCGACGCGGTGCTCGATGGCTATCGCGTGGTTCGGCCCGTGCGCGATCCGGCGACCCTTGCGCGTTCGCTGGCGATCGGCGCACCTGCCGATGGAGACGGCTCAGTCGCGGCGATCTGTGAAAGCGGCGGCTCCGCCGCGTCTGTCTCGGACGCCGACGTTCTCGAGTGCTGCGAGCTCATCGCCCGCACCGAGGGTCTGCTCGTGGAGCCGGCGGGGGGCGTAGTCGTGGCGGCCGCGAGAGCGCTCGCACGCCGCGGCGTATTCGGTGCTGACGAATCGGTGGTCCTGTATCTCACGGGAAACGCCTACAAGGGCAGCTTCGCCACGCCCAGGCTGACGGACGTCATCGACGCGGATTCGGACGAGTTCCGGTCGGCGTACGCCGGAGTTCTCGGATGAGTCTTACCGTGAGGCTCGCCTCGCCGCTCCGAGCCGCGGCCGGCGGCCAGGCCACGCTTTCCTTCGATGCAACCGATCTCACCTCGCTGACCGCACAGATCGCCGAGCGTCACCCCGAGCTCGCCGCGCGGGTGCTTCGCGAGGGCGCATTCGGTCCGTTCGTGAACGTCTTTGTCGACGGCGAGGACCTGCGTTTCCTCGCAGAAGGCACGGATCTCACCGCGAAGCGCGTCATCGAGATCCTCCCGGCGATGAGCGGCGGCGCGGTCGCTGAGCCGATCGCGACGCTGGCGCAAGGCCGCGAGGTGTTCGGCTCCTTCATCGACGAGACCATCTCCATTGCGGCTCGCCAGACCCGCGACACGGTCCTGTTCGCGGTCGGCTCGCCCTCCCGGGCCGCGCTCGAGCGCGTCGGGGCAGGCGAGCTCGCGCGAACGGTGATCGAGCGCGACGGACCGGCGGCGCTCGGATACGGAGTGACGGAAGGCGATCCTGAGCTACGCGCGATCGTCGCGAACGAGATGTCGAACCGCGGGATCGCCTGCGGTGCCGAGAACATCATCGTCACGGCCGGAGCTCTCCAGGCGATCGATCTCGCGGTGAGGGTGTTCGTGCAGCCAGGCGACGTCGCCCTCGTCGAGTCGCCGCACTTCACCAACGCGATCGCTTCCTTGCGCAATCACGGTGCCCTGCCCATCGAAGTCCCGGTCGACGACGAGGGAATGGATGTCGCCGCCGCCGCGCGGCTCATCGAGCGGACCGGGGCGCGTCCACGGATCGTCTTCGTGGTGCCCAATTTCCAGAACCCGACCGGCGCGACGCTCTCGCTCGCGAGACGTCACGAGCTCATCGAGCTCGCCGAACGGCATGGATCCGTCATCCTTGAGGATGACCCCTATCGTCAGCTTCGCTACCGCGGCTCGGATCTGCCGACGATCGCGTCGGTCGCGGGCGATCGGGTCCAGGTGATCTACTGCGGGTCGTTCTCGAAGGTCTTCCTTCCCGGGCTTCGTGTCGGCTGGGCCGTCGCGCCGGTCGACGTGATCGCGCGGATGACCGCGTTGAAGCAGACGATGGACTCGTCGACCTCATCGCTCGGGCAGCGGATGGTCGTGCGGTTCTACCGCGAAGATCGGATGGCCGCCCACGTTGCGGCGCTGCGGCCGGCGTATCGAGAGAACCAGGCGCGTGCGCTCAGTGCGCTCGCGCGCGAGTTCGCGGGGACGAGCGTGACCTGGAACCATCCGGAGGGCGGCTTCTACCTCTGGGTGCGGCTGCCTCGCGGGATGTCGGCGCGGCGCCTCTTCGCGGTTGCGTTAGAGGAAGGTGTCGCGTTCGTTCCCGGAGATGCCTTCGGCCTCAACGGCGGCCATGGCAGCGCGCTCCGACTGTCTTTCAGCTCGCCAACCCCTGAGCGGATCGATGAGGGAGTGCGCCGTTTGCGCCGCGCGTTCGATCGCTGCGACAGCGGCGACCATGCGACGGGCGCGGAAATCGGTACCACCGGGAGTAGGCTTGCCGGCGCGACCTAAGGGGAGGAGACCAAATGGGGAAGTTCACCGACGCGGGAAACAAGCTCACCGAGGGCATCAACTCACACAACGTCGACGCCGCAACGAACGCGTACGCAGCCGACGCCGTCGCGTACGACCCGATGTATCCCGAACCATTGCGCGGTCGTGACGCGATCCGCAAGGACACCGCGACGTTCCTCCGGGCGTTCCCGGATCTGCGCTTCGAGATCGTGACCATCGTCGAGAAGGACGAGCGCAATGGCGCGGCGGAGATGCGCATGACCGGCACGCATACCGGCCCGCTCGAGTCGCCGACGGGCGAAGAGATTCCGCCGACAAAGAAGCGCATCGAGCTCAAGGGTGCGGTGTTTGGCCGGTTGAACGATCGCGGCGAGATCGTCGAAGAGCGCCGCTACTACGACGTGGGAACGCTCTTGCGGCAGCTCGGGCTCGCTCCCGAGAAGGCCGAAGAGCCGGTCGGCGCGCAGCGGTAGTCGCGTGATGAGGGGCGCGCGAGAGCGCGCTCCTCGTCCAATCTGAGACGATTCCTTATTGGTTAGGGGACGCGGATGTCCTTCGGTTGCGACCACGCCAGCGGGCTTGCGGCCGCGCTCGACTGCCGTCGACGCGCACTGGCACGTTGTGCATGTCCGCGGCGGTCGGATGAGGGCGATCTGCTGAAGATCACGCTCCGCCCGTCGCTGCCCGCTGTCGTCGACGGCGACCGATCCCGGCTTCCAGTGTGAAGCCAGCGTGGTGCGTTGCGTAAACCGTCGCACCCTCGAACTTTGCGGCTAGCGCATTTGGCCAACTGAATTGACAAGCGCTTCGATATCGAAGGGCTTGGCGAATGCTGCGGAGGCGCCGAGAGTGCGCGCGACCTCCATCACGTCGGGCTGTCCGCTCATCACGACGATCGGTGGGCCGTTGCTGCCGAGGTGCTCCCGCCAGCTCATTACAAACTCCGGCCCGCTCATGATCGGCAGTCCAAGATCCATGACGACGACATCCGGCTGGCTCACCATCGCAAGACGGAGCGCATGCTGGCCGTCGAGCGCGCCGATCGTGTCGTAGCCGGCATCGCGAAGAGCGAACTCGACGACCTCTCGGATCGGATCATCGTCCTCAACGACGAGCACCCGGAGCATCGCCACGGGCGAACATTACGCCCCGTCATCTACTCCGCAGCCTTTAGAGGCGCCAGGGCGATCGCTCGCGTGTCTGCTGACTCAGGACTTTCGTTCTCGATCTGGATGGAGTCACCAGCACGATGCGTCGAAGGAGGTCGTCCCGGACCATGCGCGACAGCTCTCGCCTCGACCGGATCGCAGATGCCTACCGGATCCATATCCAGCAGGTTGGGCAGGAGCTCCGGTCACGCACTTTCTGCTGGACGAGCGCGGCGGCGGCGGCATTGCGGCTCGTCGGCCTCCTTGACCTAGCCAGCAGTGCCACACGAGTGCGCGCGGTGCTCTTCGGCATAGGCGCCGCTCTCGTGCTCGACGAGTTCGCGTTGATCTTGAACTTGGCGGATGTGTACTGGGCACCGCAGGGCCGCGAGAGCATCGATGCGGTGGTGATCTTCGCGGCGGCGCTGGTCATCGTTGCTTTCGGCGGCAACTTCTGGCGGGCCGCGTGGCACGAGCTCATCCGCGGGGAGCGGGCTTTGGCGCGGCGGTCGTAGGTCTGAGTCGCTCGGGAGCGATGAGGACCTTCCCAGTGGACTGACGCATTACTCCCGTACCAGGACCGGTGCGTTCTGCGAAGACGCGTGCGACGTTATGCAGTAGCGATGGCGACCGAACGGCCGACCACTAAGCAGACGCTGCCGAGGCTGGCCGAGGTCGAGCGGCGCGTCGATGAAGCTCAGTTAGTGGTCGAGGCGTGGTGGGTCAAGCAGACCCGGCGGACGCAGATCGGTGTCGCGCTGGCTGCGCTCGTCAGCGTCGTCCTCGTGGTGAACCTCTTTGGTGCAGTTAGTCGGACCACCGCCTCGGCACCTGGCCAAGTCGCGGCGAGCTCAGCGCCTGCCGCTTCGACCGGTCTCGCACTCGAGTTCGCGCCGAACGACGCCGGCAAGGCATGGACCCCAAACCGCGCCTGGCAAGGCAGCAGCACCTATCAGACCGGCCTCTTCACGGTCGGCGACCACTGGCGCGTCGACTGGCTCTTCAGCCCCGCCCAGCCCGGCGCGACCCTGCAGGTCCTCATCTATTCGCCCGGTGGCGTGCTCCTGCAGGTCGCCGCGAATTCACATATGAGCGGTGCGGACACGAGCTTCTGGGCGGGGTCGGGTACGTACTACCTCAAGGTCAACTCGATCGGCGGCGACTGGAAGCTAGACGTCCAGGACCTGCACTAGCGTCCGGTTACTTCAATCCCGAATAGTTGAGTGCGCCTGCTGGTCTCGCGCGAAGGGGCCAGCTCGCCGTCGCCGTACTGGCCTTGACGATCGCCGCATGCGCGCCGTCCCCACCGCCGATCTCGGCGGAGTCGCCTACGCCATCGGCGACGATCACCGCCTCGCCGCCCTCAGCGGGGTCGAGCCCATCGTCAGCGCCTGCGACCGGCGAGCCTCAGAGCGCGACCGGAATCAGGACCAACGCGCTGGGGTCGCTGAACGGCAACTGGATCTTCTTCACGCGGCGCGTCCCGGTGCCACCGTCGATAACGGCGCGCCTCGAGGTCTGGGGCTTACCAGCGGGCGCGGCGCCGAGGCTGGCGTTCTCCTACTCGGTGCCCATGGGAGGCATACCTGAGGCGCCGCTGGATAACGACCCATATCTCCGGCGCCAGTTCTCACCCGATGGCCGTCAGATCATCATTTCAACGACGAGCGCTGGCCTCGCGATCGTCGATCTTCCGTCGGGCCACGCTCGGCAGCTTGGGGTCGCCGGCCAGTTCCCCTCGTGGAGCAAGGACGGTTCGAGCATTGCGTATATCGCGGATGTCTCACATCCCGATCCGCAGGTCGCTGTGCCGGAGCGAGCGATCTGGGTCGTGCCTCTCGCGGGCGGCAGCCCCCGCGAGGTCGTGGGCGTCGGCTACTCGTCCACTTCGCCCGAGTGGTCGCCGGATGGATCGCTCTTGGTCGCGCAGTTAAGGGACGGAGTAGGGCTGATCGACGTCGCGAATGCGCGCGAGGTGCCCGGCGGCCGCATCCCGTTCGCGCTGACGATGACCGGCGCGCATTGGCACGCGGGAGGAACCGGGCTGGCGGTCACGTTGATCCGACGCGACGACACGCAGGTCATTACGTACGACCGCTCCACCGGCGTCACGAGCTTCGTGGCCCAGTTTCCGCGTCCATTCGATCCGTCCCCTTGCGGTTGCCCGCAGGGGCTGGTTCCGCGCGATCCGCGCTGGAGCCCGGCGGGAACGGCGGAGCTGCTCTTCGTGCTGGTCGACGAGAAGACCGGGCGCGCCGAGCCGAACATCCTGGATACCGAGTCAGGGCGGCGCTCGGCACTTCCCGTCGACGCCGCAGAGGCGACCTGGTCATCCGACGGGAGGCAGATCATCTACATCGCCCGCGGGCAAACGCGCGGGGGAGCACTCCGCGCGTACGACCGCGCGAGCGGGGCCGACCGCGATCTCGTCGCGCCGCCGAACGATGCTGCGCAGCTGAGCGTCGCGTCCGTCTCCTACTGACGTAGCGGCGACCCAGGACGCACCGCTAGGACCACGCTCAAGATGCCGCGAGGAAACCCGCTGGGATCGCGTTTCCAGAACAATGGTTTCGTCGGGATTGAGCACGACCCGTCGAACCATTCTTCTCGAGCGTGCTGATTGGTTCGCTAGACCATTGGTCATCCATGCGTTCCAAATCACAGTTGGTCGTGTTCGAGTTCCGAAGCAAACTCGATAGAATTGCGTTCCCCGCCGAGGTAGCTCAGTTGGTAGAGCAATGGATACGGACTTTCAGCCTCGAGGAGCAATGCTCTCAGCGGTCAATAGTTTTGGATGAGTGCGGCGGGCAGGTCGCAACCTGAAGCGACCGCTAGGAGGGCTATGGGACGCGAGGCGCAGGCATCGGCGTGGGCGGCGTGCCACTCATGAGTGAGCTCCTCGGGATCGTGCGGTTCAAGTTTCACGAGGGCAAGGTCGAGGAGTTCAAGCGACTCTCGGCTCAGGCGATGGAGATCGTGCGCGCGCAGGACACCGGCACGTTGCAGTACGACACCTACTTCAACGATGACGAGTCGGAAGCCGTCGTCATCGAGCGGTTCCGGGACTCGCAGGCGTTGATAGAGCACGGGGAGCACGTCGCGGCGCTCATGGAGCCGATCATCGCGACGGCTTCGGTGTCGGGGGAGCTGCTGGGCGAGTTGAGCCCGGAGCTGCGAGCGAAGATGACTGGCGACGTCCCTCAGCTCTTCACGCTCTACAGGTCGATGTAAGTGACTCGCGCTGCCACGAAACCCCACTAAGAGAGCTGGCCTGTCCGCTAACGCTGGAACAATTTCCAGTGCCCCTCGGAGACGACCTGGGCGGCGCCGTCGACCACCCTGATGGCGGTCTCGTCGTCGATCGCGTACGTCGGCGCAGGAATCCGTGCCGCCCACCTCTCTGCGTTGGCAAAGGAAGCGTCGGGGTGGTCCGCGTGCTCCAGGTGCGGGATCACCGCGAAGTCAACGAGTCCCGCTCCGTGCCCCGTGACCAGGATTCTGTGGACGTCACCCTGCGACGTAGCGAAGACGATGTCCTCCGACTTCAGCGGTCCATCGTTCCCGCGTGGCGGCTGGTTGTAGGTCTCGACGAAGGTGGAGGCAGCAGCGATGCTCCCGGCGCTCACGCCGACGTAGACCGCTTCGGAGCGCAGCGTCGGCAGGAGACGGGTCAAGCCGGAGCGCCGCATCCAGTTGGCGAGAAACAAGGGGTCGCCGCCCCCTACCAACAGTGCGTCGGCGTCCCGGACCGTTGGCACCCAAGTAGCTTCCTCGATGCTCGGCAACGCCGTCAGCTCCAGGACCCCCAACGATTTCCAGCCCAATTCACACAAAGGCGATGAAGCCTTGCCGCAGATCGCCCGCCATGCCATGCCGGGCCCGCCGGGGAAGGGGTAGAGGGCGGTGGGAATAAAGAGGGCGTTGGACTCGGCGATCGGTTTGTCCAGCAGGTCCACGAGTGCGTCGTGGATGCTGCCATTCCTGATCCCGGCCGAGGTCAGGAGAACTCTCATGTTCCTACCTTCCTGAGTTGCAATCGTCTCGACGGGTCGTGTTCCGCGCGTAGGGCATCGCGCAGCGTGCGGAAGCTACAGGGTTCGAGGCCGATTTTGGCGGGTGGCCTGTAGTCATCCGTGCATCCCGTTCTTAACCCTAGCCCGATTGCTGATCGCCACAGTTCTCGTCGCCAGCACCCTGAGCCGCGGTCCAAGCGTCCCTGTGCAGACACGCAAGCCGAGCCACTGTCGCGCAACGGCGTACTGGACGCGCTACCCCGAGTGGTTCGGCACCTCGCGCAGCGACCGCACGGGCGACAAGACGACCGGCACGAACGGGAGGAAGCTCACGATCGCGGCGACCACCATCGCCTCGCGGAGCCCGAAAGCTGCGGCGAGCCCACCGCCGACGAGCGTCCCGAGCGGGAAGGCACTCGTCCCAGTCGTCGCCACGACCCCGCTGGTCCGCGCCTGCAGCCTATCCGGCACGAGTGCCTGCCGGACACTCGTCGCTGAGACGGCGTAGAGCGATCGTGCGACGCCCTGGAGGATCCAGCCGAGCCCGACGAAGACGATCGCAGTCTGGCTCGTGGCGAGAGCGAGAAGAAGCGCGGCAGGCCCGAAGAGGAAGAAAGACGCGACCACGACCCGCCCCACCCCCGCACGCTGGGCGATCCTCCGCGCGAAGACCGCACCTGCGAATCCGCCGAGGTGACCGAGCGAGAGGATTGCACCGATCGTCGCCGCCGAAAGCTCGAGCACGCGCACCGCGTAGACGATCATGATCGCCCACAGGAGACCGAGCGCGAGATTGGCCAGCGAGTGGGAGAGCAGGAGCGGGCGGAGGTATGGCTCCGAGAACACGTAGCGCACGCCCTCGCGGAGCTCGCTCCGCGTCGTCGTCGCGGGAGGAACCGGGCTCGTGCCGGATTCGTAGCGGTTCGAGATCGAGCCGATAAGAAGTCCCGAGACGAGGAACGAGACGGCGTCCGCCAAGATCGCCACCGGCGCGGTGACGAGGGTAACGAGAGCGCCGCCGATGCTCGGACCGACGCCCTGCGCTGCGACGGTTGCTCCCTGCAACTTCACATTCGCCTCAATCAGTTCCTCGCGCCGCACGATCGCCGGGAGGTACGCCTGCGACGCGATCTCAAAGGCGACGTTCAGCGCGCCGCTCACGAGAGCGACGGCATAGAGCTGCGGGAGGTTGATGACGCCGAACGCATACGCGACCGGCACGGACGCAAGCACCGCCGCCCGGCCGAAGTCGGCCCCAATCATCACGCTGCGCCGACGTACCCGGTCCAGCCAGACGCCCGCCGCAATACCGAGGACGTTCGGGAGCGTCACGGCCGTCGAGATTGCGGCTACCTCGAACGCGGAGGCATGGAGCACCAGGATCGCCGTCAGCGGGAGGGCGAGAAGGGTGACCTGGCTCCCGACTGCACTGATGCCGGCAGCCGACCACACGCGCATGAAGTCGGCGTGCCGCCAGAGTCCCTGCAGCGGCGCGACGGATTTCACGGCGCGCCGCGAAGCGAAGAGACCTACGGCCGCAAGGATTCGCGGAAAGTAAGCGCGACGCGATTCGCGAGGCTCATGACCCATGGGCGGAGAGGAACGTCTTGAGCTGTGCCGTCGGCCCGGCGGCAAGGATCGCGAACACCTCCGGCCCGGCTTCGAGCGGTTGCGTCCGACCAAGCGCTCCGAGCCCCACCTTGCCGCTCGCGAGGAGATCGAGCGCCAGGGCGAACTCCGCGTCGGTATAAGCGAACGAGCCCTGGAGCGCGATCTGATCGCGTATCACGCGATGGAACGGCAGCGCGGTCTCGTCCTCGTGCAGGCCGAGAAGGACGACGACACCACCGGGACGCACGGCATCGAGCGCCGCACGCCGCGTCGATCCAGCGCCCACCGCGTCGATCACGAGATCGGCGCTGCGCTCGCGCGCGAGCGCACCGGCATCGGCTAGCGCTGAACGCGCGCCGGCCGCCAGCGCGAACGCGCGGCGCTCCGCGAACGGCTCCACGACACGCACGTCGGCGATGCCCGCGGCGCGTGCGGCGTGGAGCGCGAAGAGGCCGATCGTCCCTGCCCCGAGCACGACCACGACCTCGGCCGCGACGAGCCGGCGCGCGAGGCCCATGGCGTGGACCGCATTCGCGAGTGGCTCGACGAGGGCGCCGGCGCGCGCGTCGACTCCCTCGGGCAAGGCCACCAGGTTCTCGGCGGGGACCGCCACGCGCTCCGCGAAGCCTCCCGCAAGGTGCACGCCGATGAGCCGCCGCTTCGCGCACAGGTTCCGCTCGTCCCTCGCGCAGCCTGCGCATGCACGACAAGAAAGGAGCGGGTTCACCGAAACGCGACGGCCGACCCACTCGTTACCGGCGCGGCGTCCCGCAGCTACGACCGTCCCCGCGAACTCATGGCCCATGACGAGGGGTGGTACGCGGTTCGCCATGCGGCCAACGTAGCCCTCCACTTCGGAACCACAGATTCCCACCGCCTCCGGCGCCACGAGCACCTCGCCGTCGCCGGGCCGCGGCTCGGCCACCGACTCGACCGCCAGCTGCCGGGGACCGTGCCAGACCAGCGCTCGCACCGGCGCGCAGGCTACGGCAGTTGACGCACCGTGGCCCGAGAACATACTCGCGCCGGCATCCGTCGCGGGGAGGTTCGTCATGATCAAGCGGGAGATCACGACGTCGGCCGATCGGCTTTTCTCAAGACGTCGCTTCATCTACTACAGCGCGGCGCTCGCCGCGGCGGTCGCATGCGGACCGGCGGCGACCGGTCCGAGCGCATCGCCGAGCGGCCCGGTCCAGCTCAAAGGCGCGAAGGTCAATCTCCTCCACTGGACGAGCTTCGTGCCAGACGAGGACAAGTGGTTCAAGGAGACGCTGGTCAACGACTGGGCGAAGCCGAACGGCGTCGACCTCACGGTCGAGCTGGTCTCTGCGAACGAGGCGCAGCCGAAGATCGTCGCGGCGCTTCAGGCCGGTGGTGGCCCTGACGTGATGTTGCTGCAATGGACGTGGGCGCATCTGTACGCCGACAAGCTGTCGGATGTCGGAAATGTCGCGGAGAAGGTCGGCAGCGACGGCGGCGGCTTCTACGACGCGATGAAGCAGAACGCCCAGGTGCAGGGGACCTGGCGGGCGGTTCCGTTCGGCCTGCTCGGGAACGCCATGCACCACCGCGAGAGCCTCCTGAAAGACGCGGGGGCGAACACGTTCCCAATGACCTGGTCGGACCTCGCGAAGATTGGCGCGGACGTCAAGACGAAGTCGAAGCTCTTCCTTGGCCAGGCGATGGGCCACTCCTTCGGGGATCCACCGACGTTCCTGCAGCCATTCCTCTGGTCATACGGCGGATCGGAGACTGACGAGACGGGGAAGAAGATCGCGGTGAACGGCGCGGCGACGAAGGACGCGCTCGTGGCCTTCAAGGACTTCTTTGTCAGGGCCGCCGACCCCCAGTGTCTCTCCTGGGACGATTCGAGCAACAACCGCGCCTACGCGGCGAAGCAGATCTGGGCCACTCTCAACGGCGCCTCCATCTACCTCACCGCGCTCAAGGACGACCCCGACCTCGCCAAGGATACGCAGCTGGCCCTGCTGCCGGCGGGGCCGAAGGGGCAGTTCCTTCTGGGCGTGCCCTTCCAGTACGCGATCCCGAAATACGTGAAGGACCCCGCTCCGGCACGCGAGCTCGTCTCGTACATCATGTCCCCCAAGACGTACGGCGGGTTCATGAAGGCGGGGAAGGGGTACACGCTCGCACCGTATAAGAAGGGCGAAGACGAGCTGTGGCCAAGTACGGATCCGAAGTTCGATCCCTTCAAGAAGGTCGGCACGCTCACGAAGTGGTACGGCTACCCGGCGCCGCCCAGCCCGGCTGCAGCGGAGTCCGGGTCGAAGTACATCCTCGTCGACATGTTCGCGAAGGTCGCTCAGGGCGACACACCGGAGTCCGCGATGAGCTGGGCGGAGGGCGAGCTGAAGAAGGTCTACAAGCTCTAGGCTCGCTGCATGCGGGCGCAGACAGCCGGGCGACCCGTCACCGCGGGACAGATCCCCACCATCGGGGAGCTGCTTGATCGGCAGGGCGTGCTGGCCTACGTGCTGCTTCTGCCCGCACTCGTCATCCTCGCCGTCTTCATCGGCTATCCGTTTCTGAGCTCGCTCTGGCTCTCGGTTACGGACCAGTCGGTGTCGACGAGCGTCGCGCGCTTCGTCGGGCTCGACAATTTCGCCGACGAGCTTGGCAGTCAGATCTTCCGCCAGACGGTGCGGAACACGCTTGTGTACACAGGGGTGACGGTCGTCTTCAAGCTCGGGCTCGGTATCGCCCTCGCCGTCCTCATGAACCAGTCCTTCCGCCTCAAGAACTTCGCGCGCGCCGCGCTGCTCCTGCCGTGGATCGTGCCAACCGCGCTCTCGGCCATCGCCTGGCTGTGGCTCTTCGACGCGACCTTCAGCGTCTTCAACTGGGCGATCGTGCACAGCGGCCTCGCGGACCGCGGTATCAACTGGCTCGGCGAGGGCGGCTGGGCGATGACCGCGATCATCATCGCGAACGTCTGGCGGGGAACGCCGTTCTTCGCCATCACGATCCTCGCCGGCCTTCAGACGGTCGAGCGCGAGCTCCTCGACGCGGCCGCCGTGGACGGAGCGAGCGTCTGGCAGCGCTTCTGGCGAATCACGCTCCCCCTTGTGCGGCCGGTGCTGCTCATCGTGCTGCTCTTCTCGATCATCTGGACGATCTCGGACTTCCAGCTCGTATACGTCATCACGCGGGGCGGTCCGGCGAACAGCACGCACCTCTTCGGCACGCTCGCCTATGACGTGGCGGTCCGCGCCGGTCAGCTCTCCGAGGGCGCGGCCATCTCGCTGTACATGTTCCCGGTGCTCATCGTCTGCATGGTCGCGCTGCTTTTGTATCTCAGGCGGTCGGCGACGTGAGGACGACCGCCTCGCGCCGGGCGCTCACGCTCTATCTGCCGCTGTCGCTGGCCACGATCCTCCTGCTGTTCCCCTTCTATTGGATGCTCATCACGTCGCTCAAGACCAACCGCGAGCTCATCGATCTGAGTGGGCTGCCCTTCTGGGTCTTCCAGCCCACCCTCGAGCACTACCAGTTCCTCTTCGCGGAGACCGGCTTCCTACGCTGGGCGCTCAACACGCTCACGATCTCGGTCGCCGCGACCGCGATCTCGCTGGTGTGCAGCATCTTCGCCGGCTACACGCTCGCGAGGCTGCGCTTCCGCGGCGCGGCAGCGATCGCCGGCGCCATCTTCGTCACGTATCTTGTGCCGCAGACGCTGCTGTTCCTCCCGCTCCTCGAGCTCGTGCGTCAGCTCGGTCTCGGGAACACCCTGTGGTCGATGATCCTCACCTATCCGACGATCCTCATTCCCTTCGGGACGTGGCTGCTAATGGGCTATTTCCGCCGCATCCCACTCGAGCTCGAGGAGAGCGCGCTCATCGACGGCGCCAGCCGTTTTCGCGCGATGACGCAGATCGTCCTGCCGCTCGCCGTCCCGGGCATCCTCTCCGCGGGCATCTTCGCGTTCACCCTCTCGTGGAACGAGTTCATCTACGCGCTCGTCTTCACGACGTCAACCAACATCAAGACCATCCCGGTGGGTGTCGTGACGGAGCTGGTGAAAGGCGACGTCTATTTCTGGGGGTCGCTGATGGCCGGCGCGCTCCTGGGGTCGGTGCCGGTCGCGCTGATCTACTCGTTCTTCGTCGAGCAGTACGTCGGTGGCCTTACCGCCGGAGCGGTAAAAGGGTAAGGCGGGTGGCCGCCTACAAGATCGCGGTCGTTCCAGGCGACGGGATCGGTAAGGAGGTCGTGCCGATAGGCCTGGCCGCGGCGCGACGGGCTCTCGAGGTCACGGGCTCGCCGCCGCTCGCGACGACGGAGCTCGATTGGTCGTGCGAGCGCTACTTGCGGCAGGGCTCGTTGATGCCGGCCGACGGCTTGGCGAGGCTGGCCGAGCACGACGCGATCCTCTTTGGTGCGGTGGGATCGCCGCAGGTACCGGACCACGTGAGCCTCTGGGGTCTGCTGCTGCCTATCCGCCAGCACTTTGACCTCTACGTGAACCTGCGCCCGGTCCGGGTGCTCGACGGCATCCTCTCGCCGTTGCGGCATGGGACACGCGAGACGGTGGACATGCTCTTCATTCGGGAGAACACCGAAGGCGAGTACTCGGGTGTGGGCGGCCGGTTCCACCAGGGGTCGCCCGACGAGGTCGCTCTTCAGACCGCGGTGTATTCACGCCGCGGGGTCGAGCGCATCGCGCGGTACGCCTTCGAGCGTGCCCGGGAGCGGCGCAAGAAGGTGGCGTCAGTCACCAAGTCGAATGCGATCCAGTACACCGCCGTCCTCTGGGACGAGGTCGTGCGAGACGTCGCCGAGAGCTTCCCTGACGTGGAGATGACCAGCTACCTCGTGGACGCAGCGGCCGCACGCATGGTGACGGACCCGGCGTCGCTGGACGTTGTCGTCGCGAGCAACCTCTACGCCGATATCCTGACCGACCTTGGGGCTGCGCTCCAAGGTTCGCTTGGGCTGGCCGCCTCTGCGAACCTCAACCCATCCAGGAGGTATCCCTCCCTCTTCGAGCCGGTCCACGGATCGGCGCCGGAGATCGCAGGGCGAGGGATCGCGAACCCCATGGCGACGGTGTGGGCGGCCGCGCTCCTGCTCGAACACCTCGGCGAGCGCGATGCCAGCGCGCTCATCTTGCAGGCTCTTGAGCACGTAGCCCGCGATGGTCCGCGTACCGCGGATGTCGGTGGACGAGCTTCGACCTCGGAGTGCGGGTCCGCGATCGTCGGAGCCATCGGCTCCAAAGACGAGGCCTCGGCGTTTCCGGCGAGCCGGTCCGCATTGGCCGAATAGTTCGAACGCGACAACGGCTTCGCTTGGACACGGCCGAGCCGGCGCAAGACCTGATCGGTTGGTACGAACGTCGCGGCTACCATCCGGTCGGCGAGGTCCGCTGGGCGGGGAAGACCTACGACTCCATCGTCATGGAGAAGGACCTCTCGAAGGTGGCCGACTGACTTAACTGCGCTTTTGCGCCCTTGCCCAGAAACGCCGCTGGCGCACGGTGATCGGTCCATCTCGATCGATCTGCGCCTGAATTTCGCGCAAGCGAGCGCGGTACTTATCAATGGAGAAGCCTGGCACCATCCACGGGATGGCTTTCAAGCCCCAAGCAAGAGCGCCGACGTCGCGTACGACCTGGACCAAGGGCGCCGAGGCGTGTTCGACGACGCGGAGGCCCGCGCGTTCGAGCTGGCCGGGCAGCCACCAGGCCCAACGACTTTTCGGATCGGGCTCCGGACTTTCGATGCCGAAGAGCGCCCGGTACTCGAGATCGTTGCCCGCGTCGACCTGCTGGGTAATGAACCACCCTCCCGGGAGGAGAATGCGCGCGACCTCGCCGACGTCGAAGCTCTCATGTCGATCCACGACCAGATGGAACGCTTTGTCAGGGAAGGGAAGCGGCGAAGCGGCGCCTTCCACGGGCTTTCCGGTGTTGTCCCGCGCCGGTGCGACCTGGACGACGTCAACGCCGAGGGGTCGCAGACGCGCGCTAGCGATAGCGACGTTCGGTCCCCAGGCCTCGGTGGCGACGGTCCGCGGCGGCCGGTAGGACAACTCCGCGAGCCACTCACCACCGCCCGTGCCAAGATCGAGCAGGTCCGGCGAGCTCCGCGCGTGTTCGACAACTGTGGCCGTGTAATCCCACGGGAGCGGCTGCGAGTCGACCCGGCCTCGAAGCCAGCTGAAGTCCCATCCGACGAAGGGCTGGCGCTCGGCCTGGTCGAGCATGGCGTCGATCCGATCTCGCTCACCACTCGAGCTCATCTCAGTAGACAACCCCACGTACTGCCCGCGGCGGTGGTAGGAAGGTGTGATGAGCCTGGCTCAGATGCTCTCCCAAGCATGAGCGGCCTCGGTGAGGTTTTCGCCGACGACGCGGTCGCTCGTCTGTATCGTCGTCGCCCTCCCTATCCCGAGGCAGTGTTCGCGATGCTGCAACGACGTCTTGAGTCGCCAGGCACCATCCTTGATGCCGGCGCGGGCACCGGAGCGCTCGCCCGCACGATGACCACATTCGCTGAGCGGGTCGATGCGCTCGACCCGTCCGCGGCGATGATCGCAGAGGGCCGGCGCCTTCCCGGCGGAGGCGACGGACGCCTCCGTTGGATCTTGGGGCGCGCTGAGGATGCGCCGCTCGCCCCGCCTTACGGGCTCATCACGTGCGGCGTGAGCTTGCACTGGATGGACCTTGCCGTGGTTCTGCCCCGCTTTCGCGAGGTCCTTGCACCTGGCGCACACCTCGCGATCGTTGACAACCAGAACATCCACGGGCCATACCGAGATGAAGTCTGGAAGATCACCGACCGCTACGCTGCCACCTCCCATCACCCCGAAACGCCGGAGGCGGTCGCGGCGGTCCGAGCCTCAGGAGTGTTCAGGATTGAGGATGAGGAGCGCACCGACCCGATGCCGTTCGAACAGTCCGTGGACGAGTACATCGAGTTCCTTCACAGCACGAGCACGCTCACGCGTCGCCAACTCGGGGAGCGTGCAAAGTCATTCGATGATGAGGTGCGGACGGTATTCGCCCGGCGCGGCATCGCGCAGCTGCGTTACGGAGTTGTCGGGATCGTCACCTGGGCTGCTATCGCCTGACCACCATCGGAAGCCGCACTCCACCAGAGCAGGCATTCGGTTCCGCTCCGCTTGTCAGAACCTAGGCTCGCCCTAAATGCTTCGTCCGGGCGAAGCGGCCGCGGCCTCCGAACCGCCGGAGCGCCGCGATCGTCGGGCGCAGCTCGCGGCCCCACTCGGTGAGCGCGTACTCCACGCGTGGCGGGACCTCGGCGTAGGCCCTCCGTGAGACCAGACCGGCGGCTTCGAGTTCCCGGAGCCGGACCGTGATGAGCTTGGGATTCACGTCGCCGAGAGAGCGCTCGATCTCGGTGAACCGCCGCGGGCCGCCGAGCAGGCTGTCAACGATGTGAAGCGCCCACTTATTCCCGACGAGCTCCATCGCGCGTGCTAATTCGCTCATATTACTTACTCTATGGGTTCTTACTTGCTATTAGCAAGTGACGCGCGTACGGTCGAGAAACGAAGGGGACGCAACTCACGAAAGGTTGTTCGTCCTTCGCGTTGGGGATGCCCGGAAGGGCAAGGAGAAGCTATGGCTATTGATCAGGTCGACCGCAGGGTCGTCAGCGAGAGACCCACGGTCACGAGTCGCGAGGCAGCGCGCGGCGCGACCGCTCCCGCGGTGACATCTTTCACGAAGACCTACCGAACGACCGCAAAGATCGTCGGGGCGGTCTACCTCGCGGGCTTTGTCGTCGGCCTCGTGGGGAGCGGAATCTTCCAGTCGATTCTTGGTGCGACGGGCGCGTCAGCCAACCTCCCCGCGGTTGCCGCGAGCAGCGCACTGCTGGCATTCGGCGCGATCCTGTGGTTGATGGCCGTCGCCGGCGACGCCGCACACGGTGTCTTGATGTTCCCGATTTTGAGGCGATACCACGAACGCATCGCCTTCGGCTACCTCGCCTCGAGGATCGTTGACGCCGTCTTTATCGCGGTCATGGTCCTTTTCGTACTCCTTCAGATCCCGCTGGCCAGCGCATTCGTGAAGGCAGCGGTCACTGACGCTTCGTTCCTTCAGACCGTGAGCGGTCTCTTCGCACAGGGGCAGGTCTACGCCTACGACATCGGGATGATCACCCTTGGAGTCTCCGGTTTGATGCTTTGCTACACGCTCTACCGCGCAAAGCTGCTTCCACGGCCGGTGGCAGGGTGGGGCCTCATTGGCTACGCGATCCTCTTCGTCGGGATGCTGTCGGAAGTTATGGGATCCGGTCTGGGTCTGGCTTCCTCGATTCCCGGCGGCCTCTGGGAGGTGTTCGTCGGGGTGTGGTTGATCGCCAAGGGATTCAGCTCCTCCGGCCTTGCTCAGCTCGGGAAAGACGCTTCACCGATCGACACAGCCCGATGAAGGCAATCGTTCAGGGCGCTGCTCTACCGCGCGAGACCCGATTTGCCGCACTCATCCTCGCGGCGGTGGCACTTCTCTTTCCCGCCGCCTCACCTGCCCAAGCCGCGGGGTTGATAAATTGCGTTCCGCTGAGCCTGACCGGCGGTTCGGGAGCCTGCTGGGAGTCCGTCTGGGTGAACGGGGCGGAGCGCCGAATGGTGTTTCCGCAAGAAGCCAAAGAATTCCCAGGCACCATCCAGAGCGACCGAGTGGGGAAGTTCTACGTGACGGCGCCCCAGACCGACACGCCTCAGGGCGCGTTGCCCTTCCAGCACGACCACACCGTTGCCGACACCAGTTTCACAAAGCTGCGCGGCTTCTTGGTCTTCTGCAGTGAGGCGGGCATCACGAGCGGTCGTTGCCAGGCCGCCACGCCGAGCTTCCCCTTGGCCAGGACAGTAAACGGGCAGACGCTGAAATCGGCCGACGCTATCGAGTCAGCCGCAAACTCCGGGCTTGTCACGCTGCTCGACACCGGAGCAACCTTCGTCGCAACACTCACCGGCAATTGACCGCCCTCCTGCGGGCGATCTCCCTGCGCTCACTCAGCAACTCACGAAAGGAATTCGAATGATGACCACGTCCGACTTGATCGCTACGAAACCAACGTCTACGAAGCCGGCGACGAATGGGCACCCGCCGGCTATTTCGAGATTGAATCTACGGAGAAAGAACTCGCTCGTCGCGGGCGCGTTCTACCTGCTCACCTTTATCTCGATCCCGACCCTCGCTCTCTACGCTGGGGTGCACGATCCGAGCTTCATCGTCGGCCCTGGCCCGGACACCGGCGTCCTCTTCGGCGGCATCCTCGAGATCATCGTGGCCCTCGCCGGCATCGGCACCGCCGTCGCGCTGTACCCGGTGGTCAAGAGACAGAGCGAAGGTCGCGCGCTGGGCTTCGTCGCGTCCCGAGTCGTGGAAGGTAGCGCCATCTTTGTCGGCGTCGCGTGCCTCCTGACGCTCGTGACCCTCCGCCAAGCTGGAGTTGGCCCAGATGCGTTGATCACCGGCCGTGCGCTGGTCGCCATGTACGACCGGATGTTCCTCGTGGGACAGAGCCTCATGCCGGGCGTGAACGCTCTGTTACTCGGCTCGCTGCTCTTCCAGTCGCGCCTGGTGCCGCGAGTCCTACCCGTGATTGGACTCATTGGAGCGCCGCTGCTCGTCGGGGGCGACATCGCCGTGCTGTTCGGTCTTATCGACAGGACTTCCTCTCCGGCGCTGCTCACCGCAATTCCGATCGCGCTCTGGGAGTTTTCTCTGGGTGTCTGGCTGGTTGTCAAAGGCTTCAGGCCCTCTCCGATCCTCTCCAGCGCTATGCGAGAGGCGGCGTGAGGGCACTCACTCGGAGCCCGGCATCGGCCGGGCTCCGACCCGTTTTGGTGATCCTCTCGCAACGTCAGCCCTTCGTCGCGACCGCGTGCTCCGTATGCCCGGCACGTCCGAAAACATCCACCGTCTCGCGCATGTCGGTCCACGCGGACCACACCGATCCGTCCGGCGAGATCGCGATGTTCGTGTAATCGCCGATGAAACGGGTGTTGTAGTTACCCGTGACCGCGAAGTTGGTGAACCACCGCGCGTCGGATGCGACGCTCGTGCCCGTGTCCAGACGCTTCGTCGTGAAGCTCGTCGCCGCGAAGTCGCTCGCAGTGGCCAGCGTGTAGCCGTAGACGCACGTCTGACCGCGGGGCGCGGTCCGCGCCCGATCGACGAAACCGACGCGCACTTTTCCATCGAGGCCGACTGCCGCCCACGGGAAGATCTGATCGTACCGGCTGCTCTTCACGAGAGCCGGCGTGGACCAGCTGGCGCCGCCGTCAATGGAGGTTGTCGCCATGATGTTCGTACGCGCGGTCGCCCCGGGGTCGAGGTTCTCCGCGTACACGTAGTAGA